>Ga0075429_100000663_pt1 | contig 26620 bp, 28 predicted proteins | sample RhiMetdeltSRZDD3_FD_75295 | JGI IMG/M metagenome (GOLD analysis project Ga0075429, IMG submission 75295) | Populus rhizosphere microbial communities from Tennessee, USA - Rhizosphere MetaG P. deltoides SRZDD3 | ecosystem: Host-associated > Plants > Roots > Rhizosphere > Soil | place: USA... | reverse complement strand
AGTTCCTCACGGTTCTGGAGGTCCTGGCCGAGCACCCCGGCGCGGCGCTGAGCGTCTGGGTGTACCTCGCCGCGCAGACGCTCGAATGTATCTTGAAGGCGTACGTCACCAAGCTAGGCCTGCCGGCGCCCGTGCGGCGCAAGGGCCACGACCTCATCAACCTGTGGCGCAGCGCGGCCGAGGCGAGCGCCACGGCGCCGAGCAAGCTCAGCATCGCCGTGCGCCCGCCGGAGTGGTGCGTGATGCTGAACGTGTTCCACGACTATCCGTTCCTCGACCGCTATCCGGGCGTCTACGGACTGTCGGTGAAGACCAAGCGCACGCAGCTCGCGAAGATCCTCGGCAGGATCCTCACCCAGGTCGACGCCGCGTTCCAGTAGCCCGGTCCTGTCCGATAATCCGGGACCGACCCCGTTCAATCCTGGAGGAGACGCCATGGCCAAGGCTTACTGGATCACCTGCTATCGATCGATTTCCGACCCCGACGCCCTCGCCGCCTACGCCAAGCTTGCCGGACCGGCGATCCAGGCCGCCGGCGGCCGCTTCCTCGTGCGCGGCAACCCTGCCAAGACCTACGAGCACGGTCTCGGCCAGCGCACCGTCGTCACCGAATGGGAGAGCGTGGAAAAGGCAATCGCCGGGCATGACAGCCCCGGCTACCAGGCCGCGCTCAAGGCGCTCGGCAAGGGCGCCGAGCGCGACGTCAGGATCGTCGAGGCCGCCGGCTAGGGGACGACGAAATCAGGGTCCGTCCCTGATTTCGGTTCAGACCGCTTCGAAGCGAAGCCGCTTGATCCGGTCCATGTTCGTGCCTTCGAGGCGGATGAGCTGCGTCGGGCCGGCGCGGCGCGGCGAGTGGAGGTCGCCCTCGTTGTAGAGGTAGGCGGTGCCGGGCGTGAGCTTGTAGGTGCGCAGCGCCTTCGCCTTGCCAGGCTGGTCGGCGCTTGCCGGCGCGACGAGCGCATAGTCGGTCATCTCGGTCTCGCCCTTCGCCTGGCCGTAGATCGCCCAGGAGGGGCCGTGGTCGTGCGGCGGAGAATCCTTCGCGCCCTTGTACTGGTGCGCGAGGATGCAGAAGCCGAGCTCGGGGTCCTCGTAAAGCACCTGGCGCTCCGGGGTTTGTACATTCAGAGCTGCTGAAACAAATTCCGGATCGCGCAGCAGCGCCTCCAGGCGCATGCAGATCTTGCGCCGCCCCGACGGTCCGGGCTCGGACTGCAGGATGGTGTGGCACTCGGCCGCGAACTGCTCTAGGGTGGTCATGCGCCTCTCCTTTCCATGAATTCTAGCCCGGGACGTTGGGCCGCCAATCGAACTCGGCGTAGCGCACTTTTACGCGCCCGCGCCGTCGGTCGACGAGGTCGACGGCCTCGTCGTCGAGGCGCGCGAGCGCGAACGCGAGGGCGTTGCGCTCGCCGCCGAAGTCGTCCGCGTACCACCGGAACTGGCGCGGCAGCACCACCACCGCGCCGTCGTTCTCCACCCGCACGTGGCGCTGCAGGTAGCGCGCCGTGGCGTCTTCGAGCTCGCCGTCGAGGCGGCCCGCGCCGAACGCGTTGAGCGGCGGAGAAGAGCGCGACACGGAGTACATGGCAAAGTGCATGCGCTCGTCGTAGGCGAGCGGCATGTAGGCGAGGCGCGGATCGTCGCGCTGCATCGGCGCGCGCCGCGCGCCGAACTTGGGCAGGTTGCCGCGCAGCAGCCCGTGCTCGATGTCGTCGAGCGAGTACTCGAAGGCGCCGACCTTGAGGCGCGGGCGCTCGAACAATGCGTTCGCGGCGCGCACGCTGGCCGCGCCCGCGAGCTCGGCCGAATCGCGCAGCACCACGGCGTTGAAGACGTTCAGCCAGAACGCGGTCTGCGCGGGGATGGCGACGCGCTGCAGGTCGAACGCCTCCAGCTCGGCGAGACAGGCGGCGACGCGCGCGCGCTCGGCCGAAGCCTGCAGCGCCGCGTAGTCGCAGGCGCCGCTCGCGGCGTCGAAATGCGCAGCCCGGGCCGCGGCCAGGGCCTCCATGAGCCCGCCTTCCACATGACTACAATACCCTCCCGGGGGCCGTGCGGTGCAGAGACTCGACAGCTACGACTACGTGATCGTGGGCGCCGGCAGCGCCGGGTGCCTGCTCGCCAACCGGCTGTCGAAGGATCCGGGGACGCGCGTTCTGCTGCTCGAGGCCGGCGGGCGCGACGACTATTTCTGGATCTCGGTGCCGGTGGGCTACCTCTACACCATCGCCAACCCGCGCACCGACTGGTGCTACAAGACCGAGGCCGACGAGCACCTCGCCGGCCGCTCCATCCACTATGCGCGCGGCAAGGTTCTCGGCGGCTGCTCGTCCATCAACGCCATGATCCACATGCGCGGCCAGAAGGACGACTGGGACCACTGGGCGGCGCTCGGCAACCGCGGCTGGTCCTGGGACGACGTGCTGCCGATCTTCAGGTCGCTCGAGGACTACGAGGAAGGCCCGGTCGACGGCTACGGCGCCGGCGGCGAGGTGCGCGTGGAGAACCCGCGCGTGCGCTGGGACGTCATCGACGCCTGGCGCGAGGCCGCGGCCGAGTGCGGCATCCCGCCGGTGAAGCAGTTCAACGGCGGCGACAACTTCGGCTGCGCCTATTTCCAGATGAACCAGAGGCGCGGCCGGCGCTGGAGCGCAACCAACGCGTTCCTGCGTCCGGCGATGCAGCGTCCCAACCTGACGGTGATGACCGGCGCCCACGTCTCGAGAATTCGCATCGAGAGCCGCGCGGCGACGGGGGTCGAGTTCACTCACCGCGACGCGAAATTCTTTGCCGAGGCGAAAGGCGAAACCCTGCTCTCGGCCGGCGCGATCGGCTCGCCGCAGCTCCTGCAACTTTCCGGCATCGGACCGGGGCCGCTTCTCGAGAAGAACCAGATCAAGATGGTTCACGAGCTGCCCGGCGTCGGCGAAAACCTGCACGACCACCTGCAGGTCCGCATGCAGTACAAGGTCCGGAACGTGAAGACGCTGAACGGCGTGGCCAACAGCTTGGTCGGCAAGGCGGCGATGGCGCTCGAGTACTTCCTCTTCCACACCGGCCCGCTCACCATGCCGCCGTCGCAGGCCGGCGCATTCGCGAAGAGCGATCCTTCCCAGCCCACGGCGAACATCGAGTGGCACGTGCAGCCGCTTTCGCTCGACAAGTTCGGCGACCCGCTGCATTCGTTTCCCGCCATCACCCCGAGCGTGTGCAACCTGCGCCCCACCTCCAGGGGGTTTGTCAGGATCAGGACCGGCAGCCCGCTGGATCACCCCGAGATCCGGCTCAACTACCTGTCGACCGAGGAGGACCGGCGGGTGGCGGTGGCCGGAATGCGCTTCACGCGGCGCATCATGGCAGCCAGGGCGCTGGCGAAGTACCAGCCGGAGGAATTCCGCCCCGGGCCATCCATTGCGAATGACAATGAATTGGTGCGCGCGGCGGGCGAGCTGGGAACCACCATCTTCCACCCCGTGGGCACCTGCAAGATGGGCCGGGACCCCATGGCGGTGGTCGACGACGAGCTGCGGGTGCGCGGGATCGGGCGCCTGCGCGTCATCGACGCGTCGATTTTCCCTAGAATCACCTCCGGCAATACGAACGCGCCCACCTATGTCATCGCCGAGAAGGGCGCCCGGGCCATCTTGAAACCAAACCCGGCGGCCCTGATCTAACCGCTCGACAACGGAGAACAACGGCCCTTATGAAACGCATCGCGCTCTTCCTGCTGACCAACATCGCCGTCCTGGTGGTCATCTCGATCATCGTCAACGTGCTGGGGCTGGACCGCTTCCTGACCGCGGAAGGCCTCAACCTCTCCGGCCTGCTGGTCTTTTCGGCGGTGGTGGGATTCACCGGCTCGATCATCTCGCTGCTCATCTCCAAGCCGATGGCGAAGATGTCCACCGGCGCGCGCGTGATCGACGGCTCCGAGGGCACCACGGAATACTGGCTGGTCTCGACGGTCAAGAAGCTGGCCGATACGGCCGGGATCGGCATGCCCGAGGTCGCGATCTTCGAGGGCGCGCCCAACGCCTTCGCCACCGGCGCGTTCAAGAACTCGGCGCTGGTCGCCGTGTCCACGGGACTGCTCCAGACGATGAACCGCGACGAGGTCGAGGCGGTCATCGGCCACGAGGTCACCCACGTCGCCAACGGCGACATGGTCACGCTCACCCTGATCCAGGGCGTGGTGAACACCTTCGTGATCTTCCTCTCGCGCATCATCGGCTACGTCGTCGACAAGGCGATTTTCCGCACCGAGCGCGGCGTCGGCCCCGGCTTCTTCATCGCCTCGCTCGTGTCGCAGATCCTGCTCGGCATCCTCGCCTCGATGATCGTGGCCTGGTTCTCGCGCCAGCGCGAGTTCCGCGCCGACGCCGGGTCGGCGCAGCTGCTCGGCGACAAGCGGCCGATGATCAACGCGCTCGCGCGGCTCGGCGGGCTGCAGTCGGGCGAGCTGCCGCAGGCCTTCGAGGCGCACGGCATCAAGCAGAGCGAGTCGCGCTTCCTCGGGCTGTTCGCGAGCCATCCCCCTATCGAGGTGCGCATCGCCGCGCTCCAGGGCGGCGCGCACTAGGCAGTTTCTACTGCTTCGGGATGTTCGCCTCGCGCACCACGCGCGCCCACCGTTCGGTCTCGGCGCGGATGAAGGCCGCGAATTCCTCCTGCGAGGTCGGCGTGGCCTCGATGCTGTTCTCCGCGAGGCGTGCCACGGTTTCAGGCAGCTGCAGGGTCTTCACCAGCGTGGCGTGGAGCTTGTCGACGATGGGCTTCGCCACGGCCGACTGGACGCAAGCCGCGTACCAGACGGTCACCTCGAACCCGGGAAATCCCGACTCGGCCACGGTCGGGATCTCGGGAATCTGCGTGCTGCGCTGAGACGAGCTGACGGCGAGCGCGCGCGTCTTGCCGCTCCTGATGGCGGCGAGCTGCTCCGGAAGGTTGCCGAACATCCCTGACACCTGCCCGCCCATCACGTCGGCGAGCGCGGGGGCGCCGCCCTTGTAGGGCACGTGGAAGAGGTCGATCCCGGCAGTGAGCTTGAACAGCTCCATGGTCATCTGCGGCGAGGTGCCGAATCCGGGCGAGGCGTAGTTGTACCTGCCGGGATTCGCCTTCACCAGGGCGACGAATTCCCCGAGCGATTGGGCCGGCACCGATGGATGCACCACCAGGCAGTTCGGCGTCTTGCCCATCAGCGAGATCGGCGCGAAGTCGCGCATGTGATCGTACGGCAGCTTGTTGTAGAGCGCCGGGCTTACGCCGTGCGAAGCGATGCCGCAGCTGAGGATGGTGTAGCCGTCCGGCGCGGCCCTCGCCGCGTAGTCCGCGCCTACGTTCCCGCCGGCGCCAGCGCGGTTCTCGACCACGATCGGCTGGCCGAGCAGCTCGCCCCACTTCGCTGCGACGATGCGCGTGACGATGTCCACGGATCCGCCGGGCGGGAAAGGGACGATGAAGCGCGGCGGCCGGTTCGGGTAGTCGGTCTGCGCCTGCGCCACGCCTGCGATCAGCGCGGACAAGGTGAGCAGCAGCAAGGCCTTCATGTTTCCTCCTCCGGGAACAGGAAGTCGCCCGCGGGTACGCTACGCCGAGGCACCTCGGAACACAAGCCTTAGAATCCGCGCCTGCCGATGAACGCGCTCCTGGCTTGGTACTTCGTGGCGGTCTGGGGCGCGGGGTACGTCGCGACGAAGCTCGGGCTGCAGTACGCGCCGCCCTTCACCTTCCTCAGCCTGCGTTTCGCGTTCGGGCTGCTCTGTCTGCTCCCGGTCGTCCTCCTCTGGAAGCCGCGCTGGCCGCGCAGCGCAGCGGAATGGCTCCATCTCGCCGTCGCCGGGCTCCTCATGCACGCGGTGCAGCTGGGCGGCAGCCACTACGCGCAATACCTCGGCATGTCGGCCGGGGTCGCGGCGCTGATCATCGCCTGCCAGCCCCTGATCACCGCGGTGGTCGCGTCGCGCTGGCTGCACGAGCACCTGAGGCCGCGTCAGTGGGCCGGCGTGGTGATCGGCCTCGCCGGCGTGGCGCTCGTCGTGTGGCACAAGATGGACATCCGCGAAGTCACTCTCGGCAGCCTGATCGGCACGCTGTTCGGGCTTGGCGGCGTGACCGCTGCGACCCTCTACCAGCGCAGGTTCTCTCCGCGCGCGGACCTCAAGGCGGCCGCGGTGGTCCAGTTCGCCGCGTCGCTGGCAGTGCTCGCGCCCCTCGCCGTGGTCGTGGAGGGTTTCCGCGTCCGGTGGTCCGGCGAGCTCGCGGCCGCGATCGCGTTTCTGGTCGTCTTTGCCTCGATCCTCGGCGTGAGCGTGCTCAACTACCTCATGCGCCATGGCGCGGCGACGCGCGTTGCGGGCATGATGTACCTTCCGCCGGTATTCGCCGTGGTGCTGGAGGCCGCGCTCTTTGGCGTGGTGCCGAGCGCTCTCGCTCTTGCCGGGATCGCGGTCACCTGCGCCGGAGTGGCCTTGACAGTGTGGAGCCGACGCTGGACATCGTCTATTTCGTCGTCCTGAACTGCCTGGGCCATCTCGCGTTCGTCGGGGTGCGCATGACCACGTCGCTGTTCGCGCTCGGCCTGGGCGGCACCGAGGCCGCGGTCGGCGTCCTGATGGCGCTCTTCGCGCTGCTGCCGATGCTGCTCTCGGTGAGCGCCGGGCGGCTCATCGACCGCGTCGGGCCGCGCCGGCCGCTGCTCGCCGCGTTCGCGGTGCTGGCGGCGGGCGCCGCGCTGCCCTTCATGGCGCCGCAGATGAGCACGCTCTATATCTCGTGCACGCTCGTGGGCACGGCGTTCATGTTCATCCACATCGCCATGAACAGCGTATTCGGCGCCTACGGCACGCCCGAGGAGCGCGCGGTGACCTTCTCGTGGCTCGCGCTCGGCTTCTCGATCTCGAGCTCCATCGGCCCGATCGTCGCGGGCTTCGCCATCGATCAGGTCGGCCACGCCGAGGCGATGCTGATACTCGCCGCCTTTCCGGTGCTCGGCGGCGTGCTGGTGTGGGGCATGAAACGCCCGCTGCCGCGGCCGGAGCCGGTGGCGCACGCACGGCGCTCCGGCGTGCTCGACCTGCTGCGCATCCCGCAGCTGCGCCACACCTTCACCGTCAGCGCGCTGCTCGCGATGGGCTGGGACCTCTACACGTTCCTCATGCCGCTCTACGGCGCGCGCCTCGGCCTCGCGGCGACGACGATCGGCGTGATCATGTCGACCTTCGCCCTCGCCACCTTCGCGGTGCGGCTCGTCATGCCGCACGTGGTCAAGCGTCTGCGGCAATGGGTGGTGATCAGCTCGGCAATGGCGGTGGCCGGGACCGCGTACATGCTTTTTCCCCTTTTCACCAGCGTGCCGCTCCTGATGGCGCTCTCCTTCATCCTCGGGCTGGGCCTCGGCTGCGCCCAGCCGATCATCATGTCGCTCCTGTACGAGGCATCGCCGCCCGGCCGCCAGGGCGAGGCCGTCGGCATGCGCACCTCGCTCCTGAACGGCAGCCACACGCTGATCCCGCTCGCCTCCGGCACCCTCTCGGCGGTGGCCGGGATGGGGCCGGTGTTCTGGCTGCTGGCCGCGTTTCTCCTCGGCGGCGCCTGGTTCGCGCGCCAGAGAATAGAATAGCGCCGCCATGAAGCGCATCACGCTCAGCCAGTTCCTGGTCGCGCGCCAGCGCGACAAGAAGCTCATCAACGCCGACCTGCGGCTGCTGATCGAGACGATCGCGCGCGCGTGCAAGGGCATCAGCACGCGCGTGAACAAGGGCGCGCTCGCCGACGGGCTGGGCGCGGCGGCGACCAAGAACGTACACGGCGAGGCGCAGAAGACGCTCGACGTGCTCTCGAACGAGATCCTGCTCGAGGCGAACGAATGGGGCGGCAACCTCGCCGCGCTCGCCTCCGAGGAGATGGAGGACCCGCGGCCGATCCCGACGCACTACCCGCGCGGCGAGTACCTGCTGCTGTTCGATCCGCTCGACGGCTCTTCCAACATCGACGTCAACATCTCCGTGGGCACCATCTTCTCGGTGCTGCCCTGCCCGAAGACCGAGAGCGGCGCCTACTGCGAGCCCAACGAGAAGGCGTTCCTGCAGCCCGGCCGCAACCAGGTCGCCGCCGGCTTCGCGGTCTATGGTCCGACCACGCTTTTCGTGATCACGGTGGGCGACGGCGCGCACGGCTTCACGCTCGACCGTGAGAACTTTACCTTCGTCCTGACCCATCCGGACATCCGCATTCCCGAGGACACCCAGGAATTCGCCATCAACATGTCGAACGCGCGCCGCTGGGAGGCGCCGGTGAAGCGCTACATCGATGAGTGCGTCGCCGGCAAGGACGGGGCGCGCGGCAAGGACTTCAACATGCGCTGGGTGGCTTCGATGGTGGCCGACGTGTTCCGGGTCATCTCGCGCGGCGGCATCTTCATGTATCCGCGCGATGCGAAGAACAAGGACGGGCGGCTGCGCCTCATGTACGAGGCGAACCCGATGTCGTTCATCGTCGAGCAGGCCGGCGGCGCAGCCACCGACGGCGTCACGCGCATCCTCGACCTGCAGCCGAAGGGGCTGCACCAGCGCTGTGCGGTGATCCTCGGCTCGAAGAACGAGGTCGACCGGGTCAGCGCCTACCACCGCAAATAGGGCCCTGACCCCGATTCTCTAAGGCGACGATCTTCTAGTACCTGAAAATGCAAAAGGCCCCGTCCAGGGGCCTTTCGTCCTCTCCCTGGTAATCGGTTATTTCAGGTGCCGGCTGACCAGCTTGGTCATCTCGAACATCGAGACCGAGCCCTTGCCGCCGAAGACGGCCTTGAGCTTGTCGTCGGCATTGATCATGCGCTTGTTCTTCTTGTCCTGGAGGCCGTTGCGCTTGATGTAGCCCCAGATCTTCTTGGTGACCTCGGTGCGCGGCATCGCGCTCGATCCGATCACCGCCGCGAGCGTGCTGCTCGGGGTCATTGCCTTCATGAAGGCTGCATTTGGCTTACGCTTCTTGCCGCTCTTCTTCGCCTTCTTTTTCGCCATCTCGATTTCTCCTCTGAACGATAGTCGGTGTGACCGGGTGCGTTGTTGCCGCTACGGGCTAGCGGTGACGAGAAGATGCACGATATGGCGGACCAATGTCAACGATTTTCAGAGGGAAAACGCGCCGCGCTCGCTCTGCTGTGGCGAATCCAGCCACTCCGCGAGCGGCGTCTGCATGGATTCTTCGCCGCGGAACCGTGCCTGCGCCGCCTCGGCGCAGTCGTAGAATCGGCGTTCCAATGAACGTCGCCCAGCTACGACAGGAGTACATGCGCTCGGGCCTCTCGGAGCAGCAGGCGGGCGCCGATCCGCTGCGCCTGTTCGACGTCTGGCTCGAGGACGCGGTGCGCGCCGGCCTGCCGCTGCCCAACGCGATGACGCTCGCGACGGTGAGCGCCGAGGGCGCGCCCGACGCACGCATCGTCCTCCTGAAGGGGCTCGAGCGCGGCGGTTTCGCCTTCTATACCAACTACGGCAGCCGCAAGGCGCACCAGATCGATGCCCGGCCGCTGGCCTGCCTCGTGTTTCAATGGTCCGAGCTCGAGCGCCAGGTGCGTGTCGAGGGCGAGGTGGAGAAGGTCAGCGCGGCCGAGTCGGACGCCTACTTTGCTTCCCGTCCGCTCGGGGCGCGGCTCTCGGCATGGGCGTCGGCGCAGAGCGCCTCGGTCGCCTCGCGCAAGGTGCTCGAGGAGGCGATGGAGAAGGCGAGGAAGCGCCATGGCGACGCGCCCCCGCGGCCGCCGCACTGGGGCGGCTACCGCGTCATGCCGCGGCGGCTCGAGTTCTGGCAGGGGCGCGCCGACCGCCTGCACGACCGCCTGCTCTACACCTCGAGCGGCGCGGGCTGGAAGATCGAGCGGCTTGCCCCCTGAGATCATCGCGCTCCTGAGGCGCACGGGACTGTGCGGGCCGGCGGAGACGCCGCGCGGGGAAGCGCTCGCCGGCGGCGTGTCCTCGGACATCTGGCGCGTCGATCTCGCGGGCGGAGCGGTGTGCGTGAAGCGCGCGCTGCCGCGCCTGCGAGTGGCGCAGCTCTGGCAGGCGCCGATCGAGCGAAACCGCTATGAATACGAGTGGTTCCGCGCGGCCGGGACGGCGGTGCCTGGCTCCGTGCCGCGGGTCATCGCGCACGAGGAGGGCGCCTTCGTCATGGAATACCTCGACGCCGGGGCTTACCCCGTGTGGAAGACGCTCCTGAGCGAGGGGCGCGCCGACGCGGGCTTCGCCGCGCAGGTGGGGCGCACGCTGGCGCGCATCCACGCCGCGACCACCGCGCTGGCCGCGGCGTTTCCGACCGACGCGATCTTCTTTGCCATCCGCCTCGAGCCTTATCTCCTCGCCACCGCCGCGCGGCACCCGGCGCTGAAGACCAGGCTGGAAGCCCTCGTGGAGAGAACCGCAGCCACCAAGGTCTGCCTGGTGCACGGCGACGTCAGCCCCAAGAACATCCTGGCCGGCCCGCGAGGGCCGGTGTTCCTCGACGCCGAATGCGCCTGGTACGGCGACCCCGCATTCGACCTCGCCTTCTGCCTCAATCACCTCCTCCTGAAGTGCGTCTGGGTGCCGCAGGCCAAAACCGGCTTCCTGCGCTGCTTCAATGCGTTGTCGAATGCCTACCTCGAGGCGATCGCCTTCGAGGGCGTCGAGGCGCGCGCCGCATCGCTGCTGCCGGGACTGCTCCTCGCGCGGGTCGACGGGAAGTCGCCGGTCGAGTACCTGAGGAGCGACGCGCAGAAAGAGCAGGTGCGAAGCGCCGCGCGTCCCCTGCTGGAAAAGCCGGTCGCAACCCTCGCGGAAGTCGCGCAAGCATGGCAAGAATCGTCGATGTAAGAGCGCGCCGCGTGTGGGACTCGCGCGGCCGGCCCACCGTCGAAGCCGAGGTGCTCGTCGGCCGCGGCACCACCGCGCTCGCCGTCGGCCGCGCGATCGCGCCGGCCGGCGCGTCGACCGGCTCGGGCGAGGCGAAAGCGCTCGACGCGGCCCAGGCCGTCCAGAACGTCAACACGCGCATCCGCGAGGCGCTGCGCACGATGAGCGTCGCCGACCAGCAGGCGCTCGACCGGCGCATGATCGAGCTCGACGGCACGCCCGACAAGCGCCGCCTCGGCGCCAATGCCATCGTCGCGGTGTCGCTCGCCTGCGCCCACGCCGACGCGGCGGTGCGCAAGGTGCCGCTCTGGAAGAAGCTCGCCGGCGAACGCCGCACCGCCCTGCCCGTGCCGCAGATCCAGATCTTCGGCGGGGGTGCTCACGCCGGAGCGCGGGTCGACATCCAGGATTACATGATCATCTGCACGGGCGCGGGAAGCTTCGCCGAGGCGCTCGAATGGACCGCGCAGGTCTACGCCGCCGCCGGGAAGCGGCTCGCGAAGCGCGGCGCGCTGCAGGGCGTCGCCGATGAAGGCGGCTACTGGCCGGCGTTCAAGACGAACGAGGAAGGGCTGGCCGAGCTCGTCGGCGCGATCGCCGATGCCGGCCTCGAGCCCGGCCCCGACGTCTCGATCGCGCTCGACATCGCGGCCAACCAGCTTTTCCGCTCGGGGAGCTACCAGCTCGCCCTGGAGAAGCGCGCGCTCAGCGCGGAGCAGCTCCACGCGATGCTGCTGCGCTGGATCGAGCGCTACCCGATCGTGTCGATCGAGGACCCCTTCGCCGAGCACCACGCCGATGCGCTGCGCGCCTTCACCAAGGCCGCTCCGGGAGTCCAGGTCGTCGGCGACGACTTTTTCGTCACCTCCGCCGAGCGTGTGAGGAAGGCGGCCGGCGCCTGCAATGCCGTGCTTCTCAAGCCGAACCAGGTCGGCACCGTGAGCGAGACCCTGGCGTGCTGGGAGGCCGCACGCGAGGCGGGCTACCGCGCGATCGTCTCGGCGCGCTCGGGCGAATCCGAAGACGTGTCGATCGTGCACCTCGCGGTCGGCTGGGGCGTTCCGCAGCTCAAGGTCGGCAGCTTCTCGCGCTCCGAGCGCATGGCGAAGTGGAACGAGGCACTGCGCATCGAGGAGGCGCTCGGCGCCAAGGCGCTGCCCTACCCCGCGCGAAAGCTCTTTCCCAGCCGATAATCATGAACCGCTCATTCTGGTTCTGTAGTGGAAGCCACTACAACATGGCTCTATGCCGCTGCCGGGCTAGATCTTTCTTGCCGAGGAGCCGGCGCTCCGACGATCCATTGCTGCCCTTGAAGAATGTCGTTGTCGCCCCACATCTTTGCCTGGCTGATACCCGGAAACTCCGAGGATGCAATGCGCAACGTGGAGAAAGTGCGCGCGAGCCTACCGCCGGAGGGTCGGGTCGCCTAGAATCTGTCCGGAAAATCACTACGACTAGGTAGCGACCACAGTGGGCAAGCCGGAAGCATTGCCGTCCCGGACAAAGGCGCCGCGGGGCGAAGCGCAGCGCGCTGCGCTGCCCAAGGCACCAACCGGAATCTCGGGACTCGATGAGATCACGCTAGGCGGTCTGCCGCGCGGACGGCCGACTCTCGTCTGCGGCGCTGCAGGCTGCGGCAAGACGCTGCTCGCCATGGAATTCCTGCTGCGCGGCGCCGAGCAATTCGGCGAGCATGGCGTGTTCATGGCGTTCGAGGAGACCGAGCAGGACCTGGTGCAGAACGTGCGCTCGCTCGGCTTCGACCTCGACAAGATGATCGCCGAGAACAAGATCTCGGTCGACTACGTGCGCGTCGAGCGCACCGAGATCGAGGAAACCGGCGAATACGACCTGGAGGGATTGTTTCTGCGCCTGGGGCTCGCGATCGACGCGGTCGGCGCCAAGCGCGTGGTGCTCGACACGCTCGAGACGCTCTTCGGCGGGTTCACCAACCAGGCGCTGCTGCGCTCCGAGCTGCGGCGCCTGTTCCGCTGGCTGAAGGACAAGGGCGTTACCGCCATCATCACCGGCGAGCGCGGCGAGGGGCAGCTCACGCGCCAGGGCCTCGAAGAATACGTCTCCGACTGCGTGATCCTGCTCGACCACCGCGTGCGCGAGCAGGTCTCGACCCGCCGCCTGCGCATCGTCAAGTACCGCGGCAGCACTCACGGCACCAACGAGTACCCGTTCCTCATCGACGAGAACGGCATCCACGTGCTGCCGCTCACCTCGCTGCAGCTCAATCACGGCGCGAGCACCGAACGCATCTCGAGCGGGATCCCGCAACTCGACAGCATGCTCGGCGGCGAAGGCTACTACCGCGGCAGCTCGGTCCTGGTTTCGGGCACCGCCGGCACCGGCAAGACCAGCCTGTCGGCGCACTTTGCCAACGCCACCTGCGCGCGCGGCGAGCGCTGCCTGTATCTCGCTTTCGAGGAGTCGCCGGCGCAGCTGGTGCGCAACATGAAAAGCATCGGCGTCGACCTCAGTCCGTGGATCAAGAAAGGCCTGCTGCGGCTGGAAGCGTCGCGGCCCACGCTGCTCGGCATCGAGGCGCACCTCGCGGTGATCCACAAGATGGTGAACGAGTTCCAGCCGCAGGTGGTGCTCCTCGACCCGATCAGCAACCTCTCCGCCGCGGGCAGCGGCGCCGAGGCGGAGGCGATGCTGCTGCGCCTGATCGACTTCCTGAAGTCGCGCCAGATCACCGCCATGTTCGTGCACCTGACGAGCGGCGGCTCGAACTGGGAGAAAACCGACGTCGGCGTGTCCTCGCTCATCGACACCTGGATCCTGCTGCGCGACATCGAGCTCGCCGGCGAGAGGAACCGCGGCATCTACGTGCTCAAATCGCGCGGCATGAAGCATTCCAACCAGATCCGCGAGTTCCTGATCACGCCCGAGGGCATCAGGCTCGAAGAGGTCTACGTCGGCCCGGAAGGCGTCCTGACCGGCTCGATGCGCGCCGCCCAGGAAGACCGCGAGAAAGCCGCCGCAATGGCGCGCGCGCAGGAAATCGAGCGCAAGCAGCGCGAGCTCGCACGCAAGCGCGCCGCGCTCGAAGCCCAGATCGCGGCGCTGCGGGCGGAGTTCGAGGCGGTCGCGGAGGAATCGAAGGTCGTGACCGAGCAGGACCGGGCACGAGAGCAGCAACTGAGCGAGAACCGAAACGCCGCAGCGATCCGCCGCGGCGCGGATGCAGCCAAAAGGAACCGCAAATGAGCGCCCGCAATCCCCACAACCCCGAGAAATGGGAGCTCAGGCTCTACACCGCCGGCCAGACGCCCAAATCGCTGGCCGCGATCAAGAACCTGAAGAAAGTCTGCGAGGAGCACCTCGCCGGGCGCTACGAGATCGAGGTGATCGATCTCCTGAAGAACCCGCGCCTCGCGAAGGACGACCAGATCGTGGCGATCCCGACGCTGGTGCGCAAGCTTCCCGACCCGGTACGCAAGATCATCGGCGACCTCTCCGACACCGAGCGCGCGCTGGTCGGCCTGCAGCTGCGGCAACAGAGTTAGGAGCGAACATGAACATGGACCAGCGCATTGAACCAATGGACCTCGAGCTTCAGATCGAGTCGCTGCGCGCGCAGCTCCATGAGGCGGAAGAGCTGCGCCGCGCCATCTGCCACGGCGAGGTGGACGCTTTCGTGGTCGGCCCCACCGAGGACAGCAAGCGCGTCCTCATGCTCTCGGGCGCATACGCGCGCTACCGCCAGCTCGTCGAGGAGATGCAGCAGGGCGCGGTCACCGTGAGCCGCTCTGGCGAGATCATGTTCGCGAACCAGGCGTTCGCCGCCATGCTCGGGCTCGCGCCGATCGACATCTTCCGCGTTCCGCTGACGCGCTACCTCGCGGCGGCCGACGCCGGCGACGCCGCCACGCTGCTGCAGCCGCATCCGGGCAAGGCCGAGATCAAGGCCACGCTGCGCGCACCAAACGGGAAGCAGCGGCCGGTGCGCATTGCGCTCATCACCGCGAGCGACGAGTTCAACACGCTGCTCGTCACCGCGCGCGACGAGAACGAGGACGAGGCCGGTGCCACGGTCGACGCCATCCGTACCGGCTCGGTCGATGCGCTGGTCATCGGCGGCGAGCAGGTGGTAATGCTCGACTCCGCGCAGCGCTTCTACCAGGCCGCGGTCGACCGCATGCAGCAGGGCGTGGTCATCGTCGACGCGAAGGGCAACATCACCTACGCCAACCAGCGGATGGCCAGCCTGCTCGGGACGCCGCGCGAGCGCCTGCCCGGAACGTCGCTTCGCAAGCTCGCGCGCAACGGCGACGACGCGAGTCTCGCCTCGCTGTTGAACGCGAACGCGGGCCTGGCGTCGAGCGCCCAGGCCGAGGTGCGCTTGCGCCGCGCCGACAACGAATACGTCACCACGCTGGTCACAGTGACCGCCATCGCCGACTCGCAGAAGATGTGCCTGGTGAGCGATCTCAGCCTTCAGAAGCGCCACGAGGCGACCGACGAGCGCACGCGCAAGTTCCTCGGCATGATGGCGCACGAGTTCCGCAACATCCTCGGCCCGATCCGCAACTCGGTCGAGGTGCTCAAGCTGCGCGAGGGCCTCGACGACGAGAGCCGCAGGCTGATCGACGTGGTCGACCGCCAGAGCTCGCGCCTGCTCGCGCTGGTCGAGGACCTGCGCAGCGTCAACCCGAAGGAATAGCCTTTCCGAGCAGGCTTTCGAGGAACGGCACGTCGATCGGCTTCAGCAGGTAGTAGTCGATCCCGGCTTGCTGCGAGCGCTCGCGATCCTCTTCCTCGCCGCGTCCAGTGACGGCGATGATCTTGAGTGTGCCCAGTCCCGGCTCACGCCTCAGCGCCTCGGCAACCTGAAAGCCGTCCGATCCGGGCAGCCCGATGTCCAGCAGCACGAAGTCCGGCCGCATGCTGCGGGCGATGAAGAGCGCCGAATTGCCATCTCTCGCGACGTTCACATCGTGCCCCAGCAAGGCGATCAGCCTCGACAGCGAGAGCGCCGCGTCGAGATTGTCGTCGACGACGAGGATGCGTCGCTTTGTTACAGCCTTGGTTGCGGGTAGCGGCATAGGCATAGGCACCTCCATGCCGGTACGGTCTCAAGCGCCATGCCCGCGTCGACGATCGGCCACAGCGGATTTCATTTCCCTTCAAATTAGGGACTTGCACCGGTAGCAAGCTTCAGGCCCTCGGCGCTGAGGCGATAGACCCTGTCGCATCCGGACGCCGCTTCGACCGAATGCGTGGCGAGGATCGCCGCGGCGCCGTTGGTCTTCACTTCGCGCCTGAAGAGCTCGAGCACCTGGCGCGCGTTGTCCGGATCGAGGTTGCCGGTCGGCTCGTCGGCGAGCACGAGCTTCGGGCCGCCGACCAGCGCTCGCGCGATGGCCACGCGCTGCAGCTCGCCGCCGGAGAGCTCGCGCGGCGGGCTGGCCTCGCGCCCGCCGAGCCCCACTGCGGCAATCAGGGTTCTGGCTTTTTTCCGGTCGGCGTTTCCACGCAGCAGCAAAGGCAGCGCAACGTTCTCCTCGACGCTGAGGTGCGGCAGGATGTGGAAAGCCTGGAACACGAAGCCGAAGTACTCGCGCCGCAGCAGCGACAGCTCGTCATCGCTCAGCTTTTCGATTTCATGGTGGAGAAAGCAAATACTGCCTGAATCGATGGGTTCCAGCCCGGCAATCACGTTGAGCAGCGTCGACTTGCCGATGCCCGAGTCGCCGACGACCGCGACGTACTCGCCCGCGGCGAGGTCGAGGGAGGCGGCGTTCAGCACCGTACGCGCGCCGAAGCTCTTGGTCACTGCGGTGAGGCGAAGCACCCCGCGATCTTAGTCGGTCATCTCCGGCCGAGGTGCACCCCCTGTCCCACTTGGTCCTCCCACGGGTAGAGTACCGACATGGACCCCGCCGCGCTCGCCCCGCTCGCTTCCCGCTATATCAGCGTCTCCGACCTTCCCTGGAAGCCCACGGGCCATCCCGGTGTCGAGATGAAGGTGCTGCTCGAGGACAAGGAGTCGGGATTGCTGACCGCGCTCTTCCGCTGGCAGCCCGGCGCCGTGCTGCCGCTGCACGAGCACGTCGAGATCGAGCAGACCTATGTGCTCGAAGGCAGCATCGTCGACGACGAGGGCGAGGTGAAGAAGGGCGACTTCGTGTGGCGGCCCAAGGGCAACCGGCATGTCGCGCGCTCGCCGAGCGGGGCGCTGGTGCTCGGCTTTTTCCTGAAGCCGAACCGCTTCCTCGCGTAGATCGGCGCTGCACTTTAGTCTAGACTGCGTAAACCCAGGTTTTGATTCAAATTTAATTTCTGGAGGAGGACGCAGTGATCAAACCCATTCTCGCCGCCGTGCTGGCGGCGGGCGTCGTTTTCGCGCTCCCCGCGTCGGCGCAGCAGCAAAAGCTCAAGATCGGTTTCATCTCCACCATGAGCGGGCCGCCGGCCATCATCGGCAAGCACATGAAGGACTCGGTGGAGATCGCGCTCGACCACCTCAACCGGCGCGTCGGCGGCCTCGAGACCGAGGTCATCTACGGCGACGACCAGTTCAAGCCCGAGGTCGGCGTGCAGCTCGCCGAGGAGATGCTGAAGAAGAACCAGGTCGACTTCATGGCCGGCATCATCTGGTCGAACGTGATGATGGCGGTCGTGCCGGTCGTCACCGGTGCCGGCAAGATCATGGTCGGAGCCAACGCCGGCGCGAGCCCGCTTGCCGGTGCGCAATGCAACGAGCTCTACTTCTCCGCCTCGTGGAACAACGACCAGTCGCCCGAGGCGATGGGCAAGTACCTGCAGGACAAGGGCATCAACGACCTTTACGTGCTCGCGCCGAACTACCAGGCGGGCAAAGACATGGTGGCGGGGCTCAAGCGCTACTACAAGGGCCGCATCGTCGAGGAGGTCTACACCAAGTTCCAGCAGCAGGACTACCAGGCCGAGATCAGCCAGCTACGCTCGAAGAACCCGAAGGCGGTGTTCGCGTTCTATCCGGGCGGCATGGGCATCCAGTTCGTCAAGCAGTACACCCAGGCCGGCCTGCGCGACCAGATCCCGCTCTACACCGTGTTCACCGTGGACGAGACCACGCTGCCCGCGCTGAAGGAGGCGGCGATCGGCCAGTACGAGGCGCGCTTCTGGAGCCCGGATCTCAACGTGCCGGCGAGCAAGAAGTACGTCGCCGACTTCGAGAAGAAGTTCGGCTACACGCCCTCGTTCTACGGCGCGCAGAGCTACGACGCGATCATGCTGATCGACTCCGCGGTGCGCGGCACCAAGGGCAACCTGAAGGACACCCAGGCGCTGGTGAAGGAAATGCGCAAGGCGAACTACAACTCGGTGCGCGGCAAGTTCCAGTTCAACAACAACCAGCACCCGATCCAGGACTTCTACCTGCTGCAGGCGGTGAAGGCCGACAACAAGGACGGCGTCGCCATGAAGATCCTGCAGAAGGCGTTCGAGAAGCACCAGGACGCCTACCATCAAGACTGCAAGATGAAATGGTAGGCTTCTAAAAAACATCTTCCGAATAAGGGCGCGCGGGCGCCCTTTTTTTTGGCGCCATGACCTGGGGATTGGTCTTCGAGCAGCTCCTGAACGGGCTGCAGTACGGCGTGATGCTGTTCCTCATGGCAGCCGGGCTGACGCTCGTGCTCGGCATCATGAACATGGTGAACCTGGCGCACGGCTCGCTGTACATGGTCGGTGCCTACCTCGCCGTCGCGCTCACCGGCTGGACCGGCAACTACTTCGCGGGCGTCGCGCTCGCCCTGCTCTGCACGCTTCTCGTCGGCATGGCGATCGAGGTCGTCGCGCTGCGCACGCTCTACAACCGCGATCACCTCGACCAGGTGCTCGCCACGTTCGGGCTGATCCTGTTCTTCAACGAGCTCGTCTCCATGATCTGGGGCCGCGGTGCGCAGTACGCGTCGCTGCCGGTCTGGCTCCAGGGCCACATCGATCTCTTCACCGGCTCGCGCTACCCGGTTTACCGCGTGACGATTCTTGTTGTCGGGTTATTGGTAGCGATTCTTTTGTGGTACGTCGTCACGCGCACGCGCCTGGGAATGCTGGTGCGCGCCGGCGCTTCCAACCGCACGATGGTCGGCGCCCTGGGCGTCAACATCAAGCTGCTCTACACCGTGGTGTTCGGCGTAGGCGCCGCGCTCGCCGGGCTGGCCGGGCTGATGGCCGGGCCGATCTACGCGGTGCAGCCCGGCATGGGCGAGCTCATCCTGATCCAGGTGTTCGTGGTGATCGTGATCGGCGGCATCGGCTCGGTGCGCGGCGCGCTCGTCGGCGCGATCATCGTCGGGGTGGTCGACACGCTGGGGCGCGCCTTTCTCAAGCCGCTTCTCGGCAGCGTGATCTCGCCTCCGGCCGCCGAGGCGGCCGGCCCGGCGCTCGCTTCGATGCTCATCTACCTGCTGATGGCGCTGGTGCTCGCCGTCCGGCCGGCGGGCCTGTTCCCGGCGAGAGGCTGAATGATTACGAAGCGCATGCTCCTCTGGCTGGTGTTTGTGCTCGTGCTGGTGGCGCTGCCGCCGCTCGCCACCGTGCTCGGGCAGACGTACTACATCGACCTCGTGCGGCGCATGCTCATCCTGTCGCTCGCCGCCATCAGCCTGAACCTCATCCTCGGCTACGGCGGGCTGGTGTCTTTCGGCCATGCCGCCTACCTTGGCATCGGCGCCTACAGCGTCGGCATCATGTCCTTCTACGGCGTCGCGAGCGGCTGGCTGCAATGGCCGCTCGCGATCGGCGCCTCGGCGCTGGTCGCCCTCGCGATCGGCGCGGTGTCGATCCGCACGAGCGGCGTCTACTTCATCATGATCACGCTCGCCTTCACGCAGATGCTGTACTACCTCGGCATCTCGCTCGCCGAGTTCGGCGGCGACGACGGCATGCGGCTGAAGGCGAGAAGCCAGTTCACGGGGCTGGTCGACCTGCGCGACCCGGTGGCGTTCTACTACCTGGCCCTGGCTCTGATGCTGTTCTCGGTTTTCCTGGTGTATCGAATCGTCAATTCGAGATTCGGGATGGTGCTGCGCGCGGCCAAGTCCAACGATGCGCGCACGCGCGCGATCGGCTTCTCGCCCTACCCTTACCGCCTGGCGGCGTTCGTCATCGCCGGCGCGATGTGCGGCCTTGCCGGCGCGCTCTACGCCAACCACACCAACTACATCACGCCGGGTCTGATGAGCTGGCAGCAGTCGGGCGACCTGATGTTCATGGTGATCCTCGGCGGCATGGCGAGCACCGCCGGGCCGGTGCTCGGCACCTTCGTGCTGCTCCTCGTCGAGGAGGTGCTGAAAGGCTGGACGGAATACTGGCAGGCGGTGCTCGGCCCGCTGCTCGTGCTCTCGGTGATCTTCTTCAAGCGCGGCCTCGCCGGCATGTTCTACAAGCCCGATGCTTGAAGTCCGCGCGCTGACGAAGCGGTTCGGCGGGCTGCGCGCGAGCGACGGCATCGACTTCGACGTCGCCGAGGGCGAGACGCACGCGGTGATCGGGCCGAACGGCGCCGGCAAGACCACCTTCATCAGCCAGCTCGCGGGCAACCTGCGGCCCGACTCGGGCACGGTGCGCTTCGCCGGCGCCGACATCACTGCGCTGAGCGCGCCGCGGCGGGCGCGCCTCGGCCTCGCGCGCTCGTTCCAGATCACGAGCGTCTATCCCGATTTCAGCGCCCTGCACAACGTGGCGCTCGCCATCCAGGCGCATTCCGGACACAGCTTCCGCTTCTGGCGCGATGCGCGCAGCGATCCCCAGCTGATCCAGCCGGCCCGGAAAATCCTGGGCGAGCTGGGCTTGGGTGAAAGAAGCGAGGTTCTCGCCGCAAACCTCTCCCACGGCGAGCAACGCCAGCTCGAAGTCGCGATCGCGCTCGCGACCTCGCCGCGCCTCCTTCTGCTCGACGAGCCGATGGCCGGCATGGGCATCGAGGAGTCGCAGCGCATGATCACGCTCCTGTCCTCGCTCAAGCGAAGGCACACCATCATCCTCGTCGAGCACGACATGGATGCGGTGTTCAGGCTCGCCGACCGCATCTCGGTGCTGGTCTACGGCCGCGTGGTCGCGACCGACACGCCCGAGAAGATCCGGGCGAACGAGGAAGTGCGCCGCGCGTACCTGGGAACGGAGGCCTGATGCTCGAGGTGCGCGCGCTCCAGACCTCGTACGGGCGCAGCCAGGTGTTGTTCGGACTGGATTTTTCGGTCCCGAACGGCACAGTGGTGACGCTGCTTGGCCGCAACGGCATGGGGAAGACCACCACCGTGCGCTCGGTCATGGGCATCGTGCGCCCGAGGTCGGGGACCATCTGCTTCGAAGGAAAGGAGATCCACGGCCTGCCTTCCTACCGCATCGCCCAGGCGGGGCTCGGCCTGGTGCCCGAAGGCCGGCAGGTGTTCCCGAACCTCACCGTGCGCGAAAACCTCGTCGCCACGGCCAGAAAGGGACCCTGGGACGAGCAGCGCATCTACGCCCTATTCCCCAACCTCGCAGAACGGCGCGGCCACTTCGGCAACCAGCTCTCCGGCGGCGAGCAGCAGATGCTCGCGATCGGCCGCGCCCTGATGACCAATCCGCGCCTCCTGATCCTGGACGAGGCCACCGAGGGGCTCGCACCGCTGGTGCGCACCGAAATCTACCGCTCCATCGGGCGGCTGAAGCGCGAGGGCCTTTCGATCCTGCTCATCGACAAGGACGTCGCCGCGCTGGCGCGCGTCGCCGACCGCCACTACGTGCTCGAAAAGGGGCGCGTGGTCTGGAGCGGCGCCACGGCGGAGCTCACTGCCAACGCCGAGGTTCAGCACCGTTATCTCGGGGTATAGAATCGCTCCATGAAGCGCGAGAACGTCATCGGGCGCGCCAATGTCGAGGACACGCCCGAGCTCGAAGCCTATTACGCGAGCCTCGAGGGCGAGGCGCTCGGCGCGCTGTGGAACGTCGCCAACGACATCGAGCCCTGGTTCCCGCAGCCGAAGTCGGTGCCGACTCTCTGGCCCTGGAAAAGAATCGAACCCCACGTCAGAAAAGCGGCGACCCTTGTCTCTGCGGAGAAGGCGGCGCGCCGCGTCGTGATGCTGGTGAATCCGGGCCGCAGGGAGTGGAGCGCCGCGGCGGGCCTGCTCTATACCGGCGTGCAGATCATGAATCCGGGCGAGTTCACCTCGGCCCACCGCCACCAGGCCTCGGCGCTGCGCTTCATCATGGAGGGGCGCGGCGCGTACACCGTGGTCGACGGCGAGCGCCTCGAGCTCGGCGCGCGCGACCTCGTGCTCACCCCGAACGGCACCTGGCACGACCACGGCATCGACCGAGGCGGCACGCAGTGCATCTGGCAGGACGGGCTCGACATCCCGCTCATGAACTCGCTCGATGCGAACTTCTACGAGGTCCACCCCGACGTGGTGCAGACGCCCGCGCCGCTCTCGCGCGAGAACTGGTCGAAGCCCTATTCGCCGGTTTTCCGGTACGGCTGGGAAGAGTCGTACTCCAAACTGAGGAAGAGCGCCGAACATTCGCCCTTTGACGGCACGGTGCACGAATACAAGAATCCGCTCACCGGCGGGCCGATCATGCCGACCATCGGTGCGCAGCTCCAGCTCCTGAAGCCGAAGGAGGAAACACGCGCGCACCGCCATACCGGCAGCGTGATCTACCAGGTGGCCAAGGGCCGCGGCTGGTCGGCGATCGCAGGGGAGCGCTTCGACTGGGAGGAGAAGGACATCTTCGCCCTGCCCTCCTGGGCGCTGCACTCCCACGGCAACGCCTCGTCGACCGAGGACGCCGTGCTTTTCTCCTTCAACGACTTCCCGGCGATGAGGGCGCTGGCCCTCTACCGGGAAGAAGCGGGATGATCAGCGCCGAACAAAACGAACTCATGACGCGCATCGGGCCGGGCACGCCGGCGGGCGCGCTGTTGCGCAACTATTGGCAGCCGGTCGCGCTCCTCGAGGAGCTGCAGGGGCCGCGGCCGGTGAAGGCGGTGCGGCTGCTTGGCGAAGACCTGGTCTTGTTCAAGGAGAACAACAAGTACGGATTGCTTGAAAGGCATTGCCCGCACCGCGGCGCGGATCTCGCGTACGGCAGGCTCGAGGACGGCGGCCTGCGCTGCAGCTTCCACGGCTGGCTCTTCGACACGAGCGGCAAGTGCCTCGCCACGCCGGCCGAGCCCGAGGGCAGCCGCCTGTGCGAGCACATCCGGCAGAAGGCCTACCCCGTCACCCCGCGCAGCGGCATCCTGTTCGCCTACCTCGGCGCGGGCGAGCCGCCGGCGTTCCCGCACTTCGACTGCTTCGTCGCGCCGAGCGAGTACACGTTCGCCTTCAAGGGCTACTGGGACTGCAACTGGCTGCAGGCGCTCGAGGTCGGGATCGATCCGGCGCACGCCTCCTGGCTGCACAAGTTCTTCGAGGACGAGGACCCGGCGGCGAGCTACGGGCGGCAGTTCCGCTCCACGCCCGCGGACGCCGCCATCCCGATGAGCAAGGTGCTGCGCGAGTTCGACCGCCCCGAGATCCGCGTGGAGCGCACCGCCTACGGCATGCGGCTGCAGACGCTGAGAAAGCTGAACGAATCGAAGACCCACCTGCGAGTCACCAACATCCTTTTTCCGCAGGCCTTCGTCATCCCGATGAGCCCCGAGATGACGATCTCGCAGTGGCACGTCCCGGTCGACGACTACGGCTGCTACTGGTACTCGATCTTCACGAGCTTCGGCGCCCCGGTCGACAAGGACACCATGCGCAACCAGCGCCTGCGCACCTACCCTGCCCCCGACTACAAGCCGATTTTCGGCCGCGCCAACGGCTGGGGCTTCAGCCCCGAAGAACAAAAGAAGGCGACTTTCACCGGGATGGGCTTCGACATCAACATCCACGACCAGTGGGCCTGCGAGTCGCAGGGCCGCATCCAGGACCGCACCCGGGAGCACCTCGGCAGCAGCGACAAGGGGATCGTGCTCTACCGCCGCATCCTGATGGACGCCATCCGCAGGAACCAGGCGGGCGAGAAGCCGCCGATGGTGCTCGACGCGCAAGGCGCGCGCGAGATCACCGGGCCTGCGGCGGTGGACGGCATCGGTCCCAGCGACCGCCTCGAGGAGTACTGGAAGGACTTCGACGCCAACCGCCGCAGGAAATCCGCCTGGGCATGAACAAGAAGGAGGCGCTGAAGGAGATCGAAGCGCACGACCTGAAGGCCGTGCGCTTCTCGTTCGCCGACCAGCACGGCGTGCTGCGCGGCAAGACCCTCGCCGCGGCCGAGGTGCCGGCGGCCCTCGAGCGCGGCGTCACGGTGACGAGCACGCTGCTCCTCAAGGACAGCTCCCACCGCACGGTGTTTCCCGCGTTCACGCCCGGCGGCGGCCTCGGTATTCCCGAGATGCAGGGCGCCGCGGACGTCGTGCTGCACGCCGATCCGTCGACCTTCCGCATCCTGCCCTGGGCGCCCGAGACCGGCTGGTTCCTGTGCGACGCGCGCTTCGCGGACGGCCGCCCGGCGCCGTTCTGCACGCGCAGCCTCCTCGGCACGGCCCTGCAGAGGCTCTCGGCGTCGGGCTACGAGCTTCTCGCCGGCCTCGAAGTCGAGTTCCACGTCTTCAAGATCGTCGACGAGCGCCTGACGCCGCAGGATGCCGGCCAGCCGGGCACGCCGCCCGATGTGGCGCTCCTCACCACCGGCTACCAGCTTCTCACCGAGCATCGCTACGACCTGATCGACCCGGTGATCGAGCTCCTGCGCAAGGGGCTCGCGAAGCTCGGCCTGCCGCTTCGCTCCTACGAGGTCGAATTCGGCCCGAGCCAGCTCGAGATCACGCTCGGCGCGATGCCCGGAATGGGCTCGGCCGACGCGATGCTGCTCTTCAGGAGCGCGGTGAAGCAGATCGCGCGCCGCCACGGCTACCACGCCACCTTCATGTGCAGGCCGAGGCTGCCGAACGTGATGTCGAGCGGCTGGCACCTGCACCAGTCGCTCACGCGCGGCGGAAAGAACGCCTTCGTCCCGGAATCCGGGAAGGAGGCTCTTTCCCCGCTCGGACAGAGCTACCTCGCGGGGCTGCTCGCGCACGCGCGCGGCGCCGCGGCGCTCGCCGCGCCGACCATCAACGGCTACAAGCGCTACCGGCCCTATTCGCTCGCGCCCGACCGCGTGATCTGGGGCCGCGACAACCGCGGCGCGCTGATCCGCGCGATCGGCGGCGCGAACGACCCCGCGACGCGCCTCGAGAACCGTGCCGGCGAGCCGGCCGCCAATCCCTATCTCTACTTCGCCTCGCAGATCTACTCGGGGCTGGACGGCATCGGCCGAAAGCTCTCGCCGCCGCCGCCCGCCGACACGCCCTACGAGGCCAAGGCCGAGCTTCTTCCGCGCACCCTCGCCGAGGCGCTCGAGTGCCTGCGCCGGGACGAAGCCCTGTGCCAGGGCCTCGGCAGGCAGTTCGTCGACTACTACTGCACCATCAAGGAAGCCGAGATCGCGCGCTACAACCTCGAGGTGAGCGAATGGGAACAGCGGGAATACTTCGATCTCTTCTAGGAAACTGCCGGTCGTGCTGACGCTGGAAGAATACGAGCGGCTGAATCCGGTCTGCGAGGTGCCTCACGAGAGCGGCGCCGTGCGCTACCTGACGCCCTCGAGCCATCTCAAGTGGCGCGTCGACTCGCTGTTCGAAAAGGAGCCTTGCACCATCGAGTGGATCGCGGGCTTCGCGCCGGGCGAAGTCATGGTCGACGTCGGCGCGAACGTCGGCATGTACACGATCTGGGCGGCAAGAACGCGCGGCGCGCGGGTGTTTGCGTTCGAGCCCGAAGCGCAGAACTACGCGCTGCTCAACCGAAACGTCGTGCTGAACGGCCTCGGCGACCGGGTCAAGGCCTACTGCCTTGCGCTTTCGGACGTCGAGGGGTTCAGCGAGCTGCACCTTTCGGACCTGAGGGCCGGCGGATCCTGCCACTCGCTCGGCGAGCGTGTCGACTTCCGCCACCAGCCGATGCAGCCCGCGTACTCGCAGGGCTGCGTCTCGGCGCGCCTCGATGAGCTCGTGGCCCGCGGCGTGGTGCCGGAACCGCAGTACGTGAAGATCGACGTCGACGGCTTCGAGCCCAAGGTGATCGCGGGCGCCGCGGCCGTGCTGCGAGGCGGGCGCCTGAAGTCGCTGCTGATCGAGATCAACCAGAACCTGCCCAACCACATGGAGCTGGTCGCGCAGTTGCGCGCCTGCGGATACCGCCACGACCCCGCCCAGGTGGAGCGCGCGGTGCGCAAGTCGGGAACCTTCAAGGGATGCGCCGAGTATGTCTTCGAAAGACGTTGACCTCCACGTGCAGTACCGCATCGCCAACGCGCCGATGCTCGAATTCCCCTACCCGCATCTCTATGTGCGCGACGTCTTCCCGGAGGACTACTACGCGCAGTTGCGCGCCAACCTGCCGTCCGCGCCGCAGTTCCGGACGCTGACCTCCCTCGGCCGCGTGACCGAGGACTATCCCGAGACGCGGCTGGTGGTGCCGCTCACGCGTGAGCATACCGAGCGCTTCGCGGCGGAGCAGCGTGCGTTCTGGCAGGAGCTCGGCGGCTGGATGCTCGGACAGTCCTTCGGACAGCTCATGATCGCGAAATTCGGCGCCTACCTGCAGCATCGGTTCAAGGATCTGCGCGCCCAGGGCTTCTTCGACGAGGCCCTGATCGTGCGCGACAGGACGCAGTATTTCCTGGGACCGCACACCGACTCC
>Ga0075429_100000662_pt1 | contig 26620 bp, 19 predicted proteins | sample RhiMetdeltSRZDD3_FD_75295 | JGI IMG/M metagenome (GOLD analysis project Ga0075429, IMG submission 75295) | Populus rhizosphere microbial communities from Tennessee, USA - Rhizosphere MetaG P. deltoides SRZDD3 | ecosystem: Host-associated > Plants > Roots > Rhizosphere > Soil | place: USA... | reverse complement strand
TCGTTGTTGAAGAACTGGTTCGGTCCCATCCCGATGGCGAAGAGCGTGGTGCCGGGCTGCTTCGCGAGGTGGCGCGCCAGCGACTCGACAGCCGCCGCCGGGGCCCACGTCATCTCCTCGACGGTCTTGGGATCGAAGTGCGCGGCGTACTCCTGCACGAGATCGAAGACCGGCCGGCAGCGCACGGTCTTGCCGTCGGCGAGGGTCACCTCGACGGCGCCTTCGAGCTGCGGGTCGCCCACGATCGAGAGCTTGCCGACCTGATCGCGGGTAAGGGCCTTCGGCGCCCGCGTCGCACGGTCCCAGAAGAGGAAGTCGCCCCAGTCCTGGCGCAGCTTGTCCGCGATCAACATGTCGGTATGTGTCGCGGGCGGCGGCGCCTTCTCGCCGTCCTTCATCACGTGCGTCTGGTTCTTGAGGGCGGCTGCGCTCCCTCCGAAGACGTCAGCGGCACGCAGGTACTTGAGGCTGTCCATGCGCACGAGCAGGGGCAGGTCCGTCCAGCGGCGCACGTAATCCACGTCGTACAGCTTTTCCTTGAGGATCACGTGGGCCAGGCCCAGAGCCAGGGCCGGCGTCGTGCCGGGGCGCACGATGAGCGCGTCGTCGGCCTTGGTGGAGGTGGCCGAATATTCGCAGGCGATGACCACGACCCGCGTACCCTTGATGCGCGCCTCCGTGAGCCAGTGCGCGTCGGGCATCTTGGTGGTGATCCAGTTCATGCCCCACACGACCAGCGTCTTGCAGTGCTCCACGGCGTGCAGATCGAACTCCACCGTCTGCTGGCCGGTGACCATGGGATGCCCGGGCGGCAGGTCGGTGTGCCACGAGTAGTTGTCGAAGCCGCGGGCGCCCAGCGCCTTGTCCGGCCCGACCTTGCGGATCTTCGCGTCGAGCAGCGCCATGGAGTTCGCCAGCCGGTACATGCCGAACACGCGGGTGATCCCCAGCAGCGGCATGCCGCCGCGGAACTTCAGGACTTGCGTGCCCGCCCCCTGCGTGGCGGCGATGCACTCCTCGTCGTAGTGCTGGGCCCGCAGCTTGCGCTGTCCCTCCTCGCCGCTGTAGGTGGTGGCGATGTTCTCGAGGGCGGCGGCGGCGATGGCCGCGGCCTCGTCGTGGTCGACGCGTACCCACTGGTCGCGGGCGCGATCGAACAGCTCCTTCGGCGGCCGGCCCTCGGCATCGCGCGGGAAGCCGAGGTCGTGCCACTTCTTGAAGCCGGCGCGCACGTGGCAATGCGACACCCGCCGGTCGCCGTAGAAGCGCCGCGTAAGGGCAAGGCCCTTCTGGCAGACGCGCGGGTCCCACCGATGGGTGGCCCGGTTCCCCTGGAGGTCGGTGGCCTCGCCGTAGCGCATCGACGGCCCGATGCGTGTCACGACGCCGGACCGCACGAAACCGGTGAGGATGCAGTTGTGGGTGTCGTTGGGGGCGCAGGTGAAATGGAACGTCGAGTCGGACTTGAAGAGATCGCGGTACACGCGCTCCCATCCGCGGTCGGGGTAGGCGGCGAGCGGATTGCCCGGCGCGTCCAGGCCCCAGGCGCTCGTGGCCGAGGTCACGAAAGCACCGAAGCCCGCCGCCGCCGCGGCCTCCAGGAACCGGCGCCGGTCGAGGTCAGTCATATTGGCTCTCCCCTATGCGCAGGAACACGACGATCGATTCGATCTCGTGGTCGTCGAGGGCGCGGCGGATCGTCGTGGGCACCGCAAAGCTCGCCATGGTGGTGTCGCGGCGGCCACGCTTGATCGTCTCCATGAGGTACGTGTCGGTGGCGGCGCTCAGCAGGACTCGGTTGCGCAGCGCCGGACCTTCACCGCCCTCCCCCTTCGGCCCGTGGCACAACGCGCAGTTCATGGTGAACAGCCGCTCGCCCTCTTCCGGGTCGCCGCGGACCCAGCGCGCCGGTCGCGCGTCGGGCTCCGGGCGAATGCCGCCGCCCAGCCGGCGAACGTGCTCGGCGACCGCCGCAACCTCGGCCGGCCGCAGCCCGCCTTCCTTCTCGCCCCACGCCGGCATCCGCCGGCCCGGCCGCCCGCGCCGCACGGTCTCGACGATGAGGGCGTCGGGCGCGATCGCGAGGAAGTCCGGGTTGGCGATGGCGGGAAACGCGGGCATGCGCGGATAACGCATCCCTTCCCCGTTCGGGCCGTGGCACGCGGCGCAGAACGTGCCGTACAGCGTGGCGCCGTCGGCGGCGAACTCACGCTCGCCGAAACGCTCGGCCCGAATGCGATCCTTCGGCCAGAGGGCCTCGGGCACGTCGCTGCGCCGGAGCGACAGCGTGTAGCGCGTGAGGTGGTCGATCTGCGGCTCGGTGAGACCGAGCACCGGCATCGCCGATCCCGGTACGAGCGCGGCCGGCGACCGGAAATGCTCGGCGAACCAGGCCGAGACGCGGCGCTCGCCGCTGACGTGCGTGAAGTCGAGACGGCCGGGATCCTTCTGGCCGGCGACGGTGAGGTCCGGGCCGTCGTCGCCGCCGACGCCGCCGACCTTGTGGCAGCCGCGACAGCCGAGGGAATGAAAGAGTGCCTTGCCTTCGACGAGGCCGGGCGCACCCACGCGGGTGTCCAGCAGGACGCGCAGCGCCTCGCGATCGGCCTCCGGGATGTCGGCGAACGATTCGGTCCACGGCCCGGCCTCCCCCGCCGCGCGGCGCCGCCGGTGGTCTTCGTACCAATCCGCACGGTAACCCTTGCCGCCGACGCGGCTGAGGTCCGGCCCTTCCATCCCCGTCCCGGGACGCAGCGTGCCGCCGCGGCCGTCGAGGCGATGGCACGCGAGGCAGTCGTGGCGTTCGAGGGCCAGGGCCCCCGTGCGCAGCGCGGCGAGGTTGGGCACCTGCAGATGCGTGTGGCACGTGCCGCAGCCGGCATCCGCGTAGCGCCGGGGGATCATCGGGTCCGGCCAGAAATGAACGTCGCCGTGGGCGTCCGCCTTGTCGGTAGCGCGGCCCTGCCCCCCGTGGCAGACGGTGCAGCCGAACACGGCCGGATCGTGGCCGACGTCGGGATGCGGGCGCAGGGCGCGATCCCCCGGCACGGCGGGTTCCCCGGTGGCCATGCCCACGTGACAGGTGACGCATCGGTCGGCTGCGCGCAAGGCCGGTACCACGACCTGCCGCAGGTGGACGTCGATGGGGCCGGCGGGGCCGCGCGCCGCGTGCTGGATGCGCCGCCACTCCCGGAAGAGGTTCTCCTCCGCGGCCGCCGCCACCAGCAACGTCAGCGCGGCCACGCTCGACCACAGGAGCAGGTGCTTGTTCTTCCGCATGTCAGTGCACCGGCCAGTCCGACGGCCACCAGTAGAAGTGCCAGTTCGGACCGCGGAAGTAGGTCCCGATGATCGTGAGCAGCGCGAAGCCGCACAGGAAACACGTGAAGAGGCCGAGGGCACCCGCCCGCGTGGAATCGTGCCGCCGCACGAGCCACACGGAGTACGCCGCGTAGACCGCCGTGATCAGCGTGCCCGGGTTGATCGCGGTGATGACGAGCTGCGGCACGCCGGGGAACCACTCGCGCAGCCAGCCGTAACGGATCACGAACGCCTCGATCGCGAGGGCGGCACCGAGGCCGACCACGACCGCCTGGCGGACGAGGCGCGCACCGCCCGGCCCGCCGAACCATTCACCGGTGCCCTTCGTCTCGCGGTCGAGATACGGGATGAGACCGAGGCCGAGGAGCACGATGGTGGGAATGCCGATCCCTCCCATGAACGCCGAGTGCGCGACGAGCTCCTGGAGGCCGAGGAAGTACCACGGCGCCTTGGCGGGGTTCTCCGGCACCGAAGGATTCGCCAGCTCTTTGAGGGGAGCGTTGACGGCGATGGCCAGCCCCAGGCACAGCGCGATCGTGAGCATGAAGACGCCGGCCTCGGCATAGAAGAGGTGCGGCATCGAGGGCAAGGTGTTCTCCGGCCCGCGGCCCACGGCCGCGCTGCGGCCTTTCACGAGCGCCGCCAGTTGGTACGTCTTCGCCGGCGCCTCGGTGAAGACGGGATACTCGCCGTCGGCGGGTCCGAGTCGATGGTCCGCGTTCACCGGACGCACGAGACCGCCGTCCTTGCGGATGCGCCAGAAGTGCACGGCGGCCAGCGCGGCCAGGACGAGCGGGAGCACCATCACGTGGAGCAGGTAGAAGCGGATGAGGGCCTCTTCGCCGACGACGTCGGAGCCGAGCAAGAGCAGCTTCTGCAAGCCCCCCGGATCGAAGTGCTCGGTGACCCCCAGCGCATCCGTGACCTCGCGAGGCGACTGCGCGATGTTGGCGCCGATGGTGATCGCCCAGTAGGCGAGCTGGTCCCAGGGCAGCAGATAACCCGTGAACGACAACCCGAGCGTGGTGACGAGCAGCGCCATGCCGACCAGCCAGTTGAACTCGCGCGGCGCGCGATAGGCGGCGGTATAGAAGGCGCGGGCCATGTGGAGCAGGACGGCGACCACCATGACGTTGGCCGCCCAGCGATGGATGTTGCGGATGAAACGTCCGGTGGGGACGACGAAGTGCACGTCCTTGATGGAGGCGTAGGCGACGTCCGGATACGGCTTGTAATACAGCATCAGCAGGATGCCGGTGACGAGGGTGATGACGAACGCGGCCACGGCGGCGATGCCGAGGCCGAAGGTCGTCGTCCAGCGCAGGCTCCAGCGGTGCGTGCGGACCGCGTGCAGGTGCAGGAAGACGTTGCCGAACACGAACGTCGATCGCGTGCGGTCCGTCGTCGGCGCTCCCCCGCGGAAGGCCGAGCCCAGGAAGGCCCGCGGGACCGCGCGCAGGTTGTCCCAGAACCGCGCGAGAGCCGGCTTCACCGGGACGGTGGCGCTCATGCGTTCACCTTGGTGCCGGGCGGAACCACCACATCCTCGTCGACGAGGCAGGTGGCGCCGCTCACCGTCACCTTGCGCCACGGCAGCGCCGCCGGCGCCGGGCCCTTGACGACGCTCCCGTCGGCGGCGAACCGCGAGCCGTGGCACGGGCACTCGAACGCCCCGCCCGTGGCCTTCACGATGCAGCCGAGGTGTGTGCACACCGTGGAGATCGCGTAGACGCCGTGGGCGTCGCGAAAGAGCGCGACCGATCGCCCGGGGGGTACGAAGGCCTCGCCAGCGGCCAGCGATTCCGGCAGTGTCACGCGGAACTTCCGCGAGGGTGACGAGAGCACCGCCGCCTTCGGCAGGCGCAGGATGCCGCCCAGGGCGAACACCATCGTGGAGGCCGCCGCCCACATCGAGGCCAGCCCGAGGAAATCACGGCGAGGGACGGGCTCCGGGTCCAGACGTGACGGGGCCGGCGTGGCGCTCATGGGTTCCTCCAGAGGGTGGCGAACTGCACGCGCTCCATGGCGATCGCATCCGCGGGACAACGCATGACGCAGAGAGCGCACCGAATACACCGGTCCTCGTCCTTGAGGATCGCGGAGTACGCATGGGGGTCGGCCAGCGCCTCGCCACCGTCCACGTCCGCGAGGGAGACGAGCTTCAGGCACTGCGTCGGACAGACGTCGGCGCATCCGCCGCACAAGACACACCGGCTGCCGTCGAACACCGGCGTGACGCCGCAGTCGAGGCACCGCGAGGCCTCGAGCCGCGCCTGGGCGGCGTCGTATCCGACCTCCACCTCGGCCTCCGCTCCCGCCGCCAGCCGCTCTCCCGCCGGACGGATCGGAACCGCCACGCGGCGCACACGCTCGTATCCCGCTTCCCGCCGGTACGCGGGGAGCTCGACGTGGGCGGTGGTCGCCTCCGCGTCGAGGGCGATCCCGGTCAGGTAGCGGTACACGGAGCGGGCGGCGGCCTTGCCCGAGGCCACGGCCTCGATCAGCAGGCGCGTGCCGTGCGCGAGGTCGCCCGCCACGAAGACACCGGGAGCCGTCGTGGCCAGCGTCTTCGCGTCCACTTTCGGCCAGCCGGGACGGCCCTGCTCGACATCGCCGCCGCCGTCCTCGAGGAAGCCGAGGTTCGGCGTCTGTCCGGCGGCGATCAGGACGGTGTCGCACGCCACGTGGCGGCGATCGGCGTCGTCGAAGACGGGCGCGAACCGCCGGTTCTCGTCGTAGACGCGCACGCAGCGGCGGAACAGCACGCCGGTGGGCAGGCCGTCGCCGCCGCGCGCGATCTCCACCGGCCCCCACCCGTTCAGCCGCTCGATCCCCTCCTCGTCGCCCTCCCGGATCTCGACGGTATCCGCCGGCATCTCCTCGAGCGTCTCGAGCGACGCCAGGCGCACCACCGGCCGGCTCGGAAGCCGCGCCGCGGTGCGGGCGGTGTCGTAGGCGATCTGTCGCAACACGGTGCGGGCCACGTCGTAGGCGACGTTGCCGCCGCCGATCACGATCACCTCGCGGCCGAGATCGAGCGCTTCGCCGAGCGCCACCGCCCGCAGCAGGTCGACGCCGCCGTACACGCGCGGCCCGCGTTCGCCGGGGAGCCCGAGACCACGCGCGGTCTTGGCGCCGACGGCGATGATGACGGCGGCATGGTCGCGCCGGAGCTCGTCGAAGGAGACGTCGCGGCCCACCGTCACGCCGCAGCGGATCTCCACGCCCAGGGCCTCGATGACCGCGACCTCGCGGCGGATGAGCTCACGCGGCAAGCGGTACGCCGGCACACCCACCGCCAACATGCCGGCCGCCACCGGCTCCGTCTCGTACACCGTGGGCCGGAAGCCCAGAAGGGCGAGGTCGTGAGCGGCGGACAGTCCCGCCGGTCCCGCCCCGATCACCGCGATGCGCTGGCCGGTGGCCGGTTGGAAGCGGCCCGCGACGCGCGCCTGCAGCAGGGCGGCCATCTCGTCGGCATCGGCACCCACCGACGGCACGTACGAACGCACGGCATCGACCACGTCGCCGATCGCGCGCGCCTCCGGTCCTGACTGGGCACAGGCGAACCGCTTGAGCGCCCGGATGGCGATCGGGCGGTCGTTGGCCACGAAGCGGCCGTCGGCATCGACGCGGGGGACCTTGCCGCGCCGGCAGGCCGCTTCGCAGGGGGCGCCGCAGATCCGCCCGCAGATCGACGCGAAGGGATTCGGCCCGCGCGCGATCAGGTACGCCTCGTCGAAGCGGCCCTCGGCGATCGCGCGAACATACCCGCGCGCATCGGTGTGCACGGGACAGGCCACCTGGCATGCGATCAGCCCGCGGTGATATCCCTCCGCCGGCACCTCGACGCGCAGCAACGTGGCCTCAGACACGACGGCTCCCTGAGAGGAGGCGCCGCAGGAGCGGATGCACGACGTCGTCCTCTTTGTGGAGGTGCCCGCGCAGGAGCTTCGAGAGGTCCTGGCTCACCGCGGCCAGGCCGGGAGCGGCCTCCGCGGCGCCGGCGTCCACCCGCGCGAGGTCGCGGCGCAGGAGCGTCAACAGCGCCCGCGCCGTCTCGTGCTCCTCGCGCAGCACCGCCGCCGAGCCTGCCTCGGCCGGCACGTGGCGCTCCAGCAGCACGATGACGTCGGCCTCCTCGGCGGCCATGTGGTGCAGAAGGCGCGCCTCTTCTCGCAGGAAGGCCTCGACCGCGGCCACGAGGGCCGGGCGCCGCTGGGACGACGGCGCGCTCGCGGCGGCTCCCACCGCCGCATCCAGACGGTCGAGCGCCTGTCGTATCGCAACGTGCTCGCGGCGAATGGCCTCGAACCGACGCTCGTTCACGTCGCGAGGCTACGCCCCGCCGGCGGCGGGGACCATGACGGATGAGGCGCCGTCTCCGGCGGGCAGAGGCCGTACCTTCAAGGACTAGCAGGGATCACATGATGGGCGTCATCACGGGATCACGAGCTGCAGGCGGCCGAGCAGGGTCAGGTAGCTGCGCTCGCGACCGGCGGGTACTCGCGCACCCTCCCCGTAACGATCGACGACACCGTTGGCGAGAAGTCGGATCCAGGAACGGGGCTCGTAGGAGACGCTCGCCGCCACCGCGTGGCTGGACGAGGCCCCGCCCTCGGGGTCGTCGAAACGAAGCGAGTCGAATCGCAGCGCCACGTCCAGGGAGGCGCCGCGCCAGGCCGGCTCCGCCGTCGGCCGCGGGCCGCGCAGACGCCACCGCGCCGCCGTCGACCAACCCACGCCGACGACGGGCGCGAGGTCCTCGGCGGGCCGAGCGCGGTGTCGCTCCTCGCGGGACTGGAGAAGCTCCGCCGTCAACGCCACCGGGCCGGCGATGTACAACACGTCGGCGCCGAGGCGGCGTCGCTGGCCCTGCGTCGCCGGGCGCCGGCAGAAGACCCAGCCCGACGCGCTCTTGCCCTGCAGCCCCGGTCCTTCCACGTCGCCTCGAGTGGCGCTGACTGCGAGATGGACTCCGGGCACGGCCTCGAGCACGAGCCGGCCGGCGACGGTGTTGCGGGCGCGGCTGGCCTCGGCCCAGTTGTCGCCGGCAAACGCGCCCAGCATGTAGCCCAGGCCGCGAGCCACGCCGAGCCGCCCGTGCGCCATGACGCCCCAGTCGCGGCCCGGGGCCATGCCGATCGAGAACGTCGCGCGCTCGATGAAGTCGGTCCTCTGCTCCGGAACGAGGAACTCCCGGGACACCGGCACCTTGAAGTGGCCCGCGCGCACGACGAGACCCTGGCGCACGACCGCATCGAGATAAGCGTCCTTGAGACGCTGGCGGAGCACGAACAGCGGGGCGACGTCGTCACCCATCGCGCGGTTCGCGAACCCGGCCACATCCACGATGATCTGACCGGAGATGCGCGCGCTCTTCAGGCGAGCCCCGCCCCGCAGGTGCCGCACATCGAAGCCGTCGCTGCGCTGACCCGGCTCGGCGTCCCACCCGGGGAAGACGCGGGTATCCCCCTGCACGTACCCGGCGGGCCTCACCTCGACGCCACCCAGCCGCAACGCCGGTGACGCGGCGGCGGGAACGACCAGGGCGCCGAGCGCAACGACGGTCAGGATCCTTCGTTCGCCCGCGGCGACCGGTCCCTGGCGCACCTGCACGTGCGAGAGGCGAGCACGATCCCTGCCATGACCACCGACACTCACGCCAAGGAGTTGCACCGCGGCGGTGCGCAGACCCTGCGCGCCTCGGCGCTCAGCGTTCGCTGTCCAGGACGCTCATCTGACGTTCGTCATACCGCGCGCCCGCGACGGCGGAGGCGGGAACGGCCTCCTCCAGGCGCGCGAGGTCGACCGGTGACAGGCGAACCTCGAGCGCGCTCAGCGAATCGGCGAGCTGCGCCCGCGTCCGGGCCCCCACCACGGGCACCACGCCCTCGCCCTTCGCCAGGACCCAGGCGATCGCCAGCGCGGACACGGCGACACCCTTCTCCTCCGCGAGCTTCCGGAGGGCGGCAACGAGGACCTCGTTCCGCGCACGATTGTCGCCGGTGAAACGCGGCAGGTGCGCGCGGAAGTCGCGCGGCCCCGCCGGCTGCGAGCCGGCGAGAAGCCCCCGCGACAACACGCCGTAGGCGGTGACGCCGACGCCGAGCTCGGCCAGCACCGGGAAGATCTTGGCCTCCGGCCCGCGGCTGATCAGCGAGTACTCGATCTGGAGGTCGGCGATCGGGTGCACGGCCTGGGCGCGGCGTATCGTCTCCGGACCCACCTCCGACAGGCCGATGTGGCGGACGTAGCCGACTTTCACGAGCTCGGCGACGGCCCCGATCGTCTCTTCGATCGGCACGGCGGGATCGAGGCGCGCCGACCGGTAGACGTCCACGTGATCGACACCGAGGCGGGTGAGGCTGTAGGCGAGGAAGTTCTTGACCGCCGCGGGCCGGGCATCGACGCCCGTCCAGCCCCCGTCCGGAGACCGCAAGGCGCCGAACTTCACGGAGAGCAGCGCTTGGTGGCGCCGGCCCTTGAGGGCGCGGCCGATCAGCATCTCGTTGTGGCCGACGCCGTAGAAGTCCCCGGTGTCGAGCAGGGTGACCCCGCGCTCGAGGGCGGCGTGGATGGTGGCGAGGCTCTCCCCTTCGTCGGCATGGCCGTACATCCCCGACATGCCCATGCATCCGAGGGCGAGGGGGAAGACGGCGGGGCCGGAGGAGCCGAGGCGGCGGAGCGGCGCGTTCGTAGTCATGCCCCCACGATAACGGTCCTTGGTTTCCATTGGCAAGAAGGCACCCGAGAGTTCTATAGTGTCCCAATGGAAACCACCAAACCCACGCGGGGAGGGGCTGCGGCCGCGCGGAAGGACGCGCTCGTGCGGGAGATCCTGGGGCGCGTCGCCGACAAGTGGACGCTGCTCGTGATCGACGCCCTCGGGGAACGGGGCACGATGCGCTTCACGCGGTTGCGCGACCACCTGGGCGGCGTGAGCCAGAAGATGCTCACCAAGACGCTGCGCCAGCTCGAGCGCGACGGCCTCGTCACCCGCCGCGTGCACGCGGTCGTGCCCCCGCGCGTGGACTACGCGCTGACCCCCCTGGGGGAGAGCCTGGGCGAGTCGCTCTGCGGCGTCTGGATCTGGGTGGAGAGGCACATGGCGCGCGTGGACCGCTCCCGGCGCACCTACGACGCGGCGCGCGCGAAACGGCCCGCCGTCGAATCGAGGACGTAGCGGCACGAACGATCTGCGCGGCCCCCGAGGCGTGAACGCAAACGTTGCCACGGCCGTCGGCCCTGTCACTGGCCCAGCGGGTTAGAGCGTGACGCCCGGTCCCGGCACCTCGATTGCAGCGTGAGAGTCAGGCCACGTGCCCGTTACGACGACAAGGAGGGTGCCATGGCTACCTTCAAGCACATCCTGGTTCCCGTCGATCTCTCGGAGCGCTCGCGCCGCTCCGTCGCCGAAGCCGTCATCCTCGCTCGCGGCTCCGGTGCCCGCCTGACGGTGCTGCACGTCGCGCCTCCGTTCGTGAACCGGGAGACGCGAGCCGACCTGCGCTCGCGCCTGTCCTCCCTGGTCGGACCTCGCGACGAACGCCTGGCGCTCGACATCGAAGTCGCAGAAGGCGATCCGGCGAGAGAGGCCGTCGCGTTTGCCTCCGCGTACGCCGTCGATCTGATCGTCGTCGGCGCGCGGCGGCGCGGCGCCCTCGAGCGAGCGATCCTCGAGTCCGTGGGCGACACGATCGTCCGCGAGGCGCCGTGCGCGGTGTTGACGGTCGGCGTGCGACACGACTCCGCGCTTCCGCCCCCCCGCTTGCGCCGCGTCCTGTGCGCCGTCGACCTCGCCGACTCCTCTCGCCGAACCCTCGAGCTCGCGGGCGCCGTGGCGGAGGCCGCCGGTGCCCGCCTCACCGTGCTCCACGTCATCGATCCGTGGCACTGGCCGGATCCCGGTCCGATGGGCCGAAAGGCACTCGAAGCCGAGCGCAACGCCCTGGAACGCGTCGCCGACAGCCGCCTCTCGGCGCTCCTCGACGGTGCGTCGGGCCCCAGCGTGGACGTAGCGAGCCTGGTGCTCTTCGGCCTCATCGGACCCCAGATCGTGAAGACCGCCACGACCGGCAACGCGGACCTCGTCGTCCTCGGCGCGCACTCCAAGCGCGTCTTCGGGCGCACGTACCTCGGCTCCACCGCGCGCTACGTCCTCGAGACGGCGCCGTGCCCGATACTGTTCGCTCGCCCGGCGCCCGGTGCCGCGGTTCATTCGACGGCCACCCACGCGGGTCAGCTCGTCTCGAAAGACTAGCGCCCAGCAGCATGCGCACGGCGGCCAGCGAGGTGCCGTCACGATCGAGTTCGTCGGCCGCGGCAAGTGCCGTGTTCGCAACGGCGCCGCTCGCAAGCCAGCGCACGACATTCGGAGACCGTACGAGCGTCAGACGCGCCCTCGCTCTCCCCGCAGGCAGTGCGTGCCACTTCTGGCTTGCGCGAAAGACTCGCGCGGCAGTCGCCGTAAGTGCCGCGCGTCGAAAAGGCATCGCGATTGCACGCTCCGTCGGCGAGACCATTTGAGGGTGGCGGAGCTCCGCTGCCCGGGAGCACGTCGATGAAGCTGAGCTACGAACAGGTCATCCCGTGGGTCGCGATCGCGGCCCTGGGCTTGGACACGACCGGCTGCGCGCGCGCCGGTGCTACCGCCGCCGATCGCCCGGCCATACCCGTTGAGGCCGTGGCCGCAGCGTCATCGGAGCTGATCGAGGCCATCGAAGTGGTCGGAACGCTCGCCCCGAAGCGCACCGCGCAGCTCAAGTCGGAATACTCCGGGATCGTCGCTCAGGTGCACGTGAGGGAATGGGTCCCGGTGCGCCGCGGTCAGGCCCTGGCGCGGCTCGACACGCGCGAGGCCACGGCCATCCTCGACACGGCCAAGGCCAACGTGTTCCAGGCGGAGGTGGCCGATTCGCGGGCGGTCCGCGAGCTGTACCGCGCCGAGCACCTGAAACAAGTGGGCCTGATGACGGCCCAGGGCCTGGAGGAGATGCGAACAGGGCGTGACGCCGCATCGGCGGCCCTCACCGCCGCCCGCGCGCAGCTGCGCTCCGCAGAAACGCGGCTCGAGAAGACGCTGATCCGCGCCCCGTTCGACGGCGTCGTGGCCCTGCGCGGCGTGGACGTGGGGGACCGTGTGGAGAGCATGGGGAGCGGCGACCCGATGTTCGAGATCGTCGATCCCTCGCTCCTGGAGCTTACGATGAGCGTCCCCTCGGCCAAGCTGCTCCTCGTGCAGGTCGGGCAAGCCGTCGACTTCGCCGTCGAGGGACGAGAGGATCGCACCTTCACCGGGCGCGTGACCCACATCAATCCCTCTGTCGATCCGCAGAGCCGGTCCGGGCGCGTGGTGGCCCAGGTGGCGAACGACGACGGACAGCTTCGAGGCGGCTTGTTCGTGAAGAGCCGCATCCAGATCGGCACGCGGTCCGCCCTGCAGCTCCCACGGGCCGCGCTGCTGGAGTGGGACCTGACGATGGGAACGGCCGCTGTGTTCCTGGTGGAGGACGGAACCGCGCGGCGCCGTGAGGTGCGCACGGGCGCTGTCGACGGGGACCTCGTGGAGGTCCCGAGCGGCCTCTCCGGCGGCGAGCACGTGGCCACGCGCGGGGCCTTCATGCTCAAGGCGGGCGATCGGGTGCGTGTGATCTCCACGCCCCCGCGCACGTAAGCCCATGTTCCTCTCCGACCTCTCCATCAAGCGTCCCGTCTTCGCCGCCGTGATGATGCTCGTGCTCCTGACGCTGGGCATCGCCTCCTACCGCCGCCTCTCCGTCGATCTCTTCCCCAGCGTCGAGATCCCCGTGATCTCCATCGTCACGGTGTACCAGGGGGCCTCGCCCGCCACCGTGGAGCGCGAGGTGAGCAAGCCAATCGAAGAGGCGGTGAACCCCATCGCCGGCGTCCGCCACGTCGGCTCGATCTCGCGCGAGGGCGTATCCCAGGTCTGGGTGGAGTTCCAGCTCGAGACCGACCCCGACGACGCCGCTCAGGATGCGCGTGGCAAGCTGGCCTCGATTCGCGGCGAGCTGCCGCTCGGAATCGAAGAACCGATCGTGGAGAAGCTCGACTTCGCCGCCGCCCCGATCGTCTCCCTCGCCGTGCGGTCGAGCACCTTGAGCGCGCGCGCCCTCACGACAGTCGTCGAGAAGAAGGTGAAGCGCCGGATCGAGAACGTGGCCGGCGTGGGCAAGGTGAACCTCGTCGGACCCTCCACCCGGGAGATCCAGATCGACGTCGATCCCGCGCGACTGCAGGCCCTCGGGCTCGGCGTCGACGAGGTGGCCACCGGGTTGCGCTCCGAGAACGTGGACACACCGCTGGGGCGGCTGAACGCGGGCGCCCACGAAAGCGCCCTGCGCATCCAGGGCAAGGCGCACCAGGTCGACGAATTCCAGTCCATGGTCATCGCCCGCCGGGGGGACCGTCTCGTCACGCTGGGTGATGTGGCCGACGTCCAGGACACGGTGGAAGAGCCGCGGTCGCTCGCTTTCGTCGACGGTGAGCCGGCGGTGGCCCTGGACGTACTGAAGCAGACCGGCGCCAACACCGTCGACGTCGTCGACGCCATCCGCCGCGAGCTGTCCGCGGTTCAGGCGGAGCTGCCCGCGGGGGCAACGGTGTCCGTCGTCCGCGACGCCTCCGTCTTCATCCACGAGGCGATCGCCGACGTGCAGGAGACCCTCGTCCTCGGCGGCCTGCTCACGGTGGCCATCGTCTTCTGCTTCCTCAACTCGTGGCGGTCGACTGTGATCACCGGGCTCACGCTCCCGATCTCCGTCATCTCGTCGTTCATCGTCATGAACTTCATGCACATGTCCCTGAACAACATGACGCTGATGGCGCTCTCCCTGGCCATCGGCCTGCTGATCGACGACGCCATCGTGGTGCGCGAGAACATCGTCCGGCACCTGGAGAAGGGGCAGGATCACTTCACGGCGGCCCGCGAGGGCACGGCGGAGATCGGTCTCGCCGTGCTCGCCACCACGCTGTCCATCGTGGCCGTCTTCGTTCCCGTCGCGTTCATGAAGGGGATCGTCGGGCGCTTCTTCTTCCAGTTCGGGCTGACGGTCGCCTTCGCCGTCATGGTCTCGCTCTTCGTGTCGTTCACCCTCGACCCGATGCTCTCGTCCCGATGGGTCGACCCCGACATCCACCGCCAGGGCCGCCGCGGCTTCGTGGCGCGCCAGCTCGACCGCTTCAACGAGGCATTCGACCGGCTCGCCGACAAGTACAAGTCCATGCTCGGCTGGGCCCTCGACCACCGCCGCACAGTCGTAGTCGCCGCCGGCGGCGCCTTCATGGCGGGCCTCCTCATGTTCGGGATCCTCCAGAAGGAGTTCTTCCCCACCCATGACCAGGGCGAGTTCGAGGTCCGCTTCCAATCGGCCCCCGACGCCTCGTTGGCGGAGACGCGTGGTCGGCTCACTGCCGTTCTCGGCGCGCTGCGCGCCTTTCCCGACGTCGAGCGAACCTACGCGACCATCGGCGCCGGAGACGCCGGAACGGTCCGCGACGGATCCATCTACGTGAAGCTGCACGAACGTGCCAAACGTGGCCGCAGCCAGCAGGAGTTGCAGCGGGCTGCCCGCGCGGCCCTCGCCGAGATCCCCGGCATCATTGCGTCGATCACCGAGGCCGGCCGCATGGACAACCGCAAGCCCGTCATGCTGAGCCTGCGCGGCGAGGACCTCGGTGAGCTGAAGCGGCACGCGGCCGAGCTCCAGCAGGCGCTCCACGCCGTCCCCGGCATCGTCGACCTCGACATGACCCTCGAATACGACACGCCGGAGTATCGGCTGGTCGTGGATCGCGAGCGCGCGGCGGATGCCGGCCTCAACACCGCCGTCGTCGCCGGGACCCTGTCGATGCTGGTCGGGGGCCAGGCGGTGTCCACCTTCGAAGACGAGGACGGGGATGCCTACGACGTCCGCGTGCGGCTGCCGGGCGCCCTCCGCCGCCAGCCCGCGCAGGTCGAGCAGCTTCGATTCGCGGCGCGCGGCGCGGAGGGCGCGGCGTCCCTCGTCCCGCTGGGGTCGATCGCCCACCACCGGCTCGACAGCTCACCGACCGAGATCCGGCGCGCGGATCTCAGCCGCGAGGTCGTGGTGTCCGCGAACCTCGACGGAGTTCCGCTGGGAACCGCCGTCGCCCAGGCCGAGGCCACCGCCGCCACCCTGTCGATGGCCCCTGGCTATCGTCTCGTGGTCTCCGGCGAGAACGAGACCATGAACGAGTCTTTCGGCTACATGGGCGAGGCCCTGATCCTCGCCATCCTCTTCGTGTACCTGATCCTCGCCGCCCAGTTCGAGTCCTTCGTCGACCCGCTGGCGATCATGCTGTCGCTCCCCCTCTCCATCGTCGGCATGGCGGGCCTCATCCTGCTCACGGGCGACACCATCAACATCATGTCGCTCATCGGGCTCATCATGCTGATGGGCCTCGTCACGAAGAACGCGATCCTGCTCGTCGACTTCACCAAGGTCCTCCGCGGCCGCGGTCTCGATCGGCGCGCGGCCCTCATCGAGGCGGGCCGGGTACGGCTGCGACCGATCGTGATGACGACAGCGGCGATGATCTTCGGGATGCTGCCGCTGGCCTTGGCCCTGGGCTCGGGCGCCGAGTTCCGCGCCCCCATGGCGCGGGCGATCGTCGGCGGCTTGATCACGTCCACGCTTCTGACCCTGATCGTCGTCCCCGTCGTATACACGGTGCTCGAGGACCTGGTGGCGGGCCTGACGCGCCGGTGGCATCGCGTCTCGCCGTCGGCGGTGGGCACGGTGGCCGGGCTGCTGCTTCTGGCCCTCGTCGCCCCGTGCTGGCCGGCGGAGGCGATCGCGCCGAAGGCGCTGACGATCGAGCAGGCCTTGGCCCTCGCGGCCGAGCGCAATCGCGACATCCAGAAGGCGGCCGAGTACCAACGCTGGGTGCGAGGCAAGTACGAGGAGGAGCGCGCGGCCGCCCTGCCCCACCTGACGCTCGACGCCGGCGCGCTGCGCCAGCGCGACGAGAGCCAGCGCGGCCTCTACCCGCCCGAATTCGCGGACCTCCTCCCGCTCGAGTACGACGTCGGGCGCGCCGAGATCCGCCTCTCTCAAGCCCTCTTCACGTGGGGCCAGGTCGGCGCCGCCATGCGCGCCGCACGCGAGGGGGTGGCCTATGCGGACAGTCAACTGCGGCGATTCCGGCAGTCGGTGGTGCGCGACGTGACCAGCGCGTTCTACGACGTGCTCGCCGCGCGGGAGCTGCACGAGATCACCGTGCAGGCGCTGAAGCAGCGGGAGCGGCATCTCGAGGACGCGCGGCACCGCCATGAGGCGGGCGTGGCCACCGACTACGACGTGCTCTCCGCCCAGGTCGCCGCCGACAACGCGCGCCCGGAGTCGCTGCGCGCGGAGAACAGGCTGCGGCTCTCGCGTCACCGCCTCCGGCTGCTCCTCGCCGAAGACGGCGACGTCGACGCGACGGGCGACCTGGCGGTGCCGGTCGGTCCGTACCCCGCCTTCGAATCCACGCTCTCGGAGGCCCTGACCCACCGTCCCGAGATCTCCGAGCTCGCGCGCGTCCGCGAGATCAACCGCGCCCTGGTCTCGATCGCCAAGGCCCAGGACAAGCCGCGGCTCGACCTGTCCGCGGCCTGGGGCCGTCGATGGGTGTCCGTTCGAGACACCGACGCCGACGGCGCGGCGTGGAGCGTCGGGGTCACCATGAGCTTTCCCTTCTTCGACGGCGGGAAGACGAAGGGCCGCGTGCGCCAGGCCGAGAGCGATCTGGCCCGCGCGGCGCTCGACGAAGCCCGCCTGCGCGATGCGATCGGCCTGGAGGTCCGTGCCGCCGTGGACTCCGTGCGCGAGTCCGGCGAGATCGCCCGAGCCCTGGCCGGCACCGTCGGCCAGGCCGAGCGGGTGCTCTCGATGGCCGAGGAGGGCTACCCGCTCGGCGTCAAGACCCGCCTCGACATCGAGGACGCCGTCGTGAATCTCGCCGCTGCCCGCGCGCACCTCGCCCGCGCCCAGCGCGACTACCGCGTGGCACTGACCGAGGTCGACTGGGCGGCGGGCATCCTGGCAACGACGCCGCGTTGACGTGGCGACGGCCGCACTGTGGAAGAGCTTCAGGCGAAAGACTTGCGGCGCCGTCGTGCCTCAACTATTGCGCAACTGTGACATACGCCCTTCGCACGTGGGTGTTATGGTCGTGGCGCTCCATGACGATGTTCGCCTCCGGCGTACGCTCGGCGCTGCTCTGGTGTGTCTCCGCCGCCCTCGTCGCGCTCTGGGTGCCGCTCGTCGCCGCCGTGTGGCTCACGGATCGAGATCCCATGAAGCGCCGCACCGGCCGCACGTTCCGCGCGCTGGGTGTCGCGCTGGCGCGGCTGCATCGCGCGCGATTGCACCTCGAACGCGGGGACCTTCCCGATCCGGAGCGCCACTACGTGGTGGTCAGCAACCACCAGTCGCTCGCCGACATCCCCGTGCTGTGCCATCTGCCCTGGGAGATGAAGTGGCTGGCCAAGGCCGAGCTGTTCCGCCTTCCGATCGTGGGCTGGATGATGCGCCTGGCCGCCGACATCCCGGTGGATCGCGGCCGGCGCGCGAAGGCCGCCGAGGCCCTGCGGCGCGCGGCGCGCACGCTCGAGTCCGGCTGTTCGATCATGGTGTTCCCCGAAGGAACGCGGTCCCGCGACGGCGGCGTGGGCCCCTTCACCGACGGTGCCTTCCATCTCGCGGTGCGGACGGGTGTCCCCATCCTTCCCGTGGCCGTCGATGGCTCGGCCGGTTGTCTGCCGCGAGGGAGCTGGCTCTTCGGCCCCCCGCCCGACATCCGCATGCGCGTGTTCCCACCCGTCGAGATCGGCGGCCGCGACGCGAGCGACGTGGCGGTTCTTCGGGACCAGGTGCATCGCGCGATCGCACAACAAGTCGCCGCCTGGCGCGGCGCACCCTCGAAGGAGGCCCACGTTGAGTGACAGACGAGACGAGCGGGGAGGCTGGCCCGTCCTGATCCAGGGCGGCATGGGCGTCGCCGTCTCGAGCTGGCGGCTGGCGCGCGCGGTGTCGCGGCTCGGCCAGCTCGGCGTGGTGTCGGGCACGGCGCTCGACACCGTGCTCGCGCGCCGGCTCCAGTTGGGCGATCCGGGAGGAGAGCTGCGACGCGCCGTCTCCCACTTCCCCGATCGCGACGCCGGACGCCGGGTGCTCGATCGCTACTTCGTGCCCGGAGGCCGGCCCGATCAGGCGGCGCTCGATTCCCCCGTGATGTTCACGGCCACGCCCACCGCGTCGCGACAGGAGCTCGCGGTGGTGGCCGGCTTCGTCGAGGTCTTCCTCGCCAAGGAGGGCCACCACGGCCCCGTCGGGATCAACTTCCTCCACAAGATCCAGCTTCCGACGCCCGCGACCCTCTACGGTGCGTTGCTCGCCGGCGTCGACTACGTCCTCGTCGGGGCCGGGATTCCCCGCGACATTCCGTCGATGATCGATCGCCTGTGCGCTCACGCTTCGATGGCGGTGGCGTTACAGGTATCGGAGGCGGGTGAGGAGCGCTTCGAGCTGCGATTCGATCCGGCCGACGTGGTTTCCGTCGGCGGCGCCGCATTGCCGCGCCCGCGTTTCCTGGCCATCGTGGCGTCCGCCACGCTGGCGCAGAGCCTGGCTCGGCGTGGTGCCGGCGTCGACGGCTTCGTCGTCGAGGGGCCGGTGGCAGGCGGCCACAACGCACCACCACGGGGTCCGCTGAATCTCAGCGGCGACGGTGAGCCTGTGTATGGTCCGCGGGACGTCGTCGACCTTTCGAGGATGCAGGCGCTCGGCCTGCCGTTCTGGCTCGCCGGAGGATACGCGTCGCGCGAACGGCTGCGCTGGGCGCGCGAGCAGGGCGCGGCCGGCGTACAGGTCGGATCGGCCTTCGCGCTGTGCGAGGAATCGGGCCTCGACCCGACACTGCGCGACCGCCTGCGCGAAGACGTCCGCACGGGCCGCGCCCGCGTCTTCACCGATCCGCTCGCGTCTCCCACCAGCTTTCCGTTCAAGGTCGCCGCGCTTGCGGGAACGCTCTCGGATCGCTCGGCCTATGAGGCTCGCGAACGCCGTTGCGATCTCGGGTACCTCCGCGAGCTGCACCGCCGCCCCGACGGCACCATCGGCTACCGGTGCCCGGCCGAGCCGGTCGAGGACTACCTGCGCAAGGGCGGCCGCGTCGAGGACACCGTTGGCCGCAAATGCATCTGCAACGGCCTCATGGCGAACACCGGCCTGGGCCAGCGACGAAACGGATACCGCGAAGCCCCCATCGTCACCGCGGGCAGCGATCTCGCGGGAATGGCATCCCTGTTCGCGGACCCTGGCCGGCGGTACACGGCCGCCGACGTCGTTTCCTACATCCTCGATCCGCGCGGAAGCGGTCCATCACACTAACTTCCGCTGATCCATCGGCCCCCCGGCGCGTCACGAGCCTCTCGGGCTTTTCGCAACCGCCCACCGAATGCCGCAAATTTGCGAGTCGTGTGACACCGCGCGGAGCATTGACGGGGGGACCCGCCGCGACTAGAGTCCATGGATAGGGCCATGGCGGAGCGAACACAGACGTTCCTGGACAGCCTCAACCGCTGCCTCGCCACGCCGCACTTCCTCGAGCAGTTCTACGCCGTCTTCATGGCCTCGTCGGACGAGGTGCGCGAGAAGTTTCGCGACGTCGATCCCGTGAGGCAGGCGCGCGTGCTGGCCGACACCCTTTATGCCCTCGCCGTCGTGGCGCAGGGCCAGGAGGGCAGCCCTGCCTGGGGCGATTTCCCCCGCCTGGCCGAGAAGCACAGCCGCCGCGAGCTCGACATAAGGCCCGAGCTCTACGATCTCTGGCTCGAATGCCTCATCGGCACGGTCGGACGGTGCGATCCGCACTACAGCGCCGACATCGAAGCGGCATGGCGGGAAACGCTGGCGATCGGCATCACGTACCTGCGGTCGCGGCACTGAGGGGCATTGATCCGCGTCCTCGTCAGCTCGTGCCTGCTCGGCGAGCCGGTGCGCTATCACGGCGGCGATGCCCCTTGCTCCAATGAGATCCTGGATCGGTGGCGGGCCGAAGGACGCCTCCTCCCGTTCTGTCCCGAGACGGCCGCCGGTCTACCTGTGCCGCGCCCACCCGCAGAGATCGCCGGGGGTGACGGCTCCGCCGTCTTAAGGGGCTCCGCGATCGTCGGCGACAGCACCGGCCGCGACGTGACGGCGTCGTTCGTCGAAGGTGCGCGCAAGGCGCTCGACGCGGCCTTGGCCCAGGGAGCTCGGCTGGCGATTCTGAAGGACGGCAGCCCCTCGTGCGCCACCACCTACATCTACGACGGCTCCTTTCGCCGCCAGCGCGACGCGGGCGTGGGCGTGACCGCGGCGATGCTGTCGCAGGCCGGCATCCGGACGTTCAGCGAGCGGCAGTTGGAAGAGGCCGCCGCCTATCTCGTCGCGCTGGAATCTGAGGAGCAGCGCGGTTAGGGGCTATTCCAGATCCGTCCACACGCCCGTGAAGCGTTCCCGGCGCCACCTTCGGCGCCGTCACGGCGATGCCGCGGGAGTGAAGGAGGCCCGCGAAAGCCATCGGATCGTCGAGGCTGGACGAGGTGAACCAATCGAAATCGACGGACTCCCGGTGAGCGTCAGACCACCCTCTCGTCCCAGATGCGCCGCGCGTCGTCGTGAATCCAGGCGTCCACCTCCGCGGCCGGCAGGTCCAGGAGGACCTGCCACAGCCGGAGCTGCCGGGGGCTCAGGCGGCGCCCATGCGTGCGGACGAGATGGCCTCGGATGGCCTCGGCACCGGCTTCGCGCCGCAGCCAGCGGATGGGCTCCCAGTCTCCTTCGGAGAGGACGCGATCGATGACGAACTCGCGGTCGCGATCGAGCGAGATCGGGCGGTCTCCGTATTCCCAGAACAGCGCCTGGACGGCGGCGGGCAGGACGCTCACGCCGTCATTTTCCCACGCCTGCGGGTCTGCAGAGGCCCGAGACCCTGCCCGACAAGCTCGCCGCCCGCCGTCGAGCACCTCCGCGTGGAGATGGATGGCTCACTCGCACCGCAGAGCGGCGGCAGGGTCGATGCGGCTCGCGCGGCGCGCGGGGACGAACGTCGCCAGAGCCGCGGCGCCGACGAGTGTGGCGACGGCCGTGACGATGACCCCGATGTCGGTCGGCGCCACGCCGAACAAGAGGCTCCTCAGGAAACCGGCGCAGAACACGGCCGCGGGCAGCCCGAGGGCAGCGCCCGCACCCACCGTGACGAGAGTTTCCTTCAGCATCAGCGCCACGACCTTGTCGCGGGCGGCCCCGAGCGCCAGGCGAATCCCGATTTCGCGGCGCCGGCGCTGGACCGCATTCGCGGCGGCCGCGAACAAGCCGACGCTGGAAAGGACCAACCCCACGCCTGCGAAGAGAGCCGAGAGCACGGCGAACATCCGCTCCTGACGGAGCGACTCTGCGAGCCGTTCGCTCACGGTCCGCGTGTCGGCGATGACCAGGCGAGGGTCGGTCACGTGGACGGAAGCGCGCACGGCGGCCACCAGCGCCTTCGGATCACCGGCGCCGCGGACATGGAGGACGAAGGGCCGGTTGTCTGGCTGCTGGGCGAGGGCATGAAAAACCATGGGCCGCGGCACACGACGCAGGCCTCCATGTCTTGCGTTTCCGACGACGCCGACGATCTCGTACGTATCCATGCCGGCCGCGCGCCCCGGTCCGTCGCCGATGCGTCTGCCGATCGGATTCGCACCGCGGTAATACTTCTCGGCCATCGCTTGGTTGACGATGGCGACGGTGGGCGCCCCCTTCCGGTCGCGCACATCGAAGTCGCGCCCGGCCACGAGCGTCACGCCGGTGGTGGCGAAGAATTGGGGACTCACCACGCCGAACCCGGCGCGGTCGATTACGGTGACGTTCTTGTCGACACCGTCGACCCAAATCGTCTTGTGGCTGCCGGACATGTCCGAAACGTCGGCCCAGGCGGCGATCGCGGCAGCACGGACTCCCGGCAAGCCGTGCACGCGCGCCGCCAGATCCTCCGCGAGCGCGGTCGTCGACTCCGGCGTCAAACGGCATTCCTCGGGATCGATCGCGACGAGGAGGGTGTGAGCACTGTCGAACCCGGTGTTCACGTCCAGGAGGTTCATCAACGTGCGGATGAACATCGCGGTTCCGATGAGCAGGACGAGGGACGCCGCCACCTGCGCGGCGAGTGCCGGCCGCAAGAGCCTCCTCAGGCGGGGCCTTGCCGGTGCTTCGGAGCGGAAGACAGCGGCGGGGCTCAGACGCAGGGCCCGAAGAGCCGGAGCGATACCAACGAGGACACCGGCGAGAACGGAGACACTCGTGTTGAAGGCCAGCATCCGGGTATCCAGACGAAACGGGACGGCGGTACCCGGCCCCAGCGGCAACAGGGCGACAAGCCATCGATGCAGACCGAACGCCACCGGTAGACCGGCCAGTCCGCCGATCGCGCCCAGCAGGGAGCTCTCGACGAGGAGTTGGCGCGCCAGGCGCAGGTGGCTGGCGCCGGTCGCGAGCCGGATGCCCAGCTCCCGTGTTCGCGCGGCCGTTCGCGCCTGCACGAGCCCTCCGAGGTTGACGCCCGTGATCAAGACCATCAGCACGGCCAGTGCCGCGAGGATGCCCATGGGCTCGGACAATCGCAGCCGGACGTCCCACGTTCCCGCGCGGGCCGGCTCGAGCTGCGCACTCAAGCGGCGCGCGGATCGGGACGCGGACGCCGTTTGCGGCAAGTCACCGTTGTCCAGACCCGATCGCAGGCGGCTGGCGAGCTCGGCCTGCGCCTGCGCCCGCGAGATGCCCGGAGCCAGCCGAGCCACGCATTGAACGTCCTGCGGTATCGGCCGCGCGACGGACAGCGGCAAGGTGACCTCGGGCACGTAGAGCCGATCGACCCCGAAGAATCCGGCGTGCGTGACACCCACGATCGTCACCGGCGTTCCGCCGATGTCGAGAGCCCGCCCCAGCACCGCCGGATCGCGCCCGAAGCGGCGCGCCCAGAGCTCGTGGCTGATCATCGCCACCGGAGCCGCCGACGGCCGATCGTCGTCCGGCGTCAGCACGCGGCCCGCGGCGGCGCCGACACCCAGCATGGCGAACGCGCCGCCGGAGACGAGCCGGCCTCGGACTCGTTCCGAGAAACCGCCGCCTCCGAAGGTCACGTTCAGCTCGCGGTCCTTGTAGAGGAGGATGCTGTCGAACCCCCGCACCTCGTCGAGCCAGCGCCGCGTCTCGGGATACTGGAGCTGGGACCAGCGTGCCGGCGGCTCCGTGACGATCACCTGGACGAGCTCGTGCGGCCGCACGACGGGCAGCCGGTCGAGCCAGGCGTCCTTCCACAAGCTGAAGATCGCGGTATTGGCGCCCACCCCCAGCGCCAGCAGCGTCAGCGCGAGCAGGCTCGAGACGCGGTTCCGGACCAGGAGGCGAAGGCCGTACGCCATGTCCTGGCCGATCTCCGCGAAGTACGGTCGCCTCATCTGCGTGGACTCACGACTCTCTGGAACCCAGGCGGATACACGAGCCGGGCCGCGATAGCAGCCGCCGCGCCCGCGCGCGAATGGACGGCGCGGCGTGGGTCGCCGCCCTCTGTACCCATAGCCGGATCCATGGTTCCCGGCTTCCGTCCTCCGTGAGCTCCCACAGTCCCTGCATCGCGCACACCTGCACGATGCGGCTCGGATCGTCCAGGTAGCGGCGTAGCACCGCCAGCACGCGGGACCGCTCCCGCGGCGTGAGCTGGAGTCGAGGCATGAGCTGCGCCAGGTGCCATCGCACCTCCTGCTGCGTCACGTTCTCCAGCAGTCGAAGAAGCCTCCGCCGGTGCGGCCGCACGATGGAGGGCGAGACGCGCGCGGCCTTTTCCAAGGCGTCGGCCGCCCGGGCTCGCAGCACGGCGTCCGAGTCCGACAGGAGCCGAACCGCTTCCGCGGCCAGTGACGGCCGCCGGAGGATCTCCGACGACACCGCATCAGCCCGGCCGATCGATCGGAGATCGGAACCCGAGAGTCGAGCGGCCACTTCTCCCACGACCCTGCTCATGCGCGCCGCCTCCTCCGTCGCGAGGAGCGCAGCAAGCGGCATGCCTGCTGCGCCGCGGCGACAGGCGGCAAGACCTGCGGCAAACGTTTCTGTTGACGCGAAAAGAGCCAGTCACTACAAATGTAGTGGCACCATGACGACTGTACTCACGGAGGGGCGCGTGGCACGAAGGCAACCGGACCTGTCGAAAGCGGAATGGCTGGTGATGAACCTGTGCTGGAAGCGGGGCCGCTCGACGGCCCGGCAGATCTTCGACGAGAGTCCTTCACACCGCACCTGGAGCTACCCCACCGTCAAGACCATGCTCGACCGCCTGACCGCGAAGGGCTATCTCAAGCGAGAGAAGCTCGGGCCTCTTTGTCTGTACGAGCCGCTCGTGGCGCGTGAACGAGTGGTGGGCCGCTCCATCGACACGTTCTGGACCACCGTCCTGGGCAAGACGCTGGCCCCGCTGTTCGCCCATCTCACACAGCACGAGAAGCTGAGCGCCGACGAGATAACGACGCTCAAGAAGCTGATCCGCGAGCACGAAGCGCGGAGCCGAAAGGCGGATGAGTCATGACGCTTCTCCTGTCTCTCGACGGCGTCGCCGCCACGCTCTGGGCGGTCAGCGAGCAGGTCACAGTGCTCGTCGCTCTCGTCTGGCTCGCCGCGTTCCTCGGCGGCAAGGCCTCGCCCTCGTTCCGGTATGCCCTCTGGTGCGTCGTCTTGGTGCGCCTGTGCATACCCTTCAGCCTGAGCCTGCCGTTCGGACTGATGCCCGACCTGCGGGAGTCCGGCCGCCGGCTTCTTTCGGGGCTCGAGGATCGAGATGCGGCCGAGATCGCCGGCTCCCGCGCACCGGCGCCTCCTGTCGTCGATCGTGTGATATCGATCGCGAGTGCGCCCGGCCGCTCCGGAACGCCGGAGGCGACCCCTCCCATGGCCGGGGGCGCGCGCTGGAGCTGGCGGGAGCGCCTGCTGCTGGGTTGGCTGACCGGCCTGATCCTGGCCAGCGGTGTCGTGCTGGGGCGCATGCTGAAGGCGCACCGCATCGTGGAACGACTACCTGCCGTCGATCGGCCCGCGCTCCAGGAACGGTTTGCCGCCCTGCGCGGCCAGATGGGGATTCGCCGCACGGTCGAGCTACGCACGGCCGACTCGGTCCTCGGCGAGAGCGGTCCCATGACTCTCGGCGTGCGGCGCCCGATCGTCATCCTGCCTCGGTGCATGAGCGACGACTGGCCCCTTGAAGAGCTCGAGCCTGTGCTCCGCCACGAGCTGGCCCACGTCAAACGGCTCGACCTCGTCGTGAACTGGGTCCAGATGGTGGTTCAGCTCGTCTACTTCTTCCACCCGCTCGTCTGGTACGTGAACCGGCGCCTCCGGCACGAGCGCGAGCTGATCTGTGACGACCTGGCCGTCGGGCGCGCGGCCGAGCATCGAGGGATCTACTGCCGGAGCATCCTGCGCCTGCTCGAGGAGACCCAAGGCCACGGACTTCTTGCCGGGTCCGGGATCGGAATGGCCGAAACGCACGGCTCGCTGGGGAGACGAATCATGCGAATCATGGATCACGGATATCGAGGCCATCGACGGATCGGCCGGCTGGGCGTGGCCTTCATCGTTCTCGTTGGCGCACTGTGTGTGGCCGCCGCGAGCGACACCCCGACCGCGGTCGCAATCCCGACCGCCACGGCGGCTAGGACTCTCGCTGCGAACGAGACGGTGGACGCGCAGACACAGCGCGTCGGCGAGGAAGTCCGGAAACGGCTCACGACATACAGCGACGAACAGAGCTTCACCCTGTCCGACGGACAGACCGTCGACATGAAAGTAAAGTCCAACCCGGCGGCCGTCAGTGCGATTCGCATCACCGCACACCTCGTGGCGGCGGGATCCGAGTTCGATCTCCGTGCGCTCGACGCCGGAGGACGGCCGGTCGGTCCCAAGGGCGAAAGGTCCCCGATGATCCACGACGGCAGCTCCGAGAGGATGGGAGTGCCCCTCCCGAACGGGCGCGACGTCTTGTGCAAGATCGAGCTCACCCCCAACCGTGGCGGCGCCCGGGTCTATGTCGAGGTGAAGGTTTTGTTCGCCACCGTGCCCACCGCCAAGGAAACCGAAGCCGCGATGCTCTCGATGGGGAAAGAGGGTGAGCTTCACCTCGTCTTCCGGAACCTTGCCACGGCGATCTGGCACTACAAACGCGACCAGGGGGTGTACCCGGCCAGCCTCGACCT
>Ga0075429_100000661_pt1 | contig 26632 bp, 32 predicted proteins | sample RhiMetdeltSRZDD3_FD_75295 | JGI IMG/M metagenome (GOLD analysis project Ga0075429, IMG submission 75295) | Populus rhizosphere microbial communities from Tennessee, USA - Rhizosphere MetaG P. deltoides SRZDD3 | ecosystem: Host-associated > Plants > Roots > Rhizosphere > Soil | place: USA... | reverse complement strand
CGACAAGAGCGGTGTGGCATACCCGAACCTGCCGGCGCCGCTCGGACGCGACGGCAAGCCCGACGAGCGCTTTCCGCCCGATCTCCCGAACGCGCCGTTCGCGCTGCAGAAGTTCCTCGCGCCGTTCGATCCGACCAACAATCCGATCCACCGCTTCTATCACATGCAGCGCCAGTACGGCGTCGGCGCCGACGGCGTCCCGATGGGCAAGTGGGTCGTCGAGGGCACCAGCGGCGGCACCACGATGGGCTACTTCGATCGCTACGCGAGCCCGGTGCAGTGGAAGCTGGCCGACGAGTTCGTGCTACTCGACCGCTGGTTCCAGGGCATTCACGGCGGCTCCCTCGCCAATCACTTCTATCTGATTTCGGCCGCGCTCGCGCGCTACCCGGATGCGCCGGCCACGGAGCGCGCGGCTGACGTCGGACCGGACGGTCGGGTCGAGAAGGACGGCGCGGTGGATCCCGACGGCTCGGTCGTGAACAATCTCGACCCGCCCTATCCCCCGCAGCGCGTCGACTCGATCCTGCGAGCGCCGCAGACCGTGCCGACGATCGCCGACCGGCTCGATGCCGCGGGAATCACGTGGGCCTGGTATGCGACCGGCTGGGGCGGCGGCGCCAACGCCGTGAAGCAGGGGCTGGTGCCCCACCACAACCCGTTTCAGTACGTCAAACGAATCATGGAGACGCCCGAGGGGCGCGCCCACATCCGCGACGCCTCGGAGTTCAGCCGCGTGCTTCGCCAGGGCGGGCTGCCCGCGGTCGCGTTCGTCAAGCCGCACGCGAAGGACAACGCGCACGCGGTCTCGTCCACGGTGGGCGCGGGCGATCGATGGATCGCCGACATGATCCGCGAGGTGATGGCGAGCCGATACTGGCCGCGCGTCGCCGTCGTCATCACCTACGACGAGGGCGGCGGCTGGTTCGATCACGTGCGGCCGCCCGTCGTCGACCGCTTCGGGCTCGGGACGCGGGTGCCGACCTTGATCGTGTCGCCCTACGCGCGGCGTGGTGTCGTCGGCCACGGCGAGTACGATCACGCCTCGGTGCTGAAGCTGATCGAGTGGCGCTTCGGCCTCGAGCCCCTGACCGATCGCGATCGGCGAGCGGCCGCGCCGCTCGAGGCCTTCGACTTCACGCAGGCACCGCGCGCGCCGGTCGGGTTGCCGTGACTCGTCGTCCAGGGAGAATTTGACGTGGCCGACCTACTCGAAGCGATCGAGATCGAAACCGCCGAATCCCCTACTGCCAGCATCATCTGGATGCACGGGCTCGGCGCCGACGGCCACGACTTCGTGGACGTGGTGCCCGAGCTCGGCCTGCCGGCGCGTCCGGGTGTGCGGTTCGTGTTTCCGCACGCGCCGATGCGGCCGGTGACGATCAACGGCGGCTACGTGATGCGCGCCTGGTACGACATCCGCGACGACGGCGGTGCGCGCCGCGAGGACCCGGCCGGGGTGCGCGCCTCGCAGAAGTCGATCGAGGCGCTGATCGCGCGCGAGAACGCGCGCGGGATCCCGGCCGCCGCGATCGTGCTCGCGGGATTCTCGCAGGGGGGCGCGATGGCGCTCCACACCGGCCTCCGGCACGGCGAGCGGCTGGCCGGCGTGATGGCGCTCTCGTGCTCGCTGCCGCTCGCCGACGCGCTGGCCGGCGAGGCCGCTCCCGCCAACCGTGACGTGCCGATCTTCATGGCGCACGGCACGCACGACCCGATGATCCCGATGGTGCGCGCGCAGCGGGCGCGCGAGGTGATGACGGGACTCGGCTATCGCATCGAGTGGCACGAGTATCGGATGCCGCACTCCGTGTGCCTGGACGAGATCCGCGATATCTCGGCCTGGCTCGGCACCGTCTTGCCGAAGCGGTAAACCGTCAGACGGCGCGCGCGACCTTCCGGAGATCCTCGAGGAGCATCCCGTACAGCTCGGCCTTCTGCGCCTCGTCTTCGCCGCGCAGGACCGCCGAGGGATGATAGGTCGCGATCGTCTTGTCCGCCCAGCGCGTCGACACGAAGTGGCCGCGGTCCTTCGTGATCCTGAACTTGTCGCCCAGGATCGCGCGGGCGGCGGTGGCGCCCAGGGCGACCAGCACATCCGGCTTGATCAAGGTGAGCTCGGCCTCGAGCCACGGCCGGCAGGCGTTGATCTCGGGCGCGCGCGGGGTCTGGTGGATCCGCCGCTTGCCGCGGGGCTCGAACTTGAAGTGCTTGACCGCGTTGGTGACGTAGATCTTCTCGCGCGCGAGGCCCGCCTCGGCGAGCGCGCGATCGAGGACCTCGCCGGCCGGGCCGACGAACGGCGCGCCCTGGCGGTCTTCCTGGTCGCCCGGCTGCTCACCCACGAAGACGATCTTCGCGTGTTCGGAGCCGCGCCCGAAGACGGTCTGGGTGGCGTGCCGGTAGAGGTCGCAGCCCCGGCAGCGCGCGGCCGCCTCGATCATGGCGGCAAGGCCCGCGCCGGCGGGCACGAAGGGCGCCGCGCTGTCGGCGTGAGACTCGTCGGGCTTGTCCGCGACCAGCGCGCGAAGCCGGCGAACCCCGGGATCGCGAACCTTCTTCAGGAGCTCGCGGTCGTCGTGCGTGAGCCTCCACAGCGTCTCGTAGAGGAGCTGCCAGCGGCCGGGATCGGTCGCCGCGGCGGCCTGGCGCGCGAGATCCAGGAATTCACGCGGCACCTTGGCCGCGCCGGTCGGTGCGTGACCGGGAAGGGAAGCCTGGCTGCCCTCCGAGCCCTCGCGGAAGCGCACCTGGGTCGGCGCCACCCCTTCGCGAAGGAGCGCGCGTGCTGCCGCCTGCCAGCCCTCGAACGTCGGTTCGATCTCGATCGTCTTCATCGCGACATCGACCGACGCCGCGGATGGCGAGCACCACGAGCGCACGGTGCAGCAGGCATCTACTCCTCATGGTACCAACCGGCCGAAGCCTACTCGATTCCGCGGTACCACCCGGCCGGTGGCGGCGCCTGCTGCTGGGCCCGCGTCCAGCCGCGGCTCTTCAGGCAGGCGCGATAGATGTCTTCGAGGAAGAGCCCGTACTGCGGGTTCGCCTCTTTCGCGCACGCGGCGCTGTCACGGTTGAAATCGTCCTGAGAGGCGCCCGTCTTACCCCAGTAATGGAGCCCGCAACCGCCCAGGCCGGCCAGGAGCGCGAGCGCGACGAATCCGCGCCGCGTCCGGATCATCGCGTGACGAGCGCGAACCGAACGTGGACGTCGCGCGGATCGAGCGCCATCTTCGCGGCGACCTGCTCGACCACCTGCGTCACGACCTGGCGGAACGCCTTGTTCATCAGGCGATCGACGCTCGTCGAATGGGCGATGGCCCACGCGCTCTCGTCCTTGTCGCCCGCGCTGACCACGTTGTCGAACGCGACATCCCCGCTCTGCACGCGCACCAAGGTCACCTCGAGCGTGACCGCTCGGCGGCTGATGATCGTCCAGCCGGCGTCATTGACGATCTCGAAGACCAGGATTCGGCCCCCCAGCACATACGGAACCGCGGCCTCCTCCCCGGCGGCGCGCATGTCGGCGAGCTTGTCCTTGGTGAGGATCTTGGCGATCCGCTTGCTCTCGACACCCGCTCGCGCGAACTCTTCGACGAACAGGGTCTGAACCAGGTCCGCGACGGGGACGTACTCCTGGCCCTTGTAGGTCAGCCCGAATCGCCAGGCGCCCTGGCGCATCACATAGGTCAGGTTGTCCGGATCCGATTGGATGACGGTGGCCCGCCGGTCCTCGGGCTTGGCGACGCCGAGGACGGTGCTCTTGAGCGCCTCCGCCTGCGGCACGCGATAGAGCGCGGGTGCGTAGTTGGTTTCCAGCGAGCGCGTGCAGCCGGCGAGCGTCGCGAGCGTGAGGAGTCCGATCGTCACACGGGTCCACAGCGGGTCGACGCGCATGGGTTCGCCTCCTTCCAGGACTGAGATCGAGCGGATTGTAGCTCGTCAGCGCTTGCGGTCGCGGCCGAAAAAGCCGTCTTTAGGTCGCGCGTGCGCGTGGAAGTGGTCGGGGATGTTCCGCATGTGACCGTCCACCCAGAACTCACCGAGCTGCGCCGTCGCGACCTCGCGCAGCCGCTCGTGCATGTACGTGACGTGGGCTTCGGGCGGCGTGGGGCCGTGGAAGCGCCACACGACCATCGGCGTCTCGCAGATCTCGCACTCGGCGATCCAGCAGACGTCGTCCTCGAAGAACCACGGTGTCATCTTCAGGGCCTTGCAGAGGTCGCAGTCCTTGACCTTGGTGAACTCGGGACCGGTCGGGGGCGGTGTGCTCATGGCGGATACCCTACCTCAATCAGGCCCGTCCGAGCGTCGTCGATCGGTCTGCTAGGATCGTGGCGTGATCGCGCTCGCCCTGGTGCTGGTGTCCCTCGGGGCCGGAGATCACGACCGCTCGCTCACGGTGGGCGGCGGCGCCAGCCGCACGTACATCGTGCACGTTCCGCCCCGCGTCAGCGAGGGCAGGCCCCTGCCGATCGTCATCGCCTTTCACGGGGGCGGCGGCAACGCGCCGAGCTTCAAGGCCTACGCCGGTCTCGACGCGCTGGCCGACCGCGAGGGATTCGTGGTCGTCTACCCCGACGGCTCGGGACGACTCGGCCGTCGCCTGCTCACCTGGAACGCCGGCGCATGCTGCGGCTACGCCTCGGCGCAGAACGTCGACGATGTGGGCTTCTCGCTCGCGGTCCTGCGCGACGTGGCGCGCAACGTGTCGATCGATCCCACGCGCGTCTACGCGACCGGCCATTCGAACGGCGCGATGTTGGCCTATCGTCTGGCGATCGATGCCTCCGACCGGATCGCCGCGATCGCGCCCGTTGCCGGGTCGATGCAGGCGACGAGCTTCCCGCCGCCGCGCCCCGTGCCGGTCCTTCATATCCACAGCGTCGACGACCCGCGCGCCCTGTATGCGGGCGGCCTCGGGCCGCCGTTTCCGGGCACGCAGAACCGCGTGAGCCATCGCGCGGTCGAGCCGGAGCTCCGGCGGTGGGTCGCCCACGACCGCTGTCCCGCGGAGCTCAGGGTGGTCGAGCAGCGCACGACGCCCGTGCGCGGCAGCGCGGACCACACGGCCACGTTGCTGGTGTGGTCGCCCTGTGCCGGCGGCGCGGAGGTGCAGCTCTGGAAGCTCACCGGCGCGGGGCACGGCTGGCCGGGCGGGCACGTGCGGCTGCCGGAGACGCTCATCGGCCCGCAGACGGTCGTGATCGACGCGGCCCTGGAAGTCTGGCGATTCGTCTCACGCTTCCGCCGCCCCGACGCGCCGGGGCCAGAGGCCCGCTGAGCGCCGCATCTTCGCGGACTAGCCCGGGCCGGATGATACGATCGATGCGTGAAGCAGCGCGGTTTTGGCTACATCGAGATCGTCATCGTCGTGGCGGTGGTGGCGGTCGCGGGCTATCTCCTCATGCAGTACTTCACCTCGACGGCCAAGACAGTCGAGAAGATGCAGCAAGATCGCCCGCTCGCGCGGGCCAAGCTCGCCGCCGACCAGGCCACGTTGACGTCGGTGCAGGGGCTCGTGAGGAACTATCAGGCCGAGAAAGGCCAGTTCCCGCCGGACAAGGCCGCCGTCGTCGGCCTGCTCGCCTCGCCGCCGCGCTTCCAGTGCCCGGCCAACGACTTCGAGTACGATCCCAACACCGGCGCGCTCGGCCTCACCATCACCGACGACTCGCGCTGCTGAGCGGGCGCAGTCCGTGCGCCGCGTTCGCGCGCGTCCGGTGACCGCGGGAATCAGCCCGGCGGTTGCGCTACACTCATCGAGATGAGCGACGAGCCGAAAGAGAAGGCCGGGAACTTCATCCGGGACATCATCCTGGAGCACAACGCCAGCGGGCGCTTCGGCGGCAAGGTGATCACGCGCTTTCCGCCCGAGCCCAACGGCTACCTGCACATCGGCCACGCCCAGGCGATCTCGATCGATTTCGGGATGGCGCGCGAGTTCGGCGGCCGCTGTCACCTGCGATTCGACGACACGAACCCGACCAAGGAGAGCCAGGAGTACGTCGACTCGATCATCGACACCGTGCGCTGGCTCGGCTACGACTGGGGCAAGCATCTCTACTACGCGAGCGACTACTTCGAGCAGCTCTACGAGTGGGCGGTGCAGCTCATCAAGGCGGGCCGTGCGTACGTCGACGACCTGACGCAGGAACAGATCTCGGAGTATCGCGGCACGCTCACCGAGCCTGGCCGCGAGAGCCCCTATCGCACTCGCTCGGTCGAGGAGAACCTGGATCTGTTCGCGCGCATGCGCGCCGGCGAGTTCGAGGACGGCGGCAAGACTCTGCGCGCGAAGATCGACATGACGTCGGGCAACATCAACCTACGCGACCCGGTCATGTATCGCATCCGCAAGGCGACCCACCACCGTACCGGAGACGCCTGGTGCATCTATCCGATGTACGACTGGGCGCACGGGCAGTCGGACTCGATCGAAGGCATCACGCACTCGATCTGCACGCTCGAGTACGAGGACCATCGTCCGCTCTATGACTGGTATCTGGATCAGCTCGGCGTGCATCACCCGCAGCAGATCGAGTTCGCGCGCCTGAACCTGTCGCACACGATCATGTCCAAGCGGAAGCTGCTCGAGCTGGTGCAGCAGGGGCTCGTCTCCGGCTGGGATGACCCGCGCATGCCCACCCTGGCCGGGTTGCGGCGGCGCGGCTACACACCGGAGGCCGTCCGCGATTTCGCCGATCGCGTCGGCACCGCCAAGGCCGCCAAGGTCGTGGACATCGCGTTCCTCGAGCATTGCCTGCGCGAAGACCTCAACCGCCGGGCGGAGCGGCGCATGGCCGTGCTCCGGCCCCTCAAGCTCGTGATCGAGAACTATCCCGAGGGGCAGGTGGAGGCGCTGGAGGCGGTGAACAACCCCGAGGACCCGGGAGCCGGCACGCGCAAGGTGCCGTTCTCACGCGTCCTTTATATAGAGCAGGACGACTTCCGCGACCCGGCACCGCCGAAGTATTTCAGACTCTCGCCCGGTGCGGAGGTGCGGCTGCGCTACGCCTACATCGTGAAGTGCACCGGCGTCGAGCGCGACAGCACCGGCCTGGTGACCGAGGTGCGGTGCACCTACGACCCGGATTCGAAGGGCGGCGATGCTCGCGGGCGGCGCGTGAAGGGCACCATCCACTGGGTGTCGGCGTCCCATTCGGTCCCGGCCGAGGTGCGGCTCTACGACCATTTGTTCTCGTCGCCCAAGCCCGACGACGCCGAAGACTGGCACACCGCGCTCAACCCGAGCTCGCTCGAGGTCGTGCGCGGCGCGCGGCTCGAGCCGGCGCTGGCGGGCTCCGATCGCGGCTCGCGCTTCCAGTTCGAGCGCCAGGGCTATTTCTGTGTCGACGAGCGCGATTCGTCGCCGGCCCGACTTGTCTTCAACCGCACCGTCGGCCTGCGCGACACGTGGGCCAAGATCGAGAGCAGGGGGTGAGAGTGATGAGCGCCGTGGAAACCACGAGAGGGCGCGCGACCGTGATCCAGCCGCACGAGGGCGAGTCCTTCTGGCAGCCGGTACCGGCCAACGGCCACGCCGACCCCAAGCTCACACCCGCGAACACGCGCTACGACGATCTATCGATGGGTTTCCAGACCATCGCGCCGAAGAGTCGCGTGCGCGAGCATTCGCACGGTGATCAGATCGAGCTCCAGATCTGCTTCCGCGGACAGGGCCGCGTGGTCGTCGACGGCGTGAGCCATCCGCTGGTGCCGGGCACGGCGTGCTTCCTGGGGTGCGACGTCAAGCACGAGATCATCAACGAGACGGACGACGAGCTCGTCATGCTCTGGCTGACCTCGCCGGCGGGACTCGAGAAGTTCTTCAAGGCGATCGGCCGGCCGCGTACGCCGGGCGAGCCTGTACCTGCGCCGTTCGCGCGGCCGGCCCACGGCGTCGAGATCGAGCGAGCGTCCGGGATGACTTACCAGCATCCCGCCCGGCCCGAGCGCTAACGAACCGCGGCGACGTGTCGGCCGAAGCGGCGGTATCATGGCGCCCGTGACCTCCACCGGTGATCCCGATCCCGCCAGCCTGATCGAGGCGTACTTCGAGCGCGGTTGGACCGACGGGCTGCCGGTCGTCCCGCCGACGGAGAAGTCCATCGCCGAGATGCTGGCCGGCGCGGCGCTCCGGGGCGACGAGGCGCTCGGCGAGATCGCCGGGCGCAACACCGTGGTCGTCGCCGAGAAGGTCGCGATCAACGCGGTGCTGGCGGGCTGCCGCCCCGAGTACATGCCCGTGGTCGTCGCCGCGATCCGCGGGCTCTGTCATCCCGACTTCTCGTATCACGGCCCGGCCTCGAGCACGGGCGGCTCGGCGATGGTGCTGATCGCCAGCGGACCTGTCGCGCACCGGATCGGGCTGAACTCGGGCAACAACGCGTTCGGCCAGGGCTGGCGGTCCAACGCCACGATCGGGCGAGCGGTGCGCCTGACGATGATGAACGCGATGCAGACGCGCCCGGGCCTGCTCGATCGCGCCGTGCTCGGCAACCCGGGCAAGTATTCCTTCTGCTTCGCGGAGCGCGAGCACGATCTTCCCTGGGAGCCGTTCCATGTCGCGCGCGGCCTCCGTCCGGAGCAGAGCGCGGTGACGGTGTTCGCCTCGAACAGCCTCTACCAGGTCTACAACCAGCTCGCCGCCGAGCCGGAGCCCCTGCTGCGGTGCTTCGCGGACGCGCTCTCCAATCTCGGCGTTCCCAACGTGAAGGGGTTCAATCAGGTGCTCGTCGTCCTGGCCGGCGAGCACACGGAGATCATGCGCGAGAGCGGATGGGCGCGGCGTGACGTCCAGCGGTTCCTGATCGAGCACACAGGCCGTCGCGTGGCCGATCTCAAGCGCGCGGCTCGCCTCCCGGGTGAGGTGCTGCCCGACGACGAGACCACGTGGCGCTCTCTGCTCCAGAACCCGGATGACATCCTGATCGTCTGCGCCGGCGGCCGGGCGGGGAGCTGGTCGGCATGTCTCCCGGGCTGGGGCAACAAGTGGACGAAGGCGGTCACGACGCCGATAGGAGAGATTCGATGAGCACGCCCCTCTTCGATCCCACGGCGGGCCCGGTTGGGCGCGAAGTGAAGATCGCGCCGCGGCCGCTCCGGCTCGACGGGCTTCGCATCGGGCTCGTCGAGAACACGAAGTTCAACTCGGACGTGCTGCTCCGGCGGCTCGCCGACCGCCTGGGCCGCCGGTACGGCATGACCGTCGCCCGCATGGTGCGTAAGCGCTCGCCGAGCCACGAGGTCGACGAAGCCGCGGTCGAGGCGCTGCGCGCGCAGAGCGACTTCGTCGTCTCGGGAATCGGCGACTGAGGGTCGTGCTCGTCGAGCAGTGTGCTCGACGCGATCCTCTTCGAGCGGGCCGGCGTGCCGGCCATCGCCATCGTGACCGAGCCCTTCCGCGCCACTGGCGAAGCGATGGCGTCGAGCTGGGGCATGCCGGGCTACCGGTTCCTCGACATCCCGCATCCGATCGCCAACCTGGAGGAGAAGGAGCTCGACGCGCGCGCGGATCGCCTCGTCGAGCGGGTCCTGGCGCTCCTGCGCGGCACGGATTGAATCGATCTCGCGGGCGCTCGACGAGGCGCTGAGTAGTCGCCGGCGATGGGCGAAACGCGGGTCGATCTCCAGCACCTTCTCGAAGACCTGCGCGACGCGTATCCCGGAGCGACCGAGTCGACGATCCTCACCGAGATCGTCGCGAACTCGCTCGACTCGGGCGCGGCGACGATAGCTATCTCGACCGAGCCGACCGTGCCGGCCCTGACGATCGTCGACGACGGCGCGGGCATGAAGCGGCGCGAGCTGGCGCGCTACCACGACATCGTCGATCCCGCGAAGGAGCACGCCTTCATCACCGCGTTCCTCGCCAGCTGGGGCGCCGCCGTCGAGCGCCGCAGAGGTCGTCCGCGCCGCTGAGCGCGGTACCGCCTAGGCCGGCGGCAGCAGGTCGGCGACCGCGATATCCGCTTGGGGCGCCGCCAGAGGCGCGATCGATGCGCCGCGCACGAGGCGCTGCACGCTCCGGTATGCCCAGCCGAACGGCGCGGAGGCCGCCGGCGCCGGCTGACGATGGATCTCGAGCGCGGCGTCACGGAGGTTCACGATCCAGTAATCCGCGACCCCTGCACGCGCGTAAAGGCCGGTCTTGTGCTGGCGATCGACGCTCAGCGAGCTTTCGGCGATCTCGACGACGAGCGCCGGTGCCGAAGGATGGGCGCTGACATAGTCCCAGGCACCGCCGCGCACGACAACGATGTCCGGTTCGGGCTCCGACATCTCGTCCAGCGCGAGCGGCAGCTGCGGTCGCGCGTGATATCCGGTGCCGAACGCGCGAGCGAGAACCTCGCACAGCGCCACGACCGCGGCGCTGTGCCGGCTACCCTGTGGCTCGCGCACCACCAGAACCCCGTCGAGCAACTCGAGACGCTCGTCGCCCTGGAAGATTCCCTGGTCGACGAGCCGCTCGTACTCCACGCGCGTCCAGCGGCGGGTCTTGAGCGGCGCGTCGTCGATCGCCATCGACCCATGATAGCGATGCGGGCAGAGCCCGATCAATGCCGAGGGATAGATACCCGCGCCCGAACAGGCTATGCTCCCGGCGTGCCGCGAATCGACGTCGCCGTGCCCGGTATCCCGCAGCCGCTGGCGACCTACACGCCGGCTACGCGCGCGGGCGATCTCGTGTTCGCGGCCGGTCACCTCGCGAGCGACTTCAAGCAAGGCGTCGCGCCGGAGGCGCGCCTCGACCCGGCGTTTCCGTACTACGGCTCGGCGATCAAGAAGCAGACCCGCTATGCGCTCGAAAACCTGAAGCGCACGTTCGAGGCGGCGGGCACCTCGCTGAGCCACGTCGTGAAGGCGCAGGTATTCTTGACCGACCTCGCGTACTTCAACGGGTTCGACGAGGTCTGGCGCGAGTTCTTTCCCTCGCCGCCGCCGCGGACGACGATCGGTACGAGCGGGCTCCTGGTTCCGGGCTGCCTGGTCGAGGTCGATCTCACGGCCACGATGCCGAGGTCGCCGGCCCGGGTGGTCCGCTCGAGCGGTCCGCGGCCGCTCGCGAACTACTCCGAGGCGGTCGTGGTAGGCGATCTCGTCTACGCCGCCGGTCAGCTCGCGAGCGACTTCAGGACCGGCGTGCCCCGCGAGGCGCGGGTCGATCCCGCGTTTCCGTACTACGGCTCCGAGATCAAGCGCCAGACCCGCTTCATCCTGGAAAACCTGGCGCGGACGTTCGAAGCGGCCGGCACGTCACTCGACCGCGTCGTCAAGGCGCAGGTGTTCCACACGGACCTGAACAACTTCTTCGCGTTCGACGAGGTCTGGCGCGAGTTCTTTCCGAGCCCGCCGCCGCGGACGACGGTCGGCACGACCGGGCTGCTCGTGAAGGACACGCTGGTCGAGATCGATCTGATCGCGGCGCTGCCGTCGGCGCGGGTCCAGCCGATCGCGGTGCCCGACATCCCGCGGCCCCTGGCGCACTACACGCCGGCCACACGGGTCGGCGATCTGGTCTTCGCGGCCGGCCAGATCGCAAGCGACTACAAGTCGGGCGTGCCGCGCGAGGCGCGCGTGGACCCGGCGTTTCCGTTCTACGGCTCGGACGTGACGCGTCAGACGCGCTACGTGCTCGAGAACCTGGCCAAGACCTTCAAGGCCGCCGGCACCTCGCTCGACCAGGTCGTCAAGGCGCAGGTGTTCCACACCGACCTGACCAACTTCGCGGGCTTCGACGAGGCGTGGCGCGAGTTCTTTCCCACGCCGCCGCCGCGCACGAGCGTGGGCACCACCGGGCTCCTCGTGCCGGGCACGCTCGTCGAGATCGATCTGATCGCTGCCACGCCCTGAGCGGGCGCGACCACGCCCGCCACGCCCCGAGTGGCAGCGCGCGCCGGACCGCTCAGCGGCCCTTGAACGAGGGCGTGCGCTTCTCGACGAACGCGCGGATACCCTCGCGGGCGTCTTCGGTCTCCGAGCACACGTTCTGCGCGAACGTCTCGAACTCGAGCGCCCCGCGCAGGTCGGTCTCCTCGCTGTGATAGAGCGCGCGCTTCGCGAGCCGGATGGCTACCGGCGGACCGGCCGCAATCTTGCGCGCCAGCTCGTACGCAGCCGGCATCAGCTCTTCCGGAGCGTACACAGCATTCACGATCCCCAGCCGGAGCGCCTCCTGGGCGTCGATGATCTCGCCCGTGAAGATGAGCTCGCACGCCTTGGCCATGCCGACCAGGCGCGGCAGGAAGTACGTCCCGCCCCAGTCGGGGTGCAGACCGCGCTTGACGAACGCTTGCGTGAACTTCGCGGCGGTCGAGGCCAGGCGGATGTCGGAGCCGAGCGCGAGGTTCATGCCGGCACCGGCCGCGGCGCCGTTGACGGCGGCGATCACCACCTTGGGCGCGTCGCGCATCGCCAGGAGCACGCGGTCGCGCAGCGGCGCGACCTTGTCCTCGAGCGGCCGCGCCGGCGCACGCCCTTCCTTGGTGTCGTTCATCGCCTTCACGTCGCCGCCGGCGCAGAAGCCCTTGCCGGCCCCGGTCACGACCATGACCCGCACCTCCCCGTCCTGACTGGCGCGAAGGACCGCGTCGTAGAGATCGTCACGCAAGGTGTCGCCCAGCGCGTTCAGGCGCTCGGGGCGGTTCAAGGTCAGGGTCGCGACGGCATCCTTCACTTCGTAGATGAGGCACTTGTAGTCGGGCATGGTCTTCTCCTATAAGGACCTCGACTATACCGCGGAGGGCATATGGACTTCTTCGAGGTCGTGACCACCCAGCGGGCCATGCGCCGGCTCAAGACCGACACGATCCCCGACGAGGCGCTGCAGAAGATCATGGACGCCGCGATCTGCGCGCCGAGCGGCGGCAATCGCCAGAACTGGAGCTTCGTGATCGTCCGCGATCGCGCCAAGCGCGCGCGGCTCGGCGAGCTCTATCGCGAGGCGTGGGGCGAGCTGATGAAGGTGCCGTACTACGCCGGCGCGTCGAAGGCGCCGGCGGACAGCCCCGCGGGCAAGATGCTCGCGTCGGCTCGCCACCTCGCGGAGCATCTCGCGGAGGCGCCGGTGATCGTCCTCGCGTGCGTATCGCTCGATCCCGGCGCGGAGGCGAGCCTGACCACCGGCGCGTCGATCTACCCGGCCGTGCAGAACATCATGCTGGCGGCCCGTGCGCTCGGCATCGGCAGCTGCATCACGACCATTCACCGCTTCCGCGACAGGCAGGTGAAGGAGCTCCTGGGCATCCCGGTCGACGTCGAGACGGCCGCGCTGATCCCCCTGGGATATCCGCTGGGAAAATTTGGCCGTCCGCCGCGCCAGCCGGTACGCCAGGTGGCCTTCGCGGATCGTTGGGGCACGCCGCTTTGATCTCTATAATCGAAATGTGGCCCGTATTCACCGCGCACACCCGCACACGATCCGTATCGCGACGGCGAGAGACGCCGCGGTCATCGCCGATCTCATCCGGCGAGCCTTCGCGGCCCAGCCGAGGCCGACCAACCCGCCGTCGAGCGCGCTGAAGGAGACCGCCGCGACGATCGCCGCGCATCTCGACCGGGGCGGCGGCGCGGTGCTGGAGCGCGACGGTCTCGTCGTCGGGGCGGTCTTGTGGGAAGTGGAGGACGGCGCGCTCTACATCAGCCGCGTCTCGGTCGACCCCGACTGCCGAAGACAGGGCATCGCGCGAGCGCTCATGGATGAAGCGGAGCGCGAGGCGCGACGGCGCGGGCTACCTCGGATGACGCTCGGCGTGCGTCTCGAGCTGGAAGAGAACCGCCAGCTCTTCAGATCGTGCGGCTTCGAGGATCTCGAGTTCCGGCGCCACGAGGGCTATGCCGAGCCCACGTGGGTCCTGATGGAGCGCCGGCTCACCTGACGCCGGCGCCCCCGGGCGGCCGCTACAGGTACTTCGTTGGGTGGTTGATCGTCCGCCACATGTGCGACGACGGGCTCTGATCGAAGCCGAGCCCCTCCGTCGGCTGCTTGAAGTGACGGCCGACCACGTCCGTGAACTCCTCGAGCTCGACTTTCACGTTCGGGTCGAACGAGTAGAGGTCGTTCACGGTGATGAGGCGTGAGGACTCGTACCACTTGTGCTCACGCGCGCGCCGGTGAGCTTCCTGGAGATGCGGCTCGGGCTGGAAATCCGCGCCGAAGAGCCGGATGTAGGAGTCGGGGTACTTGTACCCATACGCCTCGTCGGGGAAGAACCGCAGCACCTGATGATAGCGGATCGCCCAGCTCACTTCCTCGTCGACGTAGGGCTCGACGAGCTGAGCGCCCCAGTAGCCGTGATCGCCGCGAATGAACCCCATGGCGGAGATGTCGTGGAGCAAACACCCCAGCACGATCTTTTCGCTGACGCCGTTCTTCTGCGCGAGACGCGCGCTCTGGAGCACGTGCGCGGAGGGTCCGAAGCGGAGCTTGAAGAAGTCGAACAGGGTCGGCTTCTCGGGCATCAGGGGCAGCCGTGGATCGGGCCCCATCATGTAGAGCTTGCCCTGGCTCTGCTGAGGCGGCAGCGGCTGTCTCGGATCGCGCTCGCCCGACGTGTAGATCGCCGACTTCACGACGATCCGGTCGAGCTCCTGGCTCATTGCGTGCTCGGCTGCTTCGGCTCGTTCCAGCGACGTCATCGCCATCGCGTTTCCTCCGGGAAATCGAACGTTGCCTCGATGATCGGCCTCACGGCCCTCGACTGTCAAGCCGCGTGGAGGCGGGCGACGAGCGCGGCCGCGAGCCGATCGGCCGCGCCCGCAGCCAGATGCAGACCGAGCCCCGGCTCGTTGACCTCGACCTCCATGAGCACGAACCGCCCGTCGCGGCGCACGCCGTCGATCCGGGCGTAGAGCGGCTCGTGCGGAAGCGCGGCCAGCACCTGGCGCATGGCCTCGATCGTCGCGTGATCCACGGCGACGGCCTCCGTGACTCCACCGTACTGGCTGTTCACCCGAAATTCGCCTGCCGCCGGCAGGCGGCGGAGCCCGTGAGAGAAGGCGCCGGCGAAGAACACGCCCGCGATCTCTCCATCGACGACTTCGGGCACGAACTCCTGAACGAGCAGGCGAGGCGAGCGGGTGACGGCGCGAACGCGCGCGAGCGCGTCGGCCTCTCGCCCGCGCGCAACCCGCTCGACGCCGACGCCGCTGGCCCCGACCGTCGGCTTGATCACCGCCTCGGCGAGCGAGAGCCGATCCAGCGCGGCGGCCACGGCGGCCGGCTCCGCCTCGGCGATCGCGCACGCCGGGACGGGCACGCCCCGCGCAGCGAGCTCGACCAGATAGGTTTTCTCGAGGTTCCAGCGCACGAGGTCCGGGGGGTTGAAGACGCGCGGGGGATCGAGCCGCTCGAGCCACGCGCGGTACGCGTCGAGGGCCTGGTGATAGTCCCATGTCGATCGGATCACGACGCCGCGCGCGCCGTCGAACGACTCGAACGGCCCGTTCCACCACGCGCTCTCGACCCGGAATCCCCGCCGCTCGAGCGAGTCGGCCAGACAGCGGTCGCTCGCGCTCAACTCGGGCCACGCACGGCAGGTGGCGAGGACGATGCGGTCGGGCACTTCGTGAGCTCGCCGCGGGCGGTCGATCGTCCCGCTACGCCCTCACCAGCGCGACCCGCCCATCGAGACGTCCCAAGCGTGTATCCTCACGTGTCGTGTTCGTGGTGTTGCTTCGAGGGCTATACCGCCCGAACGACGGAGGCGTCAAGCCGTGCACGAGCCCCAGGATGTCCTGACGAACGCGCGCATCGAGCTCGCACGCTTTCCACTGGTACTCGATGCCCTGCTGAACGATCTCGACGCGGGGTCGTGGCGAGCGCGCCCGGCCAGCGCGGAGTGGGCGCCCGTCGAGATCGTCTGCCATCTCCGTGACGAAGAGACCGAGGACTTCGGCGCACGCCTCCGCGTGGTGCTGGCCGGCGGCGAGCGCTTCACGCCGATCGATCCCGAGCGCTGGGCGATCGAGCGCCGTTATCTCGAAGACGACGGCCCTCGAACGCTGGCCGATTTCACCGCGCGACGCGCGACGACCCTCGACACGCTGGCAACCGTTGCACCGGCGCGCCTCACGCCCGTGGTCGCGCACGCCCGAACCAACGGGCTGTCGGGCTTGGACATTCTCGCCTCCTGGGTCGAGCACGATCGCCTGCACCTGGCGCAGCTCGCCGCCACGCTCGCGCGGCTGTGGGCGACGCGCTGGGTCCCACTTCACACGGAATATGCTGGCCCGATTCCGTATGCCACCACGTAGACGAGCCCCGGTCCGAAGGTGCGGGTCTTCGGACGGCTCGTCTGCTACGTTGCTACCAACCATGCCGCTGGAAGCGCTGATTCTGGACTACGGGAACGTCTTGAGCCATCCGCAACCGAGGGACTGGTGCGAGACCGTGGCATCACAGATCGGGGTTCCACCCGAGACCTTCCGTGATGCGTACTGGCAGCATCGCGGTCTCTATGACGGCGGATTGCCAGCGGCCGAGTATTGGAGACGAGTCCTGGAGACGCTCGGCTATTCAGCCGGCGTGTCAGACCTCGGAGCCATCACCAGTCGATTGGTCGAGGCGGACGTGGCGTCGTGGACCGAGTACCGGGAGGAAGTATGGCATTTGGCCGAGTCGTTCCGGCGCACCGGCGGACGGACCGCTTTTCTCTCGAACGGAGTCGCAGATGCCATGGCACGCATCCGAGCAGACCGCCGCTTGGAGCGCTGGTTCGACGTGGTGGTCGTCTCATGCGAAGCTGGTGCCTCGAAGCCTGATCCCGCGATCTTCGAGATGTGCCTGTCCCAGCTTGGCGTGCCCCCTCGCCAGGCGCTCTTTGTCGATGATCGAATCGAGAACATCGAGGGAGCGGCGAGGCTCGGTATCCAGACGTTCCACTTTGTCGGCGCCGACGCCGTGTCGCGACTCTCGCAATCCGTTCGATCTCTATCGGGGTAGAAGATGTCGGATCGGAAGAACGATCGCCAACGGCCTACGCTCGTATTTCTCCCGGCGATGCTGTGCAGCGATGATCTGTACCGGCCCCAGATCGAAGGCTTGCGGGATCTCGTCGAGCCGATGACATTGACGGCCGCCGAGAACACCATGGCCGAAGCGGCCGCCGAGGTTCTGCGCGTGGCGCCGGCGCGCTTCCTGCTCGCGGGAACCTCCTATGGGGGCAATCTTGCTCTGGAGGTAGTCACCCTCGCACCCTCGCGCGTGCTCGGCCTGTGGCTCATGGGATGCAATCCCGGGCCTCACGTCGATCTCACCGTCGCACTGCGGCGAAACCGTCGCGTGCAGAGCGGGGAATACGAGGAGGTTGTCGAGGAGCTGGCGAGCGCGATCACGTACGATCGCGGTCCGCACGCCATCGGTGCAGCGAGCAGTTTCCGTCGCATGGCGGGGCAGGCGGGTCCTGCCGTGTTCCTGCTGCAGAACACGGCGTTACTCGGTCGGCATGATCGACGGCCTGATCTGGCGCGTATCGGCTGTCCGACGCTTCTCGTTTGGGGCCGTGAAGATCGCTTCGCCGCCCCGCAGCATGGCGCCGATATGAGCGCGCTCATTCCCGACGCCCGCCTGGTCGTCCTTGACGCCTGTGGCCATCTGCCGACCCTGGAGCAACCAGACGCCACGGTCGCCCTGGCCCGGGAGTGGCTCGGCCGTTTCCGAACACCCTAGAACACTGCGAGCGGATTCGCCGGCGAGCCCGTGCCGCCGACCACGCGCAGCGGCGACACGAGCAGCATGAACTCGTCGCGCTGCTCCTCGACGCACGCCTTGGCCAGCGGCTCGAGCAGCGCGTTGTCGACCAGCGCCACGCCGTACGCGAAGATCGCCGCGTGCACCGCCCACGGGATGTCGTAGCCGATCGGCAGGTGATCGAGCATGTCCCACACCAGCACGCTCACGTCGTGGTCGCGCAGGAACGGCAAGCACGAGACGTGCAGGCCCGGTCGCTCCTGTCGCGTGGGATTGAACGGCCGACCGTAGGGCCGCTCGGGATCCTGCGCCTGCCACGCCTCGCGCCCGGAGTACACGCAGACCGCGTCGCCGGGCTCGAGGTTGATCCCGCGCTTGGTGAGGATGTCGTCGAGCTCCCAGCCGTGGACCGGCCGATCGTGCGTCACGCACGGCACGCCGCGGTGACGGGGCACGTCGAGCATGACGGCGCGGGTCATGATGCCTTCCGCCCAGTGCTCGACGGAGCCGAACCGCGCGCCCTCGAACGTGATCTCCTTTTGAGGGTCACGTCCGTTCCACATCGCGTCGTCGTCCCACGTGTGGCAGAGCGCGTCGATGTGCGTGGAGGCGATGCCGTGGTAGTAGATGCCGTAGTAGTCGGCGGAGAAGCCCCCCTTGCCGCGCGGGTGAGTCCGCATGTAGTGCTGGGCCGGCAGCGGATTGTTCGGTCCCGGATCCTTGGGGAACGGCCGGCTGAGCGACACGCTGCGCCCGGTCCGCACGAGGCGAGCGGCGGCGGCACGCTTGGCGGGCGTGATGAGGTTGAGCGCGCCGAGCTGATCGTCCTTGCCCCAGCGGCCCCAGTTGCGGCGCTGGCGGATCCAGCCGAGCACTTCCTGCTCCGTGGGTAACGGGCGTTCGGCCATCGCGTCCTCCAGGGGTGAATGTTTCCTGACGGCGCGCTATGGTATCAGGCGTGGCCGGCGAGCCCGGGACGACGTTTTTCGCGCTGACGCCCGACCGCGTCCTCGACGCAGTCGAGGTCGGCGGGCTGCGCTGCACCGGCCGCTGCCTTCCGCTCCGGGCCTTCGAGAACCGCGTCTACGAAGTCGAGCTCGAGGACGAGCGCCGGCTCGTCGTGAAGTTCTATCGCCCGGGCCGCTGGTCGCGCGAGACCATTCTCGACGAGCACGCGTTCCTGGCCGACCTGACGGCGGCCGAGGTCCCGGCCGTCGCACCGATCGACATCGGCACCGGGACGACGCTCAGCGAGATCGAGGGCATCTACTACGCCGCGTTCCCGAAGGTACGCGGGCGCTCGCTCGACGAGCTCGACGCGGAGAATCGCCGCCGGATCGGCCGGACCATCGGGCGCATGCACGCCGTCGGCGCTTCGCGTGAGGCCGCCGCGCGCCCGCGACTCGACGTCAAGCGCTACATCTTCGAGCCGCTCGAGGTGCTGATGGCCGGCGGCTTCATTCCCGAGGGTCTGGCGCCCCGCTACCGGGATGTCGCCGTGCGCATCGCCGAGGCCGCCGCGAAGATCCTCGCGACCGCGCGCGTGCAGCGGATCCACGGCGATCTACACTGGGGCAACATTCTGTGGACGCCGGACCCGCTGCTCGTCGACTTCGACGACTGTCTGGTGGGGCCGCCGGTACAGGACATCTGGCTCCTCGCTCGAGGCAATCCGGAAGAAGCGCGGACGCTTCGCGAGGACCTGCTAGAGGGCTACGAGCTGTTCCGCGAGTTCGATCGCGCGAGCCTGGCTCTCTGCGAGCCGCTGCGCGCGATGCGAATCATCTACATGTCCGGCTGGATCGCGCGGCGCTGGTCCGATCCCTCGTTCCCGCCGGCCTTCCCGATGTTCAAGAACCACAACTACTGGAATCAGGAGTATGAGGAGCTCGTGCAGATCGCCGAGGCGCTCGGCTAGGCCGGCGCGCGCCCGCGATCGAGCACGCGCCGGCCGCCGTCCTGCTACTTGCCGTGGCCGTGACCCTTACCGGGACCGCCCCGGCCGGAGCCTTGGTCGTCGCCGCGAGCCTGCACGCGATCCCAGTCGCGGTCGCGACCGCGTTCCTTCCACCCGCGCTTCTCGGCCCAGCCCGGACCCCACTCGTGATCCCAGTGGGGCGGACCCTCGTGACGCCACTGCTTCCAGTGTCCGGGCGGGACGTGGTAGTAGCGCACCGGAACGAGCAGCACGGGCCGCGGCACGAACTGCGGCGCGACGACGACCCAAGGGCCGTCATGGCGCCGGCTGACGTGCCAGCCGCCGTTGACGAACACCCAGTATTGCCCGCTGTAGAAGAAGACGTTGCCCTGCGCGGCCGGCGCGTACTGGACCGACGGCACGCCCGGCACGATCACGAGCGGGGGCGGAACGGGCAGGTGGATGCCGATGTCCACGTGCACCTGGGCGCTGGCCGGGCTCGCGAACGCGAGCGCGATCAACGCAAGAAGAGCGTAGAGCATGCAGGACCTCCCAGCTGTTCGACGACGCCGGCTAGAGAGAGCTGACTACCGCGCGGGCCAGGCGCGGTAGATCGGGATCACGCGCGCCCATGATGAGCACGGTGTCCCCGGGACGAGCCTCGTTCACGACCCATTGACGCGCGGCCTCGTGGTCGCGCGCGTAGCCGCACTCGAGCGCGGCGGGTAAGTCGTCGGCGAGCATGCGGCTCGAGATGTCCTTCGCGACCGTGCCGCCCGCGTAGAAGATCTCGGCGTAACAGAACCGATCTTGAGGACGCAGCAGGGTCGGGATGATCGTCCGGAGCTCGTTGCGCAGAAAACGCGCCGGACCAAAGCCGTGGGGCTGGAAGACGGCGACGACTCGCGCCGATCCGGCCTGCGCCGTGGTGATCGCCGCGCGGATCTTCTCGCCGTTGTGCGCGTAGTCGTCGACCACGTGAATATCCCGCGGGGTCGTACCGACCAGCTCGAAGCGGCGCGCGACACCCGGGAAGCGCGCGAGCAGGCCGCTGACCGCGTCGGCGTCGAGCCCGATCTCGAGCGCCGCGAGCGCGGCCGCCGTGGCGTTCTGCAGGTTGTGCAGACCCGGCTGCGGGATGTCGAGAGTCAGGTCGCGGCCGCCGTGCCGGAGAACGCCCCGGCCACGCCGCGGCCCGACACTGACGACCCTCAGCCGCGCGTCGGCGTCCTGACCCACACCGTACGTCGCGGCCTTGAACCGCTGGCCGAGCGCAGCGGCCTCCGGGCAGTCCGCCCCGACGAGCAGCTTGCCGCAATTGCGCGCGAACGCCGTGAACTGGGGCCGCAGCGCGCTGAGCTCGTCGTGGTCGCGGCTGATGTTGTGGATGACGCCGATCGTCGGATGGTAGCCGACGAGCGTGCCGTCGGATTCGCACGCTTCGGCGACCGCAGGGCCCTCGGCCGGCCCGGCGACGAAGCAGCCGCCGGTGCCTTCGTTCACGAAATCGGCGCCACCCAGGACCGTGGCCCGAACCCCGCCCTCGCGCAGGAGCCAGCCGAGCATACCGACGACGGTGCTCTTGCCGCTGGTGCCCGAGATCGCGACGCCCGGGGTGGCGTGGTTGACGACTTCGGCGAGAAGCTGCGGCCGTGGCAGACACTCGAGGCCGAGGGCGCGCGCCGCCCTCAGCTCGGGAGTGTCCGCCTCGACGGCCGCGGAGTATACGACGCGATCGATCGCGGCGGTGACGGCCGTACCGTCCTGAGGCGCCAGCTCGATGCCGAGCCGGCGAAGCTGTGCCGCGATCTCCTGTTTCTTGCCCTGATCGAACGCGCGATCAGATCCCTGCACCGCGTGCCCGCGTGCCTTCATCAGGCACGCGAGCGGGCCCATCCCGGCGCCGGCGATGCCGGAGAAATGAAAGCGCTGAGACGTCACAGACTGACCTGCTTGCGCGGCTCCAGGTGCATCGTCGTCTCCATGTCGCGCGACTCCGTCACCTCTTTGAGGCTCCGGAACGGAAGATTGAAGACAGGTCGCGACGCCGTCAGGATCATGGCGAAGTTCAACGCGGCCCCAAGCAGATGGACCACCGGGAGCGCCAGTAGCTCGAGCATCTCATCACTCTTGATGTGAAGCCAGTCCAGATCGCGTCGGAAGTCTTCCATGGCCAGGCGCCAGAACGGCTCCGGCCGCATCGACGGGTGCGTCACCTCGGCGTCCGTGAGCGGGCGCCGCGCGATCAGGGCGAGCAGCGGGGGCGTCCCGTACTGACCGAAGAGGAACCAGGTGAGGCCGCGCACGCCGAACCACGCCACCGCGCCCGTGGCCACCGCGGCGCCGTTGTCCCTGGCGATCCACGGCATCGTCACCTCGACCAGGCCGCGGTAGAGGAACATCACCTCGAAGAAGATCGTGAACATCTCGATTCCGATGATCTGCGCGATGAACTTCGGGTCTTTCGTGCGCACGGCGTTGATCAGCGCCTGCACGCAGGCGAAGCTCGCCAGCACGAGCGCCAGCAGGAACGTGTAGAGGATCGGGACCGTGAAGCGCGACTCGTCCGAGCCCGAGAGATCGGCGACCAGCGTCGTGATACGCGGCTCGAGCGAGTAGGTGAACACCGCGGCCTCGAGCGCGCCCCACACCAGGAGCATCACGAAGCCAAGCCACGGCACGCCCGGCTTGAAGTAGCCGCGCATCAGCATGCTCGACATCGCGAACGGCGTGCCGACGACGTCGCGGAGAAAGCCCATCGTCAGCCGCATGACGAGCCGGGCGATGCCGAGGGCCCAGCCGAGCACCACGCCGGCGACCCGTACCATGCCGACCCAATAGAGCCACACGGCCAGCGCGGCATCCCACCACGCGAGCAGGACGAGCGACACGAAGCGCGTGCGTCCGGAGCGGAAGGGCATCGTGTAGACGGAGAGCCCGGTGCACCAGACGGCCACGACCCCGAGCAGCACGGGAAAGAGCAAGAAGACGTACTTCAGCGCCGCCATCCAGCCGGGCTGGGGGTCGAAGAAGAAGCTGATCAGGGTCTGCTGCAGTACCGGAACCCAGGCGATCGGCGCCGCCAGCAGCTCGGCTGGACCGCGCCAGGCCTCGGGGAGCTTGCCGATGATCCGGTCAATCATGATGTCCCTCCTTCATACGCTGCCTTCACAAGAGCCAATTCCAAAGTTATTCCGCGGGGAGGCGTGGCCTCGAACGGCGGATCCGATCTGCGACCCGCCCGCGCGCGGCTAGGGGCCCTGACTGCTGCTACGGGTGGGCCAGGGCACATCCCGAGCGCTGGCGGTGTGTTCGACCGCCGGCGGGGCAGGCTTGCGCTCGGTCTTCGCGGACGCCTGATGCTCGAGCGCCTGACGCTCGGCCCAGGCCGAGCGGGGCGAGCTCGACGCGCTCGGGCTCGCCGCGATCGACGGCGGCGACAGCAGGGCGAAGCCCGGGTCGATGCGGCTCGTCGCCACCGGAATGACGGCCGCGTTCACGCTGCTGATCCGGTCGTTCATGCTGCTCACGCGATGCGGGACCAGGTCCGGACGGCCGATGCGCCGCAGGATGCGGCTGACGTACCGGCGGGTCTCGCGATACGGCGGGACGCCACCGTACACCATGACGGCCTGCTCACCGGCGTTGTAGGCCGCGAGCACGAGCGGCAGGTTGCCGTGATAGCGGTCCATCAGCCGGCGCAGATGTCGCACGCCGCCCTCGATGTTCTCGTAGGGGTCGAACGTGTCCGATACCCTCAGGCTCGAGGCGGTGCCGGGCATCAGCTGCATCAGACCGCGAGCGCCCCGGCGCGACACCGCGCGCGGGTTGAACTCCGATTCGGCCTCGACGATCGCGGCCACCAGGATGGGCTGAATGTCATAGCGCACCGCGACCTCGCGGATGTGCGCCTCGATCTCGACGATCTCCGTGATCTCGACGCTCGACTCGGTCGATTCGACCGTCTCGCGCGCCATCCGCATGATCTCGGACTCCTGCTGATTCGTCCGCGACCCGAAATAGGTGTAGGCCGGGACGACCGTCAGCAGCAAGACTCCGAGCCCTAGCGCGTGTCGCGCGAGCGGCGAGAGCGGGTCTCGCTCGAGGCGTCGGATTGTCGCTTTCGCTCCGTCCAAGAAGTTCCCTCCGGGTTTGGTGCCTGGCGAACAACGTTCTGGCTGGGTCTCTGCGCAGCACCCATCCACAACGCAACCCTGATGCCAGCAGTCAGAATTGACAAACCGTATAATTCTTCGCTGCTTACCATACACGGCCACGGCCCGGCCGCTGACAGAAGGGGACAGCGACCAGACACTGGCGTGTCATCCGGTCTCCCGCCGTTCCGGAAAGCTGCTGACCCCCTTAGACGCGCTCGCGAAGCACGCCCCGGCTCGTAGCCGGGCTCCCCTCGACGCCGCCCCAGCTGCGCAGCCCGAGGTTCGCGCATTCGATGAAGCAGTCGAGCGCGGTGGTCAGCTCCGCGCGGCTCTTGGGTCGGACGAGCTCGAGCGTGACGTCAGTGCCGTTGAAGCTCGCGTTGGCGGCGCGGAGCATGCTGGTGCTCGCGTGCCCCTTGAAGGTGTTGATCCAGGCCTGATCGGGCACGCGGTTCACCCGAAAACGGACAAAGACGCGGTTGTCCGAGGAGCGCTTGCCCTCGAACGTGGGATCGCTGATACGCATGATCGGCATGACGACTCCACGCCGCCGGCGCGCCGGAGAACGTGGAGCCGCGGTCTCCCGGCGTACGCGACGACCGTGACGCCCGAGCCCTTCGCCCGGCAAGCTCAACGCGGCAACGCGAGAGCCGTCGACCTTGCGCTCGTACGGAGAAACTTCGCGGTGACGCCCGAGCCCTACCGGATGGTAGGTGACGAGAACCCCAAAACCACGGGGTATGGAAGCACAGGACCCAGGGTGTGTCTAGTGGCGCTTTCTTGATACGCTAAGACTCCGTTTCTCACGAATGAGAGTGCACGGAGGACTTCGATGAAGCATCGCGTCGCGGCGATTCCCGGCGATGGAATCGGCAAGGAAGTGGTTCCCGAGGGCATGCGCGTCCTCGACGCCGCCGGCCGCCGATTCGGATTCGAGATCGAGTGGACGACGTTCGACTGGAGCTGCGAGCGCTACACGAAGACCGGCCGCATGATGCCCGAGGACGGCCTCGAGCATCTGCGCCAGTTCGAGTCGATCTTCCTCGGCGCGGTTGGATTTCCTGGAGTGCCCGACCACGTCTCGCTCTGGGGCCTCTTGATCCCCATCCGGCGCGGCTTCCATCAGTACGTGAACCTGCGACCCGTGCGGCTGCTCAAGGGCGTGAAGTCGCCGCTGGCCGGCCGCGGGCCCGCCGACATCGACATGCTGATCGTCCGCGAGAACAACGAGGGCGAGTACTCGGAGATCGGCGGTCGCCTCTATCGCGGCACGCCGGAGGAGCTGGCGGTGCAGCAGTCGGTCTTCACCCGGCGCGGCTGCGATCGCATCATGCGCTACGCGTTCGAGCGCGCCGCGAAGCGCCGCCGCCACGTGACGTCGGCGACGAAGTCGAACGGGATCATTCACAGCATGCCGTACTGGGACGAGCGGTTCGCCGCGATCGCCGCGGAGTTTCCCTCGGTCAACACCGCGCAGTTCCACATCGACATCCTGACCGCTCACTTCGTGCAGCACCCGGACTGGTTCGACGTCGTCGTGGGCTCGAACCTGTTCGGCGACATCCTCTCCGATCTCGGCCCGGCGATCGCCGGCTCGATCGGGCTGGCGCCGGGCGGCAACATCAACCCCGAGAAGGAGTATCCGTCGATGTTCGAGCCCGTCCACGGCTCCGCGCCGGATATCGCGGGCAAGGGCATCGCCAACCCGATCGCTCAGATCTGGACGGGCGCGATGATGCTCGAACATCTCGACCACGCCGACGCGGCAAGCGCGGTGGTCGCCGCGGTGGAGAAGCTCGTGGAGGACGGCAAGACCCTCACGCGCGACCTCGGCGGCCGCGCGTCGACCAGCGAGGTCGGTCAGGCGATCGCCGCGCTGCTCTAGCGATCGGCCGCGTGAACTACTTCGGCCACACGGTGCTGGCGGTCAGGCGGAGCAGCGAGCCCGCCTTCGTGCTCGGCTCGATGCTGCCCGATTTCGCCACGATGATCCGGGCGCGCCCGCCGGGCGTGGGGCATGGCGACATCGAGTCCGGCATGCAGTTTCACCGGCGAACCGACGAGGTCTTCCACCAGTCGGCGGCGTTCCTCAAGCTCACACGTCAGGCGCTCACCTGGCTGTCGGCTCGCGGCGTTCAACGGGGAAGTGCGCTGGCGGTCGCTCACATCGGCGTCGAGGTGTTGCTCGACGCGGCGCTGGCGGGGGACGACCGCGCGCAGGCCGCCTATCGCGCGGCGCTCGAGGGCGCGGCGGCCGCTGAGCTCGGGCGACACATCGGCTGGACTTCGGATGCGGAGCGCGCGCGGTTCGCCAGTCTCCGAGAGCGACTGCTCGCGCGCGGCCCGATCGCGAGTGACATCACCCCGGAGACCGTCGCCGAGCGCCTGCGCTACGCGCTGGCCCTCCGCCCCCGCCTGTCGCTCGACGACGCCGCGGTCCTGACGGTCGGCGACTGGGCGCGCATCGCCCGCCCTGACGTCGACGCGTGCGCCGCGCCGCTCGTGCGGGAGCTGGCCGAGCGGCTTCGCTAGACGCTACGTCCTCAGCGGCTCGCGTCGTTCGCGAGGACGAGCGTGCCCGCGGCGGACAGCATGCCGCCCATCCCGTTCACGAGCGTCAGCGTGGCGCCCGGCACCTGGCGAGGGCCGCACTCGCCGCGGAGCTGCCGCGTTGCCTCGATGATCGGGAAGATGCCGTACATCCCGCTGTGCGTGTACGAGAGACCGCCGCCGTTCGTGTTGATCGGCAGCTTGCCGCCCGGGGTCGATCGCCCCTCGGCGAAGAAGTGCACGCCCTCGCCGCGCTTGGCCAGGCCAAGCGCCTCGAGCATCAGCGGCGGGCCGGAGGTGAAGGCGTCGTAG
>Ga0075429_100000658_pt1 | contig 26741 bp, 28 predicted proteins | sample RhiMetdeltSRZDD3_FD_75295 | JGI IMG/M metagenome (GOLD analysis project Ga0075429, IMG submission 75295) | Populus rhizosphere microbial communities from Tennessee, USA - Rhizosphere MetaG P. deltoides SRZDD3 | ecosystem: Host-associated > Plants > Roots > Rhizosphere > Soil | place: USA... | reverse complement strand
CTACGAGGACGACGATGTCATCGCGATCAACGACGTCTTCCCGCGCGCGCCCTTCCACGTGCTGGTCGTGCCGCGAAAGCACGTGGCGAGGCTCTCGGAGCTTGAGGACGAGCCACTTGGGGGCCAGCTGCTCCAGACCGTGCGGCGCGTTGCCCGACAGGGCGGCGTCGGCGACGGCTTCCGGCTCGTCGTCAATAACGGCGACAAGGCGGGCCAGACGGTGCCCCATCTGCACCTGCACGTGCTCGGTGGGCGGGAGTTTGCCTGGCCGCCTGGGTAGGCGCTGCCTGACGCAATGCGCTGGAGCCAGTAAAGATGCGCAACTTTATCGTGGCTTCGAGAGGGCGCCCGCGGGTATCATGACCTCGGTCGGCCTCTTCAGGAGGCCGGCGTTCTGTGTCCGGCAGCCAGTCTCATAAGACCGAAGGGCGGGTGATCCATCGAACGTTGTCTGAAGTGATCGTCGGTGATGGCGAGTCATTCGAGGCCGCCCTTCGCCGTTTCAACAAGAAGATCCAGCAAGCCGGCATCCTCGCGGAAGCCCGCCGCCGTGAGTTCTACGAGCGGCCCGCCGCACGTCGCAAGCGCAAGGAAGCCAAGCGTCGCAAGCGCTAGGTCGGAGCGCTCCGGCACCCGGTCCCCTCTGAAACAAAGGCTCGAGAGTGATCTTCGGGCCGCCATGAAATCGGGCGACACGTTCCGCCGCGATGCGCTGCGGTTCCTGCTGGCCGCGATCCAGCGGGAGGGCGTCGATCGGCTCCAGGCGACGATCGAGCGCCTCATTGCGGAGGGCAAGGACGAAGCATCGCGGCAGGCGCATATCGCCGAGCATCGCCCCGACGATCTCGACGACGCGGGCACGACGGAGGTGCTCCAAAAGCAGGCGAAGATGCGCCGTGACTCCATCGCTGCGTTCACGAAGGGCGACCGCCCTGAGCTCGCGGCCAAGGAGGAGCAGGAGCTCGCGCTGATCCAGACCTACCTGCCCGCGCAGATGTCGGATGCGGACATGCGCGCGATCGTCGAAGCGGTCATCGCCGAGACGGGTGCGACCGGTCCGCGCGACATGGGCAGGGTCATGCCCAAGGTGCTCGCGCAGACGAAGGACCGCGCCGACGGCAAGAAGGTCGCCGGTCTCGTCAGCGCGCTCCTGAAGGAGAAGTCCGCGTCGTGAGCTCGCCGGCGCAGATCACGATCCTCATACCTGATCCCGACGAGATGATGTTCGTCACCGGGAGCAACGACGCGAACATCGACCGCATCGAGCGCGAGTTCGCGGTGAAGATCGTCTCGCGCGGCGCGGAGCTGCGGATCATGGGCGAGCCCGCGAACGTCGCGCGCGTCGGCGAGCTCGTCAGCGCGATGCGCACGCTCTCCGATCGCGACGAGAACCTCCGGAAGCCCGCGCTCGAGCGGCTGATCGGTGACGCGAAAGACGCACCCATTGGTGCGCCCGAGCAGCTGCGTGAGGTCGTCGCCACAACTGTCCGAGGCAAGCGCATCACGCCGCAGTCCGCGAATCAACGACGTTATGTCGAGGCGATCCGCACGCACGACCTCGTGTTTGCGACAGGGCCAGCCGGCACCGGGAAGTGCATCGCCGGCGACTCGCTCGTGCTCACTGAGCGCGGCATCGTGCGGATCGACTCGCTCGGAGTTGGCCTGCAGCCCGACGAGGCGGACACGATCGGCCTGACCATCCACGGTCTGGACGGACCCGAGCCAGCCGCGCTCGTCTATTCCGGCGGGACGGCTGACACGCTCCTGATCAAGACGCGTTTCGGCTACGAGGTCGAAGTGACGCCCGAACACCCGCTCCTCGTCCGTGCCATGGACGGAGAGCTGGAGTGGCGGCGGGCGGACGAGATCAGCCACGGGGATGTCGTCTCGCTTCAGCGAGGTCAGCGGATGTTTGGCCATCGCACTCAGGTCGACTTCCTCTATCGGCGCAGTGCGCCGCAGGACCACTCTCGGCCGATAGCGATCGGCCACATCGACGAGCAACTGGCCTACTTCATGGGCATCCTGACGGGCGACGGCAGCCTGACCGAGCGCAACCGAATCGGCCTGTCGTCCACTGAGCCCGAGGTCATCGAAGCGTTCAAGCGGACCGCGCATCGCTTCGGGCTCCACTTCTTCCTGAACTACAACGACAGTGACCAGCCGGACCACATCATTGGGAGCTCGCAGCTGTATCGATTGCTGCGCGAGCTGGGAATGTCGATGGCGACGGCGCCGCACAAGCATGTGCCGGACTCGATCATGGCCGCACCGGAGGCGATCGTGTGTTCATTCCTCCGAGGTCTCTACGACACCGATGGATCGATCGAACGAAACAACGTCGTCTCTCTCACGTTGACGTCGGAACGGTTGATCCATGAGGTCCAAGTCATCCTGTTGAATCTCGGGATCGTCTCGAGCAAGGGCATGAAGAAAGGACGTTACCGGGGACGTCCGCACTACTCGCATCGCCTGGTGATCGCGGGAGCGGAGGTCGAGCGCTTCTTCGAGTGCGTTGGTTTCGCCGTGCAGCGGAAATGCAGTCTGGTCCGGCCTCTCGCAAGGAATGTGAATGTTGACCTTGTTCCCTTCGTCAGCGGACAGCTCATTGCAGCGATAGGCGGGGCAACGTTTACGCGCGAGCAGCACAAACGTTTTGAGGACTACCGTCGCAATCGGCGGCGTCCGTCGTATGCGAAGCTCGCGCAGCTCGTCGGGATTCTCGAGACACGGCAGGTCGAACCGACTCTTCTTGCGCCTCTCAAGGAGATCCTGCGCCGCCAGCTGCTCTTCGTGCCGGTAGTTTCGATCACGCCGCGGAGGGCGGCCGTGTACGACCTCACGGTGCCCGGCAGCCATTCGTTCGTTGCGAACGGGTTCATGAATCACAACTCATACCTTGCCGTCGCGCTAGGTGTCGCCGCGTTGCGCGATCGCAAGGTCGCGCGGCTCATCCTCACGCGACCCGCGGTCGAGGCCGGGGAGAAGCTCGGCTTCCTCCCAGGCGACCTACAGGAAAAGATCGACCCGTATCTTCGTCCGCTCTACGACGCGCTCTACGAGCTAATGCCCCCCGAGCGCTTCACACGCGCAATGGAGCGTGGCGAGATCGAGGTCGCGCCGCTCGGGTACATGCGCGGACGCACGCTTAACGAAGCATTCATCATCCTCGACGAGGCGCAGAACGCGACGCCAGCGCAGATGAAGATGTTCCTCACGCGTCTCGGGTACGGCGCACAGGCGGTCGTGAACGGCGACGTGACGCAGGTCGACCTCGAGAAAGACCAGCGTTCCGGGCTTGTTGTCGCCCGCGAGATCCTTCGCGAAGTCGAGGGCATCGCGTTCGTCGACTTCGAGGATCGCGACGTCGTGCGCCACGAGCTCGTTGCCCGGATAGTCCGGGCGTACGATCGGTACGAGAAGAAGTGATCCGACTGCCTGCTGGACGTCGATTCGACCCGCGGCCCGTCGCCCTTCGTAGGATGCTCGGCGCGACGACGGCGCGCATGTACGTGTTCGTGATCGCCACCAGCATCCTGACCTCGATCGCGCTGCTCCTCTCGCCACCGGCGACGGTCAGCTACGACGTTGGATCGCTCGCAGACCGCCAGGTCCGGGCGCCGCGCTCCGTCGCGTTCGTCAGCGAGACGCTCACAGATGCCGAGCGCGAGCGTGCGAGCGCCGCCGTGCCCAAGGTGTACACGCGCAACCCCGCCGTCGTGGCGAGCTCGCGGGACCGGCTGGGGCAGGCGGTCGCCGCGATCGGCCGCCTGCGCGCTGATGCGGCCCAGACACGCGAGCAGCGCATCACCTCGCTCACCCGGCTGGCCGAGGTCGCGATCAGCCCGCAGATCGCCCCGCTCATCGTCGATATGACCCCCCCAGAGTGGGACGCCGTCTCGCGAGAGCTGGACAACGTGCTGCGCACGCTCTACCAGCCGGGCATCCAGCCGGAGCAGCTCGAAGCAGCTCGCGAGGCGTCCTTGACCGCGCTGCCGCCGGCATGGACCGATCGGCAGAAAAATGTCGGGGCGTGGATCGTCAAACAGTTCGTCGATTCGGACGTCACGCTCGACCAGACCGCGACGGCGACCGCGCAGCTGGCCGCGCGAAGTGGCGTGCCACCGGTGCAGGTGCAGGTGGTCGCCGGCGAGGTCGTCGTGCGCGAGGGCACGGTCGTGAGCGCGCTCGAGGTGGAGAAGCTTCGGGCGCTCGGTCTGGTGAATACCGGCATCGACTGGCAGGGCGCGGTCGGTCTCACGGTCTGGGCGGTGCTCATCTCGTCGGTGCTCGCGCTGTTCATCCAGCGCTACGCGACGGAGGCGTGGAACGACGACCGCAAGATGATCCTCGTCATGCTCTCGCTGCTCGCCGTCACCGTGACGGCGCGCGCGTTGGTCCCCGGCCACACGCTCCTCGTCTACTTCATCCCGTTCGCCGCGGTCGCGATGATCATCACGGTGCTCGTCGGCGGGCGCACCGCGCTGGCGACACAGATCGCCGGCGCGCTGCACGTCGGCATCCTGTCCGCACAGGTGGACCTGGTCGCCTACGTGCTCGTTCCGGCGCTCCTTGGCATGGCCGCGGTGCAGCGCGCAACGACCGCGCGTGAGTTCGCGGCGGGAGCGGGCTCCGTCGCGCTCGGCAATCTCGGCGTGGTCCTCGCGTTCGCGCTCGTCGGCCAGTCCACCGATCCGGTCGGCGCCGCGCAGCTGGGGGTGGCGGCGCTCGTCAGCGGCGCGGGCTCGGGCCTGCTCGCCTTCGCGGGCATGGCGATGTTCGGGCATCTCTTCCGCATCACGACCGTGTTCGAGCTGCGCGAGCTCGCCGATCCGAACCATCCGCTGCTGCGGCAGCTCCTGCTTCGCACCCCAGGCACTTATCACCACTCGCTGCTCGTGGCGAACCTCGCCGAGCGCGCGGCCGAGGTGATCGGTGCCGATCCGCTCGTCGCGCGTGTCGGCGCGTACTACCACGACATCGGCAAGATGCGTAACCCCACCGGTTTCATCGAGAACCAGACGGGCACCAATCCGCACGACGAGCTCGACCCGATCGTGTCCGCGGGCATCGTCGCCGCTCACGTCCGTGATGGCCTCGCGCTCGCGGAGCGCTATCACCTGCCGCCCATGATCCGCGAGATGATCCCGGCGCATCACGGCACCAGCGTGGTGAAGTACTTCTACCAGCTCGCCCAGTCGCGCGGCCAGAACCCCGACGAAGCATCGTTCCACTACCCGGGCCCGCGTCCGCGCTCGAAAGAGGCCGCCATCGTGATGCTCGCGGACGGCACCGAGGCTTCGGTGCGCTCGCTCGCGGAGAAGAAGCCCGAGACGATCCGCGCGATGGTGGAAAGGATCGTCGGTGACCGGCTCTCCGAAGGTCAGCTCGACGAGTGCGACCTCACGCTGCGCGACATCCAGCGGATCAAGGACGCGTTCTGCGAGCTCCTCCTGGGCGTGTACCACGAGCGGATCCCGTATCCAGAAGATCGGATCGCGCGGATCCCGCCGGCGCCCGACAAGGCGGCGTCCGACCGCTGAAGATCGCCGTTCGAGGCGAGGCCCCGTGTGATCTCGCCTCCGCCCGTCGCGCCGTTCGCGCTGCGCTCCGGCCCTACGGCGTCACGAAGGATGCGGAGCTCGTGCTCGCATTCGTGGACGATGCGGCGATGCGTGAGCTCAACCGGCGCTATCGCCGGAAGGACCGCACGACCGACGTGCTCTCTTTCGGCCAGTCGCTGCGCCGCGGCGCGAAGGGAAAGACCGCTGCGTCGGCGCTGAAGCGCGAGGCCGACGGCACGCTCGAGCTCGGCGACGTCGTGATCAGCGGTGCGCAGGCCGCGCGGCAGGCGCAGCGGCGGCGCTGGCCTCTCGCGACGGAGGTCGCCTTCCTCGCCGCTCACGGGGCGCTCCATCTGCTGGGTTTCGAAGATGACACGAGCGCGGGATACCGCGAGATGCTCCGGCTCGGCCACCAGGCGCTGCAGAGTGCGAAGGCGCTGCCGGGCTCGACGGCCAGGTGAGTCCACCGGGGCGTCGGCGCACCCAAGCCGTAGGCTTGTCCAAAGCCTGCGCAGGGGAGGACACGTGGGACGGTTGCTGTTCGAGATCACGCCGGTGGCAGCCGTCATGAATCACCCCGCTGGTCCGATCTCCGGCCTGGCCCGTTGTCGAGTCGATCTGATCGAGCCGGCGGAAAACGCATTTGGCGCCGACTTCCCCAACAGCGTGCGGAATCTGCGCGCGAGGGCCGCTGCGCCTGACGGCTCCCTGAGATCCAAGCCTCCCGAGCAGTTCATCACGACGACCGCCGAAGCCGTCGTACCGGCTGAATTACTCGCGACGCTTCCGGATGCCGCACTCCTGGCGTTTCGCTGGGAGTTCACGCCGGGCTCCCCCAGGAGACAAACGGAGTCGTAGGGGTCTGGCTACCGCCAGCGGGCGAGGATGTTCTCTCTCTGGAAGGCGAGCCGCGCGATGACGAACACGGCGACGTCGAGTGCGATGAGGATGGCGGTGAACGTCGCGAAGGCCTCGTTGTCGAGCACGACGCGGCCGGTCACCTGCGCGATGCCCAGGCCGACGACGGGCACGACGACGAGGCCGCCGATCTGCTGCGCGACACGCACGTCGTTGACGCGCGTCGAGATGAGGATCCCGAGCGTCACGGAAAGCAGCGTGAGGAGCGGCACCATCACGACGATGGCGAGGACCCACCGTGGCGCGGTCACCGCGCGCACCGCGGCGTCGCTCCCGATCGCCGACACCGACGCCAGATAGATCGCGTAGGCCAGCCACGTGACGATCACCGATGGGATGGTCGACGCGAGGCACTTCGCGAGCAGCAGCTCTCCAACACCCACCGGTGTCGCGAGCAGTGGCTCGAGCGTCCGCGCCGCTTTTTCTCCGATGACCGAGAAGATGGCCATCGTCAGTGGGACGACGGTCGGGATCAGCATGAACAGGATGAGGAAGTAGGTCGCGATGAAGCCCTGGACCGCCTCGGTCGGATCGAGTCCGGCGGCCCCGGGTGCGGCGGCGTACAGCGCCTGTATGTCGCGGTCGCTGGGTGGATTTGCCGCGGCCGCCGCGACCGCGCCGATGCCCGCGGCCAGGATGACGACGGGCGGGAGCAGCGTCATCGCGACGAGCAGCCGGTTGCCGAGCGCCTCGCGCCATTCGCGTACACATACCGCGCGCACGAGCGCTCCACGCTCCGGCGTTCGCGCGATCGCCAGCGTCGCTGTCACGTCAGATCCTCCTGCGCGACGTCTCGAGTTCGGCCTGGAGTCGGGCTGCCTTCGACGATGCTGAGGTAGACGTCCTCGAGGTGGACCTTGCGCTCGATGACGTACGCGACCTGCGCGCCGCCCTCGACGAGCGTGCGCACGAGCAGTGGATTCGTGCGCAGCGGATCGGCCGCGGACACCACGATCGAGCCGTTCTCGAGATGCGCCTCTCGCACGCCGTCCACCGCCTGAACGCGCCGGAGGTCCTCCGCACGTGGCGTCGGCATCAGGCGGAACTCGGTCGCGCGTCCGTAGAGCTCGGCCCGCAGGCGATCCGGCGTGTCGATGCGGATGACCGACTGCCGGAAGAAAGCGATGCGGTCGCAAAGGCGATCGGCCTCGTCGAGGTTGTGGGTGCAGAGGAACACCGTGCGGCCCTCGCCGCGCACCGCGACGATGAACTCGCGCACGGTCTTGGCCGCGTCGGGATCGAGGCCGGTGGTCGGCTCGTCGAGGAAGAGCACGCGCGGTTCGTGAAGCGCCGCGCGCGCGATCGCCATCTTCTGCTTCATGCCGCGCGAGAACGTCGCGACGGCTTCGGCGCGCCGATCCCACAGACCCATGAGCCGCAGGAAGTGCTCGGCCTGCCGCGCTGCCGTCGTGCGGTCGAGCCCGTACAGCGTCGCGAAGAACACCAGGTTGTCCCACGCCGACTGGCGCTCGTACAGACCCGGCTGCTCGGTGAGGATCCCCACCGCTGCGCGGATCTCTGGATCCTGCCGACCCAGCCTGAAGCCCGCGACATCCGCGGTGCCGGAGGTCGCGCCGATGAGCGCGCATAGCAGGCGCAGCGTCGTCGTCTTGCCGGCTCCGTTCGGACCGAGGAAGCCGAAGACCTCGCCCTCGTGGACCTCGAGGTCGAGTCCATCGACGGCGACGAGATCGCCGAATCGCTTCGTGAGCTTCTCGGTACGGATCACGGTCTGCACGTGCCCGAGTCTATTGGCGCGTCGTCCCTATCCTTGACCCGTGAGTCCCACTGACGCCGAACGGAAACTGCGGGAGCTTTCCTTCCTGCACGAGGTGGCCCAGCTCGCGTCGTCGGCGCGCGACTGGGACGAGATGCTGCGCATCGTCATCGACCGCACCACCGACGCCATGGGCGCCGAGGTCTCGAGTCTGTACCTCCTCGAGCGCCGCGACGGGCTCCTGCGTCTAGTGGCCACGAATGGCCTGAATCCCCGGGCCGTGGGCCGCGCGACCCTTCGTTACGGGGAGGGCATCACCGGTTGGGTGGCGAACGCACGCGTGCCGCTGGCCGTCCGCGACGTGCGCAGCGAGCCGCGCTGGAAGAACGTCCCGTCCGTCGACGTCGGCCGGTTCACCTCGATGCTCTCCGTGCCGCTCGTCTCTCGTGATGAGGTCATCGGCGTCATGAACGTGCAGACGGTCGAGCCCCGCGACTTCGACCGGGCCGAGATCGACTTCCTCCAGACGATCGCGAACCAGGTCGCCGGGATCATCGAGAAGGGCCGCCTGCAGCGCGAGTCCGAGCGCAAGCTTCGCGAGGTCTCCGCGCTCTTCGAGGTGTCGAACGTCCTCACCTCGACGCTGGACCTCGACGAGGTGCTCTCGCTGATCGTCGACCGGTTGGTGCGCGTCTATCCAGGCTCCGCGGGCGCGATCTACCTGCGCGACGGGGACGACGTGCGAGAACGCGCTCGCTCCGGCGACATCGGAAAGTCGCTGCCGCAGGCCGCCCGGCGCGCGATGGCGGAGACGCGGCCGATCGTCGAGGGCGACCACGTCGCGCTCCCGCTGCTCGCCGGCGACCGGCTGCTCGGAGCCGTGGCGCTGCGCGTCCCGGCGGATATCGAGCTGGCCGACGAGGAAGTCGCGTTCGTCGGCGCGCTCGCGAACCAGGCCGCGCTCGCGATCGACAAGGCGGCGCTGTACGCGCTCGAGCGTCAGACGACCGACAGGCTGCGCGAGCTCGAGCGGGCTCGCACCGAGTTCGTGGCGGTGGTCACACACGACCTGCGCACACCGCTGTCGGTGATCCGCGGCTATCTCGACCTGCTCGCGGAGAAGAACGGGAATCGCAAGATCCCGATCGACGAGGCCGTCGCTCAGGTCGTGCGCCTGGACCAGCTGGTGGACCGCATCCTGACCGGTGTCCGCGCGGACCATCCGGACCTGACGCTGCGCCGCGCGAAGTTCGATCTGCGCGCGACGGCGATCCTGACGCTCAAAGAGCTCGCGCCGATCGCCCGCCGGCATCGCCTCGGCAGCCCGCGCGAGGGCGCGCCGATCTGGGTGCGCGGCGACCGGCGGCGCACCGCGGAGGTGCTCGCCGGTCTGGTCCACAACGCGACGAAGTACGCACCCGCGGAGACTCGCATCAGCGTGAAGCTCGAGAGGCGCCGTGACCGCGGCGTCGTGCGCGTGGTCGATCAGGGTCCGGGCGTCGCGCCGCAGGACCGCGCGCGGATCTTCGAGGCGTACGTGCGCGCGGCCGCCCACGCGGAGTTACCCGGGTCAGGCATCGGCCTGTTCGCCTCGCGCCGCGTCGTCGAGGCGCAGGGCGGCGACATCTGGTACGAGGAGAGTCCTGGCGGCGGTGGCGTGTTCGCGTTCAGCGTTCCTCTGGCGAGCGAGATCCGCGCATGACGAGCGTTCTCGTCGTCGACGACGAGCGCGCGATGGTGGGCATGGTGGCGGCGCTCCTCGGTGAGGACGGCTATGAGGTCGTCACCGCGTACGACGGCGAGGCCGCGCTCAAGCGTCACGCCGAGGAGTCGCCCGACCTCGTTATTCTCGATCGCGGCCTGCCCAAGCTGTCGGGCGACGAGGTCTGCCGGCGCATCCGCGCCGTGTCATCCACGCCGATCCTCATGCTCACCGGCGAGAAGGGCAGCGACGAACGGGCGCGCCTGCTCGATCTCGGCGCCGACGACTATCTGGAGAAGCCGTTCTCGCGGAAGGAGCTCTCGGCGCGCGTGCGCGCGCTGCTCCGTCGCGCTGCCCCAGCGACGCGCGCGCGGCCCGCGGCGTCGATCGGCAAGCTCACGGTGGACACGCGCGCGCATCAGGCGACCGTCGCGGGCGACGTCCTCGATCTGACGCCGACCGAGTTCCGTTTGCTCGCGGCGCTCGCCGTGCGCCCGGGCGAGGTCGTGGATCGCCGCGCGCTACTGCGGGCGGGATGGCCCGAGGAGCGCGACCCCGATCCCGAGTGGCTGAAGGCGCACCTCGCGCGGCTCCGCTCGAAGCTCGACGGCGCTGGAGCGCCCTCGCTCTCGAACGTGCGTGGCGTCGGCTATCGCCTCGGTTAGGGCGTTGCCCGCCGCGCCGCTGGTGTGCGCGACCCTGAACTTCGCCGCCACGCTCGTCATGGCCCTCGTTCTCGCGCCCGCGACGCCGATCGTCACGGACGCGGCCGAGAGGTCCGCGTACGTGCAGACGCATCTCGTCGCATGGAGGCTCGGCTGGGCGGTCTGGATCGCCGCGGCGCTGTCGCTGCTCGCCTTTTATGCCTGGTGGCGCGGTCGGATCGGCGCGCCGCACATCGCGGTCGTCCTCGCCGCGTCTGGTCTGTTCGCCGACGTGACCTCGGAGACGATGCTGATCCTGTACGACACGGCGACCGCTCCTTTCGCGTTCGTCCTGACGGGTGTCGTGGCCAACGGTCTCTACACCGCATGCGGCATCTGGCTCACGCTTGCGATGCGTCTCAACACGACTGAGCGCGTCTGGGCCGCGGTGATGTGGTCAGCCGGGATCGCTCTCAGCCTCGCGACGCTCACCGGTCTGTACCTGCTCGCGGCCGTCGCGACGGCGCTCCTGTTCGCGCTCTTCTGCCCCTGGTGCGTGTATCTCGCGGTGAAGCTCCGCTGAGGCGCGTCGTCGTCATCGGCGCGGGCTTCTTCGGCGCTGTCGTCGCGCGCCGGCTGGCGGACGTCGGGGTGCGCGCTCTCGTGGCATCGCGCACGCGCGGCGACATACGGGTCGACGTCGAGGACCGCGTCGCCCTTGCGCGGGAGCTCGAAGCGAACGACGTGGTCGTCGACACCGCCGGGCCGTTCCAATCGCGTTCGACAGCGCTCGTCGAGACGGCGATCGAGCGTGGCTGCGATGTCGTCGATCTGTCGGACGCGCGCGCGTACGCGGCAGCGGTGGTCGCGCTCCACGACCGCGCGGTCGCGAAGGGGGTGCGGATCCTCACCTCGTGCAGCGCGATCGCGACCGTCGCCGCCTCCGCGATCGGCGTGAGCGGCCTGGCGTCGCCGGACGCATGCGACCTCTTCCTGGCGCCGGCCTCGGCCGAGACCGGGAGTCCCGCGACGGTGCGCGCGTTCCTGGCGTCGGTGGATTGGTCGCGCTCGCGTTCCTTCCCCGGCGGCGGCCGACGCGGCCACCACGTGGATAGCGCCGCGGCGGTGCTGCTCCCTCGCTCGTGGCCGAGCCTGCGGCGCGTGGAGTTCTGGGTCGACCCGAACGCGCCGTTCGCCGCGACGTCGCTCGCGCTGGCGTCTCGCCTCGGGCTGACCGGCCTGGTCGAAGCGATCGCGCCTCTGTCGGCGCGGCTCCTCGGGCGGCGCGACGGCATGTTCGCGGTCGCGGTGAGCAACGGCGGCCGCGAGCACCTCACGCGCCTGACGGCGCCCCGCGGCAGCTACCTCATCGCCGCTGAGCCCGCGGTGCTCGCGGCCGAGTCGCTCGCGCGCGGCGCGCGAATTCCGCCGGGTGCCGTCCCCGCGAACGCGCAGCTCGATCCGGCCGCGCTCTTCGATCGTCTCGCAGGGCTCGGGATCGACGTGCGGTCCGTTACAGTCCGCTGACGAAACGCACATGAGACCGCGCCAGGGTGCGGTCGGTTCTTGGACCCGACAGGAGGACGTCGATGCGCATATCACTGATGCCGAAGAAGAGCTACTTCTTCACCCAATTCGATCAGCACGCCACGAACAGCCTCGAGGCGGCCGTCGCGCTCGAGCGGCTGCTGACCGACTTCACCAACGTCGAGAGCAAGGTGCGAGACATCCACGCGATCGAGCACTACGGCGACAAGCTGACGCACGAGATCTTCAAGAGCCTGAACGAGACGTTCGTCACGCCGCTGGACCGGGAGGACATCATCGGGATCGCCTCCAAGCTCGACGACGTCGCCGATGTCGCCTACGACGTAGCGGAGCTCATCCAGCTCTACAAGGTACGCAGTGTTCGTCCCCAGGCGGTCCGGCAGGCCAAGGCGCTGGTCGGCGCCGCGACAGAGATGGTCACGATGATGAAGGCGCTCGAAGGGCTCAAGGGCCTCGAGCCCCACTGGATCAAGATCCACACGTTCGAGAACGAGGGTGACCAGGTCTTCCGCGACGCCGTCGGCGATCTGTTCGCCACCGAAAACAACGCCATAGAGATCATCAAGTGGAAGGACATCCACGCGCTCATCGAAGTCGCCATCGACCGCTGTGAGGACGTCGCCAACATCGTCGAGATGATCGCGATCAAACACAGCTAGAGACGAACGGGCTTGGATAACGCGCTCTTCCTGCTAGCGCTCGTCGTCGTCCTCGGCGTCATCTTCGAGTACGTCAACGGCTTCCACGACGCGGCGAATGCCATCGCGACGGTCGTCGCGACGCGTGTCCTCACTCCCCGTCAGGCCGTGATCATGGCCGGCAGCCTGAACCTGGTCGGTGCGCTGTCGGGCGTGGCCGTTGCCAAGACCGTCGGCAGCGGCATCGTCGACGCGAACGTGGTGACCCAGGACCTCGTCGTCGCCGCGCTGATCGCCGCGATCGCCTGGGACATCCTCACCTGGTACTTCGGACTGCCCTCTTCGTCGAGCCACGCGCTCATCTTCTCGATCATCGGTGCCTCGGTCGCCATCCACGGCCCCGGCGTCGTCGTCATCGGTGGGCTGCAGAAGACGAGCTTCGGCATCGTGTACTCGCCGGCGATCGCGTTCCTGGTCGGCTACCTGCTCATGCTCGGTCTGTACTGGTTACTCCGGAACAGGTCCTTTGGCTGGGTGCAACGCTTCTTCGGCAAAGCACAGATCCTCTCGAGCGCGTACATGGCGTTCAGTCACGGCGGCAACGACGGACAGAAGACGATGGGCGTCATCGCGTTGGCGCTTGCCGCGTACGGCGTCGTGCCAACGGGCAACGATTTCTATATCCCGGACTGGGTGAAGGTCATCTGCGCCGTCGCGATCGGCGTCGGCACGATGACGGGAGGCTGGCGGATCATGAAGACGATGGGTACGCGGATCACCAAGCTCACGCCCGTCCAGGGATTCGCGGCCGAGACGACCGCCGGCACGGTGATCGAGATCGCGACGCGCTTCGGCATCCCGATATCGACGACGCACGCGATCTCCGGTGCGATCCTCGGCGTCGGCTCCACTCGCCGTCTGTCCGCCGTGCGGTGGGGCATAGCCGGACGGATCGTCACGGCGTGGGTCCTCACCATCCCCGGCTGCTTCCTCATCGGCCTCGTCGTCGCGCTCGCGATGCGTGCCATTGGCATACGACCGTAGCCTGAGATCGTCGCAACACTGCCCGCGCCCCCTGGCGGGCCACGGCGTGGACCTGCGCTCCTAGAGTGATGCTGGTGCCGCGCACGATCCGCGCACGTGTCCTTCTCGGCTCGGTCATCACGATCCTCGTCGCGCTTGCCGTCGTTGCCGCCGCGGTGCCGGCGATCGCGACACAACACGAGATCGACGTGCTGGGTGCGCGTCTGGCCTCCGAAGCCGCGCTCGCGGGCGACCTGTCACGCGACCTCTTCGTGCGTAATGACAGTGAAGCGCTCGATCTTCTCGCGAAGCGCATCGCATCCGCTGCCAGCGCACGCGTGACGTTCGTCGCGATGGACGGAACGGTGGTCGGCGAGTCCGAGGAGGACCGTCGCAGCATGGACAACCACGCGGCGCGACCGGAGATCGTTCCGGCCCTGGCCGGACGGGAAGGTCGCGCGGTGCGTTTCTCGACGACGGTAGGGCGGGACCTGCTCTACGTCGCGGTACCGGTGCGGCGTGACGACCGCGTCGTCGGCGTCTCGCGTCTCGCGCTCCCGCTCGTCGCGGTCGACGCTCTCGCGACCCGGCTCTCCCTTTCGCTGTTGGCAGCGGCTGGGATCGCCGCGGTCGTTGCGATCCTTGCCGCGTGGGTGATCCAGCGTGCCATCGCGCGCCCGATCGAGGTCCTCACCGAGCGGGCCGAAGCGCAGGATGCATCGTTCGACATCCGGGGTCCGGTCGAGATCGAGCGTCTGGCGGCTGCGCTTCGCCGGTCATCCGCGGCCGTGCGCTCCGAGCACGCCGCGGCCGAGGCGGAACGGGACCGGCTCGCCACGCTCATCGATGAGCTCGCTGACGCGATCTTCATCGCGGACGGGGACGGACGCGTGCTGCTCGCAAACGCGGCGGCGCGCGCGACGGCCGGCCAAGACGTGATCGGCCGGCATCTGCCCGAGGTGATCCGCCACCATGAGACGCTGGCCGCGATCGCCACCGCCCGCGAGGGTCGCGAGGCGACCGCCACGATCGAGCGCACCGATCCCCGCCGCTTCATGCGCGCCTTCGCTCGGCCGCTCGAGGGCGGCCAGATGCTGCTGGTGCTCCAGGACCTCACGGCGCTGCGTCGCCTCGAGACGGTGCGATCGGATTTCATCGCGAACGTATCGCACGAGCTGCGCCGGCCCATCACTTCTTTGAAGGCCATGGCCGAGGCGCTAGAGGAGGGCGCGCTCGACGACCGTGACGTCGCGCGCGACTTCGTGCACCGCATGCAGCAGGAGATCGATGGCCTCGCGCAGCTCACGAACGAGCTCCTGACGCTTACGCGGATCGAATCGGGCGCCGAGACACTGACGCTCGCGTCCCAGGCTCCCGCCGATCTCCTCGCGGACTGCGCGCGGCGGATGGGCCCGCTCGCGGCGCGCGCCGAGGTCGCGCTGCTGGTCGAGCCCGGCGAGGCACCTCCCGTGCGGGCCGACGGCGAAAGGGTCGCGCAGGTGCTGGCGAATCTCGTGCACAACGCCGTGAAGTTCACGCCGCTCGGCGGCTCGGTTCGCCTCTCCGCTACGCGCGAGGATGGCTTCGTGGCGTTCAGCGTCGCGGACACAGGGGTCGGCATCGAGCGCGGGGACCTCGAGCGCGTCTTCGAGCGCTTCTACAAAGCGGACAAGTCGCGGTCAGGAGGCGGTACGGGCCTGGGCCTCGCGATCGCGAAGCACATCGTGCAGGCGCATGGCGGACGCATCGAGGCGAGAAGCGATGGACCGGGGCGTGGCGCGACGTTCCGTTTCACTTTGCCACTCGCGGAGTGATGGCGCCCTAGCCTTCGTCACCGTGATCACAGAGCCAGCGTCGCGCGTCGCTGTCATCTCACGGTGAACGGGCGGTGATCGTCCGGAGCGAATGCTAGGCTCGGCCGCAGGTGGCACGACTCGTCCTGGTCGACGACGACGCGAATCTGCGTCACACACTGGGCTACGCGCTTCGCCAGGAAGGCTTCGAAGTGTTCGCGGCCGAGGACGGCGAACGCGGGCTCGAGGCGTTCCGTCAGAACCGGCCCGACGTCGTCCTACTGGACGTGATGCTCCCGAACGTCGACGGCTTCGAGGTGTGCCGGCGCATCCGGCGCGAGAGCGACGTACCCATCCTGATGCTGACCGCGCGCGACACCGAGCTCGACAAGGTCGTCGGGCTCGAGCTTGGCGCGGACGACTACCTCGCGAAGCCCTTCTCCACGCGCGAGCTCGTGGCCCGCGTGCGCGCGCTGCTGCGACGCACACGACCGACGGTCGCGGCGGTCGGCGAGCGCCTCGAGAGCGCGGGACTGCTGTTGGACGCCGGGCGGCACCGCGTGACACTCGAGGGAAGCGAGATCGCGCTCAAGCCCAAGGAGTTCGATCTCCTGGCCTTCTTCATGGGGCATCCGGGCCAGGTCTTTGGCCGCGAACAGCTGCTCGCCAGCGTGTGGGGTTACGACTTCGCGGGTGACTCGCGCACCGTCGACACCCACGTGAAGACCCTGCGGGAGAAGCTCGGCGACGACGCCGAGCATCCACGCTGGATCGACACCGTGCGCGGCGTTGGGTACCGGTTCCGGGAGCCGACGCCCGCGTAGCCGGGTCGATACCCCCGGAGCGGACCGTTCACCGAGCGTTCACAGAGCCCTCACCGTCCGCACATGCCCAAACACCAGCCTGTCACTGCCACGGGCGACGCTGAACGCGACAAGTGGGAAGAAGCTGAGGAGAGAAATGAAGAAGCCCCTGATCGCGTCCGTGCTCGCGTTCTCGACGCTGCTCGCCGCGTGCGGTGGCGCAGCGCCCGTGGCGACGAACGCCCCGACCACCGGCGGGACCACGGCCGCAAACCCGTGCGCCGTACCGGTGAAGGCCAAGTGCCCCGATGAGGCATCGGAGCTCGTCGGCGCGGGCGCGACCTTCCCGGCGCCGATCTACACGAAGTGGGTCTCCGAGTACAACAAGCTCACCGGCATCCAGATCAACTACCAGCCGGTCGGCTCCGGTGGCGGCATCAAGTCCCTCACCGACAAGACGGTCGACTACGGCGCGACCGACGGCCCGATGACCGAAGCGCAGCTGGCCGCGGCCGGTGGCGCCAGTGCGGTCCTCCACATCCCGATGGTCATGGGCGCGGTCGTCCCGACCTACAACATCCCCGGTGTCACGGCGTCGCTCAAGTTCACGCCCGAGGTGCTCGCGGGCATCTACCTCGAGCAGATCAAGAAGTGGAACGATCCGAAGCTGACCGCGATCAATCCCGGCGTGACGCTGCCTGACGCGGCGATCACAACGGTGCACCGCTCCGACGGCTCCGGCACCACCTACGTCTGGACCGACTACCTGTCGAAGATCAGCCCCGAGTGGAAGACACGCGTTGGCTTCGCGAACTCCGTCAACTGGCCGGGCGGCCTCGGCGCTTCCGGCAACGCCGGCGTCGCCGGATCGGTGAAGAACACGTCCGGCGCCATCGGCTACGTCGAGCTCATCTACGCGATCCAGAACAAGCTCGGCTACGGCATGGTCCAGAACGCGAAGAGTAAGTTCGTCGAGGCGACGCTTGACTCCGTGACGAAGGCGGCCGACGGCGTCACCCTTCCCGCCGACATGCGCGTTTCGATCACGAACTCGGAGAACGCCGACGCGTACCCGATCTCGACCTTCACCTGGACGCTCGCGTACACCGAGATCGCGAACAAGTCGAAGGCCATCGCGATCGCTCGCTACTTCTGGTGGAGCACCCACGAGGGCCAGGCGTTCGCGAAGGACCTGGGATACGCCCCCTTACCGGCGGGCGTCGTGACCAAGGCGGAAGGAATGATCCGCTCGATCACCACCGGCGGCGTTGCCGCACTGCCGAAATGATCGAGCGGCCTCGTTGCCGGTGACGCGTACCTTCGATCGGGTCTTCGCGGCGGGCGTGGCGGCACTCGCGCTGCTGGTGCCGCTCACCCTCGTCGCGATCACGCTCCTCATCCTGATCGACTCGTGGCCAGCGCTCACGACGTTCGGCCTCTCGTACTTCACGACGACCGAATGGGACCCCGTGAAGCTCGTCTTCGGCGCGGCCGCCTACGTCTACGGCACGCTGGTGACGACGATCATCGCCGTCCTGTTGGCCGCGCCCGTCGCCATCGGCTCGGCGATATACCTCACCGAGTTCGCGCCGCGCGTGATCCGCGCGCCGATCGCTTTCACGATCGAGCTCCTCGCGTACATCCCGAGCATCGTCTACGGCCTCTGGGCCATCTTCGTGATGGTGCCGGTCATGCGGTCGACCATCGAGCCCGGGCTCCAGGCGACCTTTGGCCAGCTACCCGTTGTCGGTCACCTGTTCACCGGCACGCCTGTCGGCTTCGATCTGTTGAGCGGCGGAGTCGTGCTCGCGATCATGATCCTGCCGATCCTGATGGCGGTGTCGCGCGAAGTGCTGCTTGCCGTTCCACCCACGCAGCGCGAAGCGATGATCGGCCTCGGCGCCACGCGCTGGGAGGCGGTGAGCCGTGCGGTCCTCCCGTACGCCCGTCCGGGGATCATCGGCGGCGCCGTGCTCGGTGTCGGCCGCGCGTTCGGCGAGACCATGGCCGTCACGATGGTCGTGGGCAACTCGTCGCGTGAGATCAGCGGCTCGCTCTTCGTGCCGGGGTACACCATGGCGTCGGCCATCGCCAACCAGTTCGTCGAAGCGGACAGCGAGCTGTACTTCAGCGCGATCGTCGAGATCGCCCTTGTGCTGCTCCTCGTCGCCGTCGCCGTGAACGGCGTCGCTCGCGTGCTCATCCGCCGCTCCATCGCGGACCGGCCCGCGGGCGTGGTCATCTGACCGTGTCCGTCGCCGTTACGAGCATGTCAGGGTCGGTCCCGGCGCGACACCGTGTGGCCGTGCGGCGGAAGATCGCCGGCGGTGTCGTCCTCGCGCTGCTCATGCTCGGGACGCTCCTGGCGGTGGCGCTGCTGGTCACGATCCTCGGGTACGTCATCTTCCGCGGTCTGCCCGCGCTCAACATCGACTTCTTCACCCAGCGTCCGCTTCCGGTCGGCGAGACCGGTGGCGGTGTTGCGCCGGCCCTCATCGGGACGCTCATCCTGGCGGCGGTCTCCGGCGCCATCGCGATCCCCATCGGGATCGCCGCGGCGATCTTCGTGGTGGAGTACCAGTCCGGCCGATTCGCGGCGCCGGTGCGCTTCGCCGCGGAGCTGATCGCGGGCTTGCCGTCGATCGTCATCGGCGTGTTCGTGTGGGCGTTCCTCGTTCGCGGTGTCGTCGGCCACTACGCGGCGATCGCCGGCGGTGTCGCGCTGGCCTTGATCATGATCCCGATCGTCGCGCGGACGGTCGAGGAGGTGCTGCGGCTGGTCCCGCATTCGCTCCGCGAGGCCGCGCTGGCGCTCGGGGCACCCAAATGGAAGGTGATCCTGGCCATCGTGCTGCCGACAGCGCGCGCGGGGGTCATCACCGCCTCGGTCCTCGCCCTCGCTCGCTCGGCGGGGGAGACGGCCCCGCTGCTGCTCACCGCTCTCGGCAACGACTTCTTCAGCACCGATCTCCTGCGGCCGATCGGCGCGCTACCGCTGCAGATCTACCGCTACGCGATCTCGCCCTACGACGACTGGCACACCAAGGCATGGGGCGCTTCGCTCGTGCTGGTGATCGTGATCGGCGCCATCGGCCTGGCTCTCCGCGTCGTCGCGCGGCAGCGGGTCCGCTGACAGCGTGGAACGGGAGAAGACGATGTCCGTGAGCGTGCGCGAGACGAAGTCGCGCGAGGCTGTCGTGGCCGCCGAGCCATTCGAACAGGTCGCGCAGTCTGCCGCGCCCGCTGCACCCCGCGCGATCGCGATGCGGACAGAGAAGCTGAGCGCGTACTACGGGGCGGCCCAGGCGGTCGGAGACGTCGACCTCAGCTTTGAGGTCGGCGCGGTTACCGCCATCATCGGGCCGTCGGGCTGCGGCAAGTCGACGCTGCTGCGCTGCCTCAACCGGATGCACGAGACGACACCCGGCGCCCGCGCCAGCGGACGCGTTCTCCTGAACGACGTCGAGGTCTACGACCCGAAGACCGATCCGGTCGAAGTGCGGAGCATGGTCGGGATGGTCTTCCAGAAGCCCAACCCGTTCCCGATGATGAGCGTCTATGACAACGTGGCGGCAGGGCCGCGGCTCCGCGGCTGGAAGATGACGCGACGCGAGATGGACGATCTGGTCGAGCGCAATCTGCGCCGCGCAGCGCTGTGGGACGAGGTGAAGGACAAGCTCCATCGTTCTGGCGCCGCGCTCTCGGGCGGGCAGCAGCAGCGGCTCTGCATCGCGCGCGCCCTCGCCACGGATCCCAGCGTGCTGCTGATGGACGAGCCGTGCTCCGCGCTGGACCCGATCGCGACGTACAAGATCGAGGAGCTCGTGCGCGAGCTGAGCCACGAGGTCACGATCGTCATCGTCACGCACAACATGCAGCAGGCTTCGCGCGTCAGCGAACGGACCGCCTTCATGCTCGCCGCCGACGACGGCATCGGCCGTCTGGTGGAGTACGGCAAGACGGACGACCTGTTCACCATGCCCCGCGACCAGCGCACCGAGGCGTACATCACGGGGCGGTTCGGATGACCACACGCTCGATCCACACACGCGCCGCGCTCGATGACGGGCTCGCGCGGCTCCAGGCCGACCTGCGGGCGATGACGAGCATGCTTGACGTCGCGATCGAGCGCAGCGTCCTGTCGCTCCAGACCCTCGATCAGCGTCTCGCGCGACTCGTGATCGACAGCGACGAGCAGATCAATCGCATGCGCTTCCAGATCGAGGACCGTGCGATCCACCTCATCGCGACACAGCAGCCGATCGCGGGCGACCTCCGCTTCATCGTCGCGACGCTGATGGTCGTCTCGGAGATCGAGCGCATGGGCGACTACGCCGCGGGCATCGCCAAGGTCGTCCAGCTCCACGAGAACCGCCAGCTGCTGAAGCCGCTCATCGACGTGCCGGAGATGGCCCGCCTGGTGCGGGAGATGCTCCGCGAGGCCGTCGACGCGTTCCTGCGGCGCAACGAGCACACCGCCGAGCGCGTGGCGTTCCAGGACGACGAGGTCGACCGCCTCTACGACATCGTCTACCGCGAGCTCCTGCAGTACATGGCGAACGACCCGACGACCATCGACCGCGCCACGTGGCTCCTGTGGGTCGCACACAACCTCGAGCGCATGGGCGACCGCATCCAGAACATCTGCGAGCGGACGGTCTACGAGGTCACCGGCGTGATGCGCGAGTTCTCCTCGCACGTGCCGCGACAGTCGGATGCCGATGGCTGATCCGCAGCGCGTCCTGTTCCTCTGCACGCACAACTCGGCTCGCTCGCAGATGGCCGAGGGCTTCCTGAACGCGCGTGGCAAGGGCCGATTCGAGGCTTTCAGCGCGGGCACCGAAGCCCGCGGGCTGAATCCGCTCGCGGTGCAGGCGATGGCCGAGGAAGGGATCGACATTTCTCTGCAAGAGTCGAAGACGCTCGACCGGTATCTCGACGAGTCCTTCGATCTCCTCATCAGCGTGTGCGACGAGGCGAACGAAGCGTGCCCCTACTTCGCGAAGGCCCGGGAGCGCCGGCACTGGTCCTTTCCCGATCCGTCCGCCGTCCGTGGCGACGACGCGTCGCGTTTCGCCGCGTTTCGCGCGGTCCGCGACGCGATCGGCGAACGCATCGAAGGGGAGCTGCTGTCGGTCCACGCGGGCTGATGGGTCGCGCGCGCGTCGCTAGAACGCAAGCAGCGGGCGCCACGTCCCGAGCGCGACGCTGATGGACGTCGCGCCGATGGCCAGCAGCAGCGCGCCGGCGACGAGTGCACCGTCCTCCCGGGCGAGTGAGCGGGGGCGCGCCAGCGTTCGACAATCGCGCGAGCCGAAGCCGCGCGCATCCATCGCCAGGGCCAGGCGCGTCGCGCGCCGGATCGCGGCGACGAGCAGGCCGAGGGCGCGACCGGGGAACGCGCGCACGCGACCCACGTAGGTGCGGTCCGCCTCGATCCCCCTCGCGCGACGTGCGAGGCCGAGCACGTCCCATTCGCGCGAGAAGAGCGGGAACAGGCGGAACGCGGCGAGCGCGCCGACGACGAAGCGCGACGGAGCGTGCGCGTGCTCCACCAGCGCATCCGCCAGATCGGTCGGATCGATCGTCGCCACCGCGAGCATGCCGGCCAGCGAGACGCCGACGATCCGCATCGCGATCGCCGCGCCGGCGGCCGCATTTCCTGACAGCAGCGCGTTGAACACGCCGAGGCTGATCGCGCCGATGAGAAGGGGAGCGGCGCGCGCGGCGAGCGAGCGTGGCGGGAGACCGCTGAAGCGCGCGGCGACGAGCAGCGCGACGAGGACGACGCTCGAGGTGACGACGTCGACCGTGATGAACAGCGCGAGCATGAGGATCAGCGCCGCGACGATCTTGGCGATCGGATGCAGTCGGGCCAGCGGCGCGGTCGGTTCGGCGACGAGCGGCTCGAGCAGCCTCACGCCGCGCGGCCGCCCACGAGCTTCAGCCTGCGATCCGCAAGCGACCCGACCAGGTCTTCGTCATGCGTGGCGAAGAGCGCCGCGCCCCCGCCGTCGCAGTGCGCGGCGAGGAGCGCGACGAGCTCGCCGTACGTCCGACGGTCCTGTCCGAATGTCGGCTCGTCGAGCACCAGCAGCGGCGGAGCGGTGGCGATCGCGGTCGCGACGGAGAGACGGCGCTTCTCGCCGCCCGAGAGCGTGAACGGATTCGCGGCCGCGAGGTGGGTGAGCCCGAGGCGCTCGAGCAGGTCCAGCGCGATGCGCCGGGCGTCCGGCGCGTAGCGCCCCGCGCGGAGCGGACCGACCATCAGCTCGTCGTCGACCCGACCGGTGACGAACTGGTGCTCCGGATCCTGGAACACCGTGCCGACGCGCGTGACCAGCCGGCGCGCCGGTAGCGACCACGGCTCCGCGTCCTCGAGGGCGACCCGTCCGCGGGCCGGTCGCAGGAGGCCGGCGACGAGGAGCGCGAGCGTCGACTTCCCCGAGCCGTTCGGGCCGGTGACCGCGAGCGCCTCGCCCGCACGCACCGACGCATCGACGCCACCCAGCGCCCATGCCTGGGCGCCGGGGTAGCGGAACGCCACGTCGTCCGCTCGCGCGACCTCGGCGCCGAACAGCGTGCGTCGCGCCGGTGCCGCGGGCGGCGGACCCGGCACCCATACGCCGAGCTCGGCGAGGCGGGCCCCGTAGCGCGCGAAGACGTCTTTGGGCGCGCCGTCCGCAACGACCCCGCCGCCCGCTTCGATCACGACCACGCGGTCGACCAACGGGAGCGACGCCGCGACGCGATGTTCGACGAGGACGAGCGTTATGGCGGTGAGCTCGGCGAGCGTGCCGCGGACGGTATCCGCGCCGGCGGGATCGAGGTTGGCCGTGGGCTCGTCGAGCAGCAACAGACGCGGGTGCAGCGCGAGGGCACCCGCGATCGCGAGGCGCTGCTTCTCGCCGCCGGAGAGCGCCGTGGTGGGGTGGTCTTCGGGATACGGGAAGTGCACCTGTGCGAGCGCGCGGTGCACGCGTGGCCAGATCGCTTCCGTCGGAACGCAGCGGTTCTCGAGCCCGAACGCGACGTCGTCGCCGGCGCGTGCCATGACGAGCTGCGTTTCCGGATCCTGGAACACGATGCCGATCGCGTCGCGCGCGTCGTGGGGCGGTCGGCCATCCACGCGGAGCTCGCCCTCGGATTCGCCGCCGCCGGAAGGATCGAGCAGCCCGGCGAGAGCCGCGAGAAGCGTGCTCTTCCCCGCGCCCGATGCTCCGAGCAGGAGCACACGCTCGCCCGGATCGATGCGCAGGTCGAGCCCGCGCACCGCCCAGGCCTTGCGCCCGGCGTGGCGCCAGCCCCAGCCCTTCGCCTCGACCGCGGCGCCTTCGCTAACGGTCACGGAAGAGGAATCTAAACGCGCTGCTGGCTCCGGCCGGAGGGGAACTGCGCGAGCACACCGGTCTGAACGAGCGCGCGCGTCAACCACCACGAACCGAACCCCGCGATGACGAGCGCGGAGATCAGCATGAACAGGCCGATAAGCAGCTGGTCCGCGAGGGGCAGTGCCGCGTAGTAGAGCGGTGTGTCGTGCAGCCATGCGCCGACCGCCGACAGCGCCGACGCGATGAGCGCCGCGGCGAGGTCCCACCGGCGATACAGGAAGAGCGCGAAGCCGAGCTCCGCGCCCGCGCCCTGGAACAGGCCCGAGAGCGCGGCATCGAGGCCCCACTGCGATCCGAGGATGAGCGAGACGCTCGCCGCGACCAGTTCCGCGAACAGCGCCGCGCCTGGCTTCTGCACGACGAGGCCCGCGACGACGGCGGCGGCCAGCCAGGTGCCGTACAGGATGTTCTGCGCGGGCGGCACCGCCACGAAGACGGGACTGGCCGCCGCCCACAGCGCGTTCCAGGCCCAGAACACCACACCGAACGCGACCGCGATCGCCGCGGTGACGACGATGTCGACCGTTCGCCAGGACATGGACCGTTTCACAAGACACCTCCAGCGCGTGTTTCGATGACGAGCAGCACGCCGCGTTCGCACGTGACCGAAGCGCCTGCGGACACCACAACGTTCGAGAGGCCACGCGCGGCGCCGAACGACAGCGTCTCGCCGGCCAATGGGTAGCGGAGCCGATGCGTGCGGACGCCTTCCGCGTTCCCCCGCACCGCGAGCAGCGTCACAAGGTCGCCTTGCGCTCCGGCCAGGTCCAGCCGGTCGCCGCCGTGCAGCGCGCGCACGGTCACGTCGCCACGGATCGCCTGCATCCGCACTCCGCGGTACTCGTCGGCGGCCAGGAGCAGCGCGTTCGCGAGCTCGTGATCGAAGCGCGTGCCGCCGAGGATCCCCAGGAGCACGAGCTCATCGGCCTTCGCCTCGGTGGCGTGGTCGATCGCGAGCTCGAGATCCGATTCGTCCTTCTCGGGCGAGAACGGGACGACGGCGACCCCCCGCTGCCCGTACTCCAGCGCCCGCTCCATGCCGAGCGAATCGAGATCGCCGACGATGGCGTGGGGAACGACGTCCCACGCCTCGAGCGCGAGCGTCCCACCGTCGGCCGCGACGATGAGGTCCGCGCCGGCAAGGTGCGCGCGGTCGCGCGGATCGACGTCGCCGTGCGCGATCACGACGGCCTTCACAAACAAAAGCGGCGCATCCGAGCGCCGCAGCGAGGTCTCACGCGTTCCGACTCCCTACGCTGACATTACTCAGATCAGGTTCTGGGGTCTGCGGCTCTCCGCACTCTCAGCGCCCCCTGGGCGCTCCCCCGTCGTATTCAGTTGTTCGTCGAGTGTACTTCGTACCCTTTAGGGGGGTTGCAGGGGGTTCTCCCCCTGCGATGAATTAGGCGGCCTTCTTGACCTCTTCCATCGTCACGATCTCGCCCTTGTGCGACGGTGCGACGAGCCACAGGGCCACGAGGATGGCGAAGGAACCGAATGCGATGAGCTCCATGTCTTTCCTCCTTCTGACCTAGATCGTGTACGCGGCTTCGCGGTGCTGCGACGCGTCGAGACCGAGGACCTCGTCCTGCTCGGGCACGCGCAGCGCCACGAAAAGGTTGATGACTTTCAGGATCACGAACGTCATGACTGCGGCGTACGCGACGACCGCGGCCACGGCGAGGAGCTGGATGCCGAGCTGTGCCGGGTTGCCGTTGACGAGCCCGTTCGCCGCGGCGCTGTTCACCGCGCTGCTGGCGAATAGGCCGGTCGCGATCGCGCCCCAGGTGCCCCCGACGCCGTGCACTCCGAAGACGTCGAGCGCGTCGTCGACGCGGAGACGCTTCGTGAGCTGGATGCCGAGGTAGCAGATCGTGCCTGCGCCCAGGCCGATGACGATCGCTGAAGAGACGTCGACGTAGCCGGACGCGGGCGTGATCGCGACAAGGCCGGCCACCGCACCGGCGGAAGCGCCGAGCACGCTGGGCGCTCCCTTGTGCAGCCACGAGACCGTCATCCAGGTGAGGGCCGCCATCGCCGCCGCGGTGTTGGTCACGACGAACGCGCTCGCCGCGAGACCGCCCGAGGTGAGCGCGCTGCCGGCGTTGAACCCGAACCACCCGAACCAGAGCAGCGACGCTCCGAGCACGGTCATCGTCGCGTCATGCGGCTCGATCGCTTCGCTCCCGAGACCTCTGCGCCGTCCGAGCACCAGAGCGGCGACGAGCGCGGAGACACCGCTGGTGATGTGCACGACGGTGCCGCCCGCAAAGTCGAGCGCACCGAGCATGCGGAGCCAGCCGCCGACGCCCCACACCCAGTGCGCGACCGGGTCGTAGACGAGCGTCGCCCAGAGCAGGGTGAAGACGACGAACGCCTTGAAGCGCTTGCGCTCGGCGAACGCGCCGGTGATGAGCGCCGGCGTGATCACCGCGAACATCATCTGGAAGACCATGAACGCCTGGTGCGGGACGGTGGCCGCGTAATCAGCGTTCGGCTCCATGCCGACGCCGCGGAGCGCCAGCCAGTCGAGGCCACCGATGATCCCGCCGATGTCTGGTCCGAACGCCAGCGTGTAGCCCCACAGCACCCACTGGACGCTGATCAGGCACAGGATGAAGAAGCTGTGCATGATCGTCGCGAGGACGTTCTTCTTGCGGACGAGACCGCCGTAGAAGAAGCCGAGGGCCGGCGTCATGAGCATGACGAGCGAGGCGGACGCGAGAAGCCAGGCGGTGTCCCCGCTGTTGATGTTTTCCATGCCGGTAGCCTGAGCGAGCGCTGTGCCCCGGTCAGCGACGGTTGGGCGCCACAAGGTTTCGGTTCGGTCGTGCCGACCGTCGGCGTTCGGTCTCAGGCTTCCGGCGCCGGGTCTTGCCACCCAGCGTGGCTGGGGCGGACCCCGGACCGCGACACCTTTCCACAACCCAAGCGAAACCGAGGGACAGTTCACCGCGCTGGGCCCCTACGGGATGCTCCAGGCAACAGGTACTGACGCCG
>Ga0075429_100000657_pt1 | contig 26769 bp, 18 predicted proteins | sample RhiMetdeltSRZDD3_FD_75295 | JGI IMG/M metagenome (GOLD analysis project Ga0075429, IMG submission 75295) | Populus rhizosphere microbial communities from Tennessee, USA - Rhizosphere MetaG P. deltoides SRZDD3 | ecosystem: Host-associated > Plants > Roots > Rhizosphere > Soil | place: USA... | reverse complement strand
GATAACGCTGGAGTTGGCGGGCACCTCCTCGCTGGCGTTCGCGGTCGGGATGTACCTGCCGATTTCGACGTCGACGCCGATCTTGCTTGGCGGTGTGGTGCGATGGGGCGTCGATCGATACCTGCGTGCGAAGCCGGAGAATCAAGGGTTGAGCGAGGACGAGATGACGGCCAGGACTGACCAGAGTCAAGGCGTGCTCCTAGCGTCGCGATACATCGCGGGCGCGACGCTCGCGGGTGTGGTCTACAGCTTTCTCAATCTGAGTGAGAGCGTCACGAGGCGTTTAGTCGGGTTCGAACGCTGGGCAACCGAGCACGATCGGGCTTTCGATGGACCCACGCGGACGTCATTGGCCTCGTTCCAATCCTCGTCGTCTCCATCTTTTTGTATCTCGTCGGGCGTGACTGGTTCCTGCGAAAGCGCGCACCTTCACTCTGATGGGCTTGCCCGCCTGCCTCAGCCGTATTCAGCCGATCTCGAACTGACGGCGTTGCTGCCCATCTCTTCGGGCAAATCCGGCCGACGGGGTTCGGCCACGAAGTTGCACGACCGAAGGCATGAGGAACCTCCAGGCCGATCACCCCTGGCTCGTCAGAGTCGTCAAGACTGCGCTGGTGGCCATCGGGATCACGGCTTTTCTCCTGGCAATCGCACAGGATCAGGAGACCGTCAAGCTGCGTAGCGCGGTTGCCGCGGAAGATCCCGATGCCGCTGATTACCTCGCGACGCTCGTCGCATCCAACCTGGTCGCAGGCAACAGCTACGAGGTCCTCGTCAACGGCGACCAGGCGTTTCCCGCGATGCTTGACGCCATCGCGCACGCGCGTGAACGAGTCAGCTTCGAAACTTTCGTTTACGAAGAGGGACAGGTCGCCAACCAGTTCACCGACGCCCTCGAGAAGGCGGCGCGGCGCGGCGTCACCGTCTACGTCATCCTCGATGCCGTGGGCGCCAGCAGCATCGATACCGATCACGTGAAGCGACTGCGCGCGGCCGGCTGCACGATCGTGAACTTCAATCCGACCAGCTGGTACACGCTGGAGGAGGTGAACTACCGCACCCATCGCAAGATCCTCGTCGTCGACGGCACCATTGGATTCACGGGTGGGCTGGGCGTCGCCGATCACTGGCTCGGCCATGCGCAGGACGCGGACCACTGGCGCGACACACACGTCCTCATCCGCGGGCCGATCGTCCGCCTGCTCGAGGGTGCGTTCTATGAGAACTTGATCGAAGGAGACGAGACGGCCACGCCAGTGCTCACCAAAGTAGCAGCGGTTGCCGGGGCTGACGATCAATCGATGGTCGTGCGCAGCTCACCTTCCGACGGCGCGAGCGACTTGAAGCGCCTGTATCTGCTGGCGGTTGCCATGGCCCGCCGATCGGTCGACATCACCTCTCCCTACTTCGTCACCGACGAATCGACGACGTGGGCCTTCAAGGACGCGCTCGCGAGAGGCGTGAAGGTTCGGATTCTGGTCGAGGGAGAGATCACCGATCAGAAGCCGGTGAAATACGCGTCGCGCGCGGCGTACGACGACCTGCTCGCGAGCGGCGTCGAAATTCATGAATACCTGCCGACGATGATGCATACCAAGACGCTGGTCGTCGACGGCGTGCTCAGCATCTTCGGGTCGGCGAACTTCGACAACCGGTCGCTGGAGCTGAATGATGAAGTGAACATCGCCGCGCTGAATCGCCGGCTTGCCGGCCGATTCGTTCACGACTTCGAGAAGGATCTGCGCGCGTCACGAATGTTGACGGTGGATACCTGGCGCAAGCGGCCGTTCATGGAGAAGGCGCACGAGCAGTTCTGGAGCTACTTCGCCGAGGTGTTCTAAACGCGCGTCTGCTCAAGCGGTCAGCCCTTTGATCAGCACGATGTTGGTCTGCAATTCCGCAACCGCCGCATACAGATATCGGCCGTCGCCAGACCAGGAGATGCTGCGAGAGATGAGCGTCGGCTGATCGCCGAAGTCGGTCAACGGTTGCAGCGGTCCACCTGAAACCGGCAACAGCCAGAGGTTCGTCGTCGGCCCGTCGATGAGCGACGTCGCCAACCACTTGCCGTCCGGTGAGACGGCTGCGTGAGCAACCAACGCGCCTGGCGACCCGGGAATTCGCTCGCCGGACACGCGAGCGATCACCTCCGTTGGTCCGTCTTCCGGGCTCGCGCGACAGAACTCGGTCACGGCTCCCCACCACCATAGTCCAAGGGCAGGGCGGTCGCTCGCCGAGTCGTGCATGGACTCGAAACTCGCCGGCCTCACGAAATACAACGTCGCACCGTCCGGAGAAATGGCCGGTATCAAGATGCCGCTTGTGTCTTCGCGGATGACGATCGCCTGTCCGCCATCGATCGGGATCTTCTCGAGGCGCTTACGCTCTTCTCCGAGGCGCCAGTAGTACAACCACTTCCCGTCGCTCGACCAGCTTGGTGCCCATCCACGGACAACGTGGCGAAGCGCTGTGCCATCGGGACGTACGGCCCACAGTCCCCCCTGCCCGCGTCGATTCATGACGAACGCAATCACATCGCCCCTGGGAGACCACATCGGCACACCCACGCTGACCAGAGGATCGGTCTCGAACGTGATTTGACGGGTGCTGGATCCATCGGTGCTCGCGACCCAGAGGTTCGCGTGACCGCCGTTGTCGGAGATGTACACGATCCGTTTCCCGTCCGGACTGACCGAAGGCGTCTGCACCTGGCCCGTCTGGCGTGTGACACGCGTTGCGTTTCGAGTGTTCTCGGCCGGCGATCCCGCGACGGGAAACTTCCAGATATCCGACCGCATTCGCACGCGACTCACGACCAGGCTGCCGGTCGAATGTCCGTCAGGCTGGATGTACGAATCGTCTCCAAAGGTCAGCGCACGATCGCCAGTACCGTCGTTCGCGATGGTTCGCAGGTTGCAAACCGGCGGATAGAGCATCGTGCTGCCGCGCGATGAGCTATAGATGAAGCCAGAACTGTCGGGCAGCCATGTGAAGCCGGTCAGCGCCGAGTCCCGTGTGACCTCGCGCCGCTCTCCGCCTCGAACGGCCACGACCTCCAACGCGACGTCGAAGCCGGCTGAATAATCCGACCGTTGAAACGCGAGCCATCGATCGTCAGGCGACCATCGCAGAGAGCTGTAGGCTGCCGTGGGGAGCAGCACCACCTGCTCCAGATCCGAGCCATCACGAGCGACCGTCACGAGCATCAACTGATTGCCGGTTGCGCGCAGCAGCACGATACGGCTGCCATCGTGACTGATGTCGGCGCCTCCCAGGGCCGTGGTGACCGGCCGCGGCCACCCACCAAGTGCGCCGATCTCGAAGATCGTCCCTTCCTCCAGCCGGCTGGCGCCGGGCGTGTAGTAGATGAGGGCGTTCGAATCCGGGCTCCAGCGCGGAAACAGGTGATGCGACTCGTCGCGGGTGAGCTGTAGCAGCGTCCCGCCGGCAAGCAGTCGAATCCAGAGCTGATGCCACCCCGCGACGTCCGCGACAAACGCCACCATCTTGCCGTCCGGCGAGACGACAGGAGACTGGGTCGTTCCGACGAAATCAGTGATGCGTTGAAATTCGAGGTCGCGGCCGACGCCGATTGCCGTTGACGAGCGCACGTCGGCTTCACCGGGATTGCTCCACTCGTCGATCTCGAGGCGGGCGTCGGCGACGTCGCGAAGGCGGCGTCGTGGATCCTTTTCGAGGCATCGCCGGAGCAGCCTGCGAAGCTGCGCCGGCGTGTGTTTCGGCAAGGCGGTCCAGTCCGGGTCGCGCTCGAGAATCGACACGATCACGTCGGCGATGGTGTCGCCTTCGAACGCCCGTCGCCCGGTCAGGATCTCGTAGAGCACGCAGCCGAATCCCCACACGTCGGTCCGCTTGTCGACAGGCAGACCGCGTGCCTGTTCGGGACTCATATACGACGCCGTCCCCAGAATCACGCCCGCGCGCGTCCCGCTCGACAGCACTGTCGGCGAATGAGAGACGTCCAACGCCGCGAACAACTGGTCCGACGATGGTGTGCCCACGTCGAGTTTCGCCAGGCCGAAGTCGAGCACTTTGACAGTGCCCGACGGCGTGATCTTGACGTTGGCTGGCTTGAGATCGCGATGGATGATTCCGCGTTCGTGTGCCGCGTCGAGGGCATCAGTGAGCTGTCGCGCAATCTCGAGCGCCTGGGGAATCGGGATTGGACCGCGGACTGCAGGCAGGACGACTCCTGCCGCAGCTGGCGCAGCCACGCGTTCCGACAGCGTATCGCCCTCGATGACCTCCATAACGAGTGCCGTCATCGTCCCGGTGTCTTCCACGCCATAGAGCGTGGCGATATTCGGATGATTGAGCGACGCCAGAAGCCTTGCCTCACGTTCGAAGCGGGCGATGTGATCGGGATCGGACAGGGACGCGGAGGGCAAGATCTTGAGCGCAACGTCGCGCCCTAATTTGGTGTCGCGCGCGCGGTAGACTTCGCCCATCCCGCCGCTTCCAAGCTTGGCGATGACTTCGTATGGGCCAACGCGGTGACCTATCGCGAGCGGCATGTTGCGCGAAACCGCCGGGAATTCTATCCCTGTCGCGTTCAGTAACGGAGGTTCGCGCCGAAATTGGGAACGTTGCCCGCCTGGACGTCCCTGGTCCAGGCATCGAGGCGGTCTCCGCCCATCTTCCAAAACGCGCGGCACATCTCGAAGTAGGCCAGCACCGCCTCTCTTTCACCGTACTCCAGCAGGTCTCTGGCCAGCGTCATGTTCGGACCAAACGAGCTGAGTACCGGCGATCCAGGTATCTCGGCCGACGCTCGCAGGAACGTCACAGCGTCGGCGAGCCGGCCCTCGCGCACGGCGATGCGGCCCAGCATGAGATTCCCCTTGTGCACAGCGTCGCCATAATTCCACTTGGTGGGATCGCTCCCGGCCTGTTTCAGCAGGCGTTCGGCGTACGCGCGCGCCTTCTCGAAATCGCCCGCGTCGAACGCCATCGCCGGTAAATCGGTGAGCGTCGTCCGCTGGCTCGGGTCCATAGCGTTGGCGCGCTCCATCAGCGACAACGCTGCGATCGCCTCGGTCACGTCCCCTGACGAGGCATTCAACCGGTGAAGCAACGCCAGCTTCTGGATCCATTTCGGATTTTTCGGCTCGAGGTCGCGCGCCCGTTCCAGCAGTTCCTGGGCCAATGGGCGATCGCGGATCATGAAAAAGTCGGCCGCTCCCTCGAGCACATCGACGTTCTCGGGAAGCGCCTCCACACGAGCCAGCCACTGCGCCTTGTACTGGGCATACAAGGCGGGATCCATATACACCTGTGCGCGGCCGCCGCTGTTGAAGCCGTCGAACGGATTCGTCTGTGCCGGCGCGGCAACCGGTGCCGTCAGTAGGACGGCGAGAAAACCGAGTGAGCGGCATCGCATGGGAGATCCTCCCTATGGCTCAGGTTCTGCAGCGACTCCCTAACGCAACAACGCCGCAAGCCGCGCGTCCGAACGCGATTCCTCGATCGCTAAACCTCGAAGCAGGTCGATCCGATATACCGTGCGAATAACCCCTGGCCACCAGTGCTCTACTCAGGTCGACCCATGCTTGGTTCCTTTACTGTATCCGTCTTCTTCGCCCTGATCGCGACCGGCCTTGCCCTGTTGCGGCGGCGCGGCCGGCGGGCGGTTCATTCGTGGCATCTGTTACGTGACCTCAGCCCCGTGAGCTCGCAGTGGTTGGCTGACTATCGACGCGGTGGATAATCCGACCCGACCACGCGTGTCGCCATGATGTAATGGCGTTCGATGACCGTCGAGCGCCGCCACGGTGAATTTCCCGAACAGGCTGATGACAATCGCCGGATATGGAACGCCAACGCTCGCTGGTGGGACAATCAAATCGGTGACGGCAACGACTTCCAGACACTGCTGATCGAGCCACCGACGGAGCGCCTGCTCGACCTCCGAACCGGGGATGTCGTCGTCGACATCGCATGCGGCGCGGGACGATTCACCAGGCGAATGGCGCAGCTCGGCGCGCAGGTCGTCGCGTTCGACTACAGCGAGGAATTCATTGCGCGCGCACGGGAACGCACGCCCAGCGATGCCCCGATCGAGTACCGCGTCGCCGATGCCGCCAACGCTCAGGCCCTTCTCGCCCTGGGAGCGACCCGGTTCAACAAGGCCGTCTGCACGATGGCCCTCATGGACATGCCCCAGATCGAAACGCTGTTCACTACACTGCCGCGCATGCTGACGCCAGACGGTGTGTTCGTGTTCTCCGTCACGCACCCATGCTTCCACTCGGCAGACATCCAGCGCTTCGCGGAGATCTTTGATGAGGCCGACGGCCGGCACGCGATCCGCTCCGGCGTCAAAGTGTCGTCATATCTCTCATCGGTCGCGAGGAAAACAGAGGGCATCGCCGGCCAACCCGAGCCCCAGTGGTTCTTCCATCGCCCGATCAGCACACTCTTTCGGGTGGCATTCGACGCCGGCTTCGTGGTCGACGCCATCGAGGAGCCGCGACTCCCGGTCCCGGCGCCGCGCAAGGCCGGCGTCCGGTGGGACGACATGCCGGATATCCCACCGATCATGGTCGTGCGGATGAGGTCGATTCGATAGCAACGTCCACATTAGAAGCCAGGCCGGCCGAACTGACGCAGCGTCAGTCCAAACAAGAGGGTCGTTATTCAGATCCCGCCTGGCACTCCCTTTGTTGTAGAAGTCAGTTCTGGGGGCGTGTGGTGTCGTAAGCACGCCCAGCAGAAGGTCAGCAATTTTTCGAAGGTAACCATGCACTCGCTCAGAAAAATTTCATTTGCCTGCGCAGTGGCGACTTGTTTCGCCGTCTCTCCTCTCGTTGGTACTGCCGCCCAGACGTTAGAGTCAGTTGGAGTCCCAGCGTTCAACATCGCGAGCATCGGCATCGGTAATTTCGGCCAGGTCAGTCAGACCTATTATCGCGGCGGCCAGCCTGATGGAAGCGACTTCAGCAATCTCGCGGCACTGGGGATCAAGACCGTGATCGACCTGCAGCGGGACGGCAAGCTCGTTGAGCGTCAGCTGGTCGAATCGGCGGGTATGAAGTTCTATCGAATTCCGATGACTACCCGCACCGCCCCCACAAGAGACGAGCTCGCGCTCTTTCTCCAACTCGTCAACGATCCCTCGAATCAGCCTGTGTACGTGCACTGCGCAGGCGGACGCCATCGGACCGGTGTGATGACGGCCGTCTACCGCATGACGCACGACGGCTGGACGTCGGATCAAGCGTTCAAAGAAATGAAGCAGTACGATTTCGGACCCGACTTCCTGCACCCTGAGTTCAAACAGTTCGTATACGCCTATCGCGTGGAACCCGGTCCAGCGCTCACTGCTCCAACAGTTACCGCGGTAAACGCAGCGAATTGACGGGCCAGCCGGATGTTTTCAACGTGATTCCCTGGCACTCACAGGTGCGTTGAAGACGCGAGAGAACAGGCGGCCAGTGTCTCCGCGTCAAGCCGTTCACGCAGCAGTCTCATTGCGCGGCTCACGTCGCCGAGCGCCGCCCACGCGGCGGCGTCGAGGTAATACCGCGTTCCCGCGTAAATCGAGCGCCCTCTGATAGTCACCTCGCAGAAAATGTGTATGAGCGACACTGGACATCAGAGCGGGGTCGAGACCTATCGCCCGATCGTGTGCCGCTACCGACGCGTCGAGATGGTCGCAAGACCGAAGTGCCTGCACCAGTCCGGCCAGGCTTTCAGGCTCGTCTCCGCGTGCGACTAGCGCGCTTTTCAATTCCGCGTAGAGCGGGCTTCGGCCCGGCCTAAATCGGAGGCGCAGGGTCAAGCCTGCGCTCTCCACCGATACTAAGAAGGCTGGTCGGGAGCAGTTACTTCAAAAGGACGTCGAGCAAGAGAGGCAGATGGTCCGAGTCGTAGGCGTGCGGAAGCGTTTGACAGTTACGTGTGACGTCTTCGGCAAGCGTGCTGAACATGAAGTCGAGTCGACCGACGACAAAGAACAATGGGATGTCGAGCCGAAGCGGCCAGCGGTTCGTGCGATGCGTCCCGCACGACTCGAGGGGAATATGACGGCCTACGGTTGTGACCGTCCGGTCGCGCATTCCTCGACGTGAATTGAAATCGCCGCCGACGATGAGTGGCATTTCGTCCAGTGATGCAATCCGATCTCCTAGCGCTTCCGCTTGCACCACACGATCGCCATTCGTGTCGAAATGCGTGGCGACGACGCGTATGGGCGCAAGCGTGGACCGCGGCGTCACGGTCGCCGCCACCGCCACCCGGCGCTGCTTTCCGAATGGCAGTTCGATCGCCAGGACATCTGTAAGCGGTTCTGTCGACAATACGGCATTGCCGCGATCCTCGCGCTCGATGAGGGTCGTAGCTGGGCCGTTGCGCATCGAGGGCACGTAGGCCATCGATAGACCAAATCGTTCTGCGATGCCGACGATATCCAATGCCGGGCGACGTGGCCGGATTGACGAGGGCACACGCAGGTCCAATGGATACGATTCAGGCACGTCGGCGCCCGCGCGGAAGGTCTCCTGAAAAAGAACCACGAGGCCGGTTCCCTCCTCCGAGGCGCGATCCAGCATCTGCGCAATGAGTTCCTCGGTATCGCCTCCGCCGACGTGTACGTTCCAGCTCAGGACCAGCAGCCGCGAAATATCCCCCGCCCTCTCGGCGCCCGTTGCGAAGACCGGCGGACCGACACTTTGACACCACCGATCGAGTGTCTCCTGTTCGTTTTCCCAACGGAGCCACGTCACGCCGGACACTGGCTGCAGGCACGCCAGGCTGTCTGCGCGTGGCGACTCGATTGTCCCGGTTATCAGCGCGAGAAGGAGCAGAGGCAGCGTGTGCCGGCGCCTCATGATGTGCTGTTCATGCCACTATGACTTGCTGGCGCGCGTCATCCCAGCGCCAGATGTTCGAGTTTCCCTCTAAGTGTACCCCGCCCAGCCAGCGATCGGTTCCAAACAGCAGGACTCTGTGATGGGGTCAGACCCCTTCATGGATCTGCACGAGTCGGCATGCTCAAATACTATTCTTCCCCGCTGGAGGACCACGACCATGGAAAACGATGAACTCACACGACGAGATTTCGTAACGACTGTCGCGGCGGGCATGATTGCCGCCGCGGGTGCCGATCTCGATGCGCAGCAGCAGGTCACCGAAACCAACGTCGAGATCAAGACGCCCGACGGCACCTGCGATGCTGCATTCATTACTCCCGCCACGGGAGCTCATCCGGCCGTGATCATCTGGCCCGACGCGTTCGGCCTGCGACCGTCGATGCGCAACATGGCGAAGCGGCTCGCTGGCGCCGGCTACTCAGTGCTCGTACCGAATCCGTTCTATCGAGTTGCCAAGTCGCCGATCTGGGAAGACGCATCCAAGGTCGACTTCGCGACTGAACGGCCGAAGATCACGCCGCTGATGCAGTCGATCCAGGCGGACGGCGCGGTTGAAAAAGACGCACCTGCGTTTATCGCATGGCTCGACACGCAGAAGCAGGTCGATCGCAACAAGAAGATTGGCACGCAGGGCTACTGCATGGGCGGCGGGCTCGTCGTCAGGACGGCGGCCGCGGTGCCGAACCGCGTTGGCGCTGGCGCTTCATTCCACGGCGGCGGGCTCGTCACGCCAAACCCGAACAGCCCGCATTTGCTCGCACCGAAGATCAAAGGGCGCATGTACTTCGGCATCGCGACCAACGACGACATGCAGCAGCCCGATGCCAAGACGAAGCTGAAGGAAGCCTTCGACGCAGCCAAGGTGCCTGCGGAGATCGAGGTCTACTCGATGGCGCAGCACGGCTGGTGCGTGCCCGACATGCCGGCACAGGCGAACGGTCAGCCCATTTACAAGATGGACGATGCCGAGAAGGCATGGGGCAAGCTGCTGGCGTTGTACAAAGCGGGCCTCGTTTAGAGACACTGACGTAAGGCCACGAAGATCATGTATAAGCCACGAAGAACACGAAGATCACGAAGGACTATTCGTGGTTCCGTGACGTTATGCCCTTCTTGGCCTTCCATCGTGGTCTTCGTGGCCTTGTGTCTGCTTCGTGGTCTTCGTGGCTACCGTTGTGGTCTTCGCATATCAGAGACGATTCGTCCGCTCTTGATGGTCAGCACCACCCTCATTAGATCGTTGATATCGGTGAGTGGGTTGCCATCGATGAGCACCATGTCGGCAAGCTTGCCTGGTTCGAGCGTGCCGATCTGATCCTGCTTGAGCGTCGATCGCGCCGCACCCTGACCGAGGATCTTGCTGATGTCGCGCGGCGAGAAGACCAGCCTGAGCGCTCGTAATTCGTCCGCGAGTGACTCCTTCGGGGGCCAGCTCGTGTCGGTGCCGTAGCCGTACGAGATTCCAGCCTCCCACAGCAGCCGCGCATTGACTGGGCCCTGTCCCGCGCTCGAGATCGTCGCCCATGGGAACGGCATCGCGTCGCGGAAGAGCGGCGTATTGTCCGAGCCGAAGTGCGGGAGGAAGACCGCCAGTGTCGACGTCATCGGGATACCAGCGCCCACAATCTTCTTCACCGCGTTGGCATCTTCTTCCAGGCGTCCGATGTGCGGTGTGTGGACGAGCACGTCAGGGCGCGCCTCGACGGCGGCGAGCGTGTCGATCACCGAGACGGCGTGCGTGATCGTCGGCAGGTTGCGCTTCTTGCCCTCACTGACGATCAGCGTCAGAGTGTCCGTCTCCGGTCCGCCCGGCGTCGTAGTGATCACAGTCTTGATGTAGTCGTACTTCTTGCTGGCGACCGCCTCGACAGCTTCGATCGTTTCAGCCGCCGGGATCGCTCCCGCGGCTACCGTCGGACGCAGCGGTGGCCGCGAGTTATCGAAGCGCGCGGGATCGCCGCCACGACCACCGCCTCGTCCACCTCCTGCAGGTGGCGCGCCTCCTCGTCCACGTTCTGCAGGTGGCGCACTGGCTCGCGCCAGCGGGATGATGCTTCCGAGAAACAGACGCGGCCCTTTCACCGTGCCGCCATCGATGCGCTGCCGGAGCTCGAGCGCCTGGTCGGGGCAGATCGCACACAGCACCGTCGTGAAACCGGCATCGAGGAACTCCTGCATCTGCGTCGCCGCGAGCTTCGCGAGCCACTCTGCGGGATCGCCCTGGGCGATATGCCGATGCGCGTCGATGAAGCCCGGCATCAACGTGCGCCCCTGCGCGTCGATCGTCTGGGCTCCATCGACCTTCGCGGCCTGACCTGGCGCGACCGACACGATCTTGCCGTCGCGAACCACAACGGAGCCGCGGTCGATGACTCCGCCCTTGCCATCAAGAATGCGAGCGTTGGTGACAACGAGATTCTGCGCGGTGGTCGTCCGCGGGAATACGGCAATTGCCAGCAGCGTCACCCAGGTCACGGCATAGACCGTTTTCATAGAGGCGATTCTCCCGCCGGCATTTTAGGGCCGGTCCGGCTAAAGCCGGACACGACGTGCGCGTGAGCTGATTTCCCCCTGCCCTGCACCTTCGGTGGCAGGAGGAATCGATGACTCGACTTTGCGCGGCCACCGTCGTCGCCTGTCTGACCGCATCGATCTCGTCAGCCCAGGAGCGCACCGTCACACTCCTGCCTTCCTCTGCACCGCGCTGGGATGTTTCAGGGCATGTCGTATGGCTGGGCGAACGGCGCCCGGATCCGTCGATTCGGTGGGATCAATGGTTCAACGTGGCCTCAGGCGGCGGCACCGCCGGATATTACTGGACGCCTCATCTCAAGACGGAATTCGACATCTCGACCTCGAGCGAGGGCGAACGGTACTCGGTTGAACCCATCGTGCTCCCGGGCAGCACGATCGTGTTGCCCTTACAGCGCGATCACGAGTTCCGCGTGACGACGGCGTCTGCGGGCGTCGTCGGTCAGTTCTTCGACAACGCCTGGTTTCATCCGTTCGTCGGAGCCGGGGTCGAGCTGATACGAGAACGGGAACATATCGAGACGAGTCTCCAGTTCGTTCCGCCACGGGATCCTCGGGCTCCACCGATCCCGGAGTTTCAGTCAGAGACCCTGGAGCGATATCGGGCGCGTCCCTATGCAGCCACTGGGTTCAAGGCGTACGTGTCGGAGCGTGCGTTCATCCGAACCGACATACGGACGTCGTGGTCATCTGATGGCCTCGACGCGTTGGCGTGGCGCAGCGGCGTCGGCTTCGACTTTTGAGAAAGGAGATCGGTGATGCGCCAGACCCTTCATCTCGTCACGGCGGTGCTGCTCGTCGTCTTGTTGACCGTTCACAGCGTCGCCGCGCAGACGACGTCGCCGGACATCTGGCGAAGTTTCGTGGAACGTGTCGATGTCGGCACTGAGCTCAACGTTCGCCTGGACGATGGCCGTCGCTTTCGAGCCACGCTCGTCGTCGTGCGCAGCGATGCGATGCTGGTGCAGCCGAAGACGCGCGTCCCAGTACCGATCCAGGCGGTCCCGTACGAGCAGATCGTGCGCGTGGAACGAACCAGGCCGGGCGTCGGCGCAGCGAAGGCCGTCGCGATCGGCGTCGCCACCGGCGTGGGCACGTTCTTCGGGATCCTTGCGCTGCTCTACGGGGCGGTCGGCGACTGAACGCGGGTGACTCGCCGGCCGACACATGCGAATTTGACGCCGCGCTCACACAGGAGTAGCGTGGATCTACGCCTAAGACGCCAGCAAGGGCGTCGCGGGGGACCCAGATTTACACGGCGAGCCTATTAGCCGCGTAAGGGGCGAATCGGTCGTGCGGCGCGCAGTGCGCGACACCCGGCCGTAGAAGACTTCCAACTTCGAGCCCGTCAGCTAACCCCGTCGGCGTGATTGGAGGCCCGTCATGTCGTTCCCGGACCCACTGGAATACGGCACCGGTCTGTTTTCACGCCTGCGCAGTTCGCTGGTACTCGTCTTCTTGTCGCTCGCCGTACTCGTCGGCGGCGTGATCTGGCTGGTCGGCTCGCGGAATCCGTACACCCCCGCGGGCTATGTTGGCTATCTCACTCGCGGCGCGGTGTTCGGCAAGTCCATCTTCTACGGCATCCAGCGCGGACCGACTTCGGCCGGGCGCGCCTGGCTGCTCGATGTCACCAACGTCAGCGTCACGCCCTACACCTACACGGAAGACTTCACCGGCGAGGATGCCGTTCTCAGCAAGGACAACTTGAAGATCGCTTTCAGGGTGCATACGGTCTGGCGGGTGGACGAATCACGCGTGCCGCTCTTCATGGAACGTTTCAGCACAACGGTGTCGGATCGCGGTCACGACAAAGAACCCGACAACATCGTCAAGGTGGCGTACGGAAACTTCATTCGTGAGCCGCTGCGTACCTACGCGCGCGACGAGGTTCAGCAGCGCAACGGGCTCGAGGTCAAGGACGCGTTGATCCCGATCGGCGATAACGTGCTGACGCGAATCCGCGCCTACGCGGCGGACAGCCCCTTCACGATCACCAGCGTTGTCGTTGGCAACGTCCAGTACCCCGCCGAGGTCGCCGACGCGGTCTCACGCAAGCTCGCGGCAACACAGGAACTGCAACGGAAGGACACCGAGATTGAGATCGAGCGGAAGGAGCGCACCAAGCGCGAGGTTCAGGCGCAGGGTATCGCCAATGCGATGCAGATCATTCGGGGCCAGTTGAGCGGGATGTACATCCAGCACGAAGCCATCGAGGCGCAGAAGGCGATGGTGAATTCACCGAACCACACCGTGGTGTATATCCCGGTCGGACCGATGGGCGTGCCGATCACGGGGACCTTCCCCACGGCTCCGACGACTGAGGCAGTGGCCGCGCGGTAGGACCGCGACTGTGAAGGGGTCAGACCCCTTCACAGTCTTTCACGGCGGCCTCGACTACTTGCTGCCAGCCCGCTCATCGTCCTCCACGCCGGTGAGCTTGACCGCTTCAACGCGAGCGAGGTTCTGCTTCGCCTTCTCGTAGCCCGGGTCGGCGCTGAGCGCATCGTTGTACGCCCCGGCTGCATCCTTGAACCGGCGTGTGTGCTCGAACGCCATACCGAGGTTGTTGTGGAACGCGGCGACGTCTTTCCGGAGATCCACAGCCTTGAGCAGCAGCGGCATCGCCTCTTCCGCACGCTTCTGTTCGAGGAACACCAGTCCGAGATTATTCATCGACCAGACATCCTTCTCATTCAGCTCGATGGCGTGACGGTATGCCTCGATCGCATCATCCGTCTTGCCCAGGGCATTGTACGCGCGCCCTATCAGTCGCTGCACCTCGTTCGATGTGGGCTCGATGTCACCCGCCCGCATCAACGTATTGAGCGCGTCGTCGAACCGCTTCTGCTCGATCAACACGCGACTCAGGTTCGCGAGGCTCTTGAGATGCTCGGGATCGACGCCGAGGGCGGCCTTGAAGCCCATCTCGGCCTTCGGAAGATCGCCTGCCTTCCACGCCGACATTCCGAACATGTAGTAGCCCCAGGCGTTGTTCGGCTTCTGCGTCGTGTATTGCTCGAAGATCGTCGTCGCGTCGGTGTACTTCCTGGCCTTGTACGCGGCCTCGCCATCCGCGTACGAGACCGGACCAGCGGCCTTGGGCTTCGTGTCGACCGGGAGTCCTTCCTCGTCGTCAATCTGCTTGAGCGTGGCTGGTACACCTGGTTCCGTAATCGGCTTCACCGACGCAGAGTCCGGCGTCGCCGCTTTCGCCTGTGGCTTGTCACGTTTCGAGCAACCGACTGCAGCAAGCGCGACCACCAGCAGCAACGCCGCCTTTCCGTTGGGTCTCATATGCGTCCTCCCTCACGTCGACCGCTCGGCGAGCGATCGGACGCACTCTGTCAGGGCAAGCGCGTGGCCAGGCGGGAAACCACGGAAAAGCGCGGGATTTCACGGCCGTCGTGTTGGCGTCGACACGACCGCCACGGGTCAGGTGTGCGGCTGGACACAGGACGGCGGGGTGGGGAGTCATTTCGATGAGGACGCTCGGCGCGTCGCTTCGCGACGGACTGTCCTGATCAAATGACTCCCGACCCCATTTAACGCTTGCTCAGGCCATGGCGGCGCATGATCTTGAGCAGGCTCGAATGATCGGCGAGGCCGAGGGCTTCAGCCGTCCGCGTGATATGCCACTCGTGCGCGTCGAGCGCAGCGAGCACAATCTGCCGCTCGGCCTGCGCTTTGAGTGCTTTGAGGGTTCCGGCCGGGGCGGCCGGATCGAGCGCGTCTTCACGATCGTCGCCTCGAATCTCCGGGGGGACATCAGCCACGCCAATGACGGCGGCATCGGACGCGATCATCATCCGCTCGAGACAGTTGCGCAGCTCGCGGACGTTGTTCTTGCTCCAGTTGTACGACGCCAGCAGCGCGACGGCGTCCGCCGCGATTGTCTTTGGCCGCACGCGCAAATGCGTGGCGATGGTGCGAAGCAGGTGTTCGGCAAGGACAGGGACATCCGAGAGCCGCTCGCGCAGGGGCGGCACGCGCAGCGTGTGCACGTTGAGGCGATAGTAGAGATCCTGCCGGAAGCGGCCCGCCTCGACCTCGCGCTCCAGATCGCGGTTGGTGGCCGCAATCACCCGCGCCGTGATCGCGATGGCGCGGTCTCCACCGACCCGCATCACCTTCCGATCCTCGAGCACGCGCAACAGCTTGGCTTGCGCAGCGAGCGGCAGTTCCCCCACCTCGTCGAGGAACAGCGTTCCGCTGCCTGCGTTCTCGAAGGCCCCGCGACGCAGGCGATCGGCGCTCGTAAACGCGCCGCGCTCATGGCCGAATAACTCGCTCTCGACGAGCTGCTCGGGCAGCGCCGCGCTGTTGACGGCAACGAGCGGCGTCTTCTCACCCGGCCCCCGGCGATGCAGTTCGCGCGCGACCAGCTCCTTCCCCGTTCCACTCTCTCCCACGATCAGGACACTGCTGGGAATCGGCGCGACGCGCGCAATGGCGTCACGCAACGATCGCATCGGCGGACTGTTTCCCACGAGCGATGTTTCATCGTCCAGGCGAGAGTGCAGGGATCGCAGCTCTTTGACAAGACGCCCACGGGAAACGGCGTTTTCGATCTCCTGGACGACACGCTCGATCGGCTCCGCCTTGTCGACGAACCCGTATGCCCCCAGCCGCACTGCCTGAACGCAACGTTCGTAACTACCGGTGCCGGTATAAACAATGACCGGGGTGTCGATGCCGCGCTGCTGCAGGCGGCGCAAGACCTCGAAACCATCGATCCCCGGCATTTCGAGATCGAGGACGAGGCAATCAATGGGCTCACGGGCCAGAAGGTCGAGCGCCTCGTCGCCACCCGCGGCAACGATGGCGTTGTATTTGCCGACGCGTTTCAGATCGTAGGCATATTGCTCGGCCATCGCCGGAACGTCGTCGACCACCAGAACGTGCGTCGTCATGTGCGCGTCAGAGTACCGGCCGGAATGTCGACGGTGATGCGCGTCCCCTTGCCCGGCTCGCTCTCGACACCGATGGTGCCGTGCAGATCCATCACCAGTCTTCGCACGATGGAGAGCCCCAGCCCGGTGCCGCCCTCCTTCGTGGTGTAGAAATCGTTGAAGATCTTGCCGGTTTCCTCGCGAGACATCCCGCGACCTGTATCGGCAACCGTCACACGGACCGCAGGCGACTCACTCTCCCGGTTGACCACCTGGGTTGAAATCGTAATGCCGCCCGCCTTCGACTGCAGGCTGTCGATGGCGTTGGCGGTCAGATTCTCGAGGATACGCCTGAACGCGATCGGGTCTCCGAGCACCGGCGGCAGAGGCGAGCTCAGATCGGTGGCGAACTCGATGCGCTCATGTCCCTCGGCAGCGCTGACGACGTCGGTAATGAGCGCGTTCAGGTCGCACTGGCGTCGATCGAGAGGCTGCGATAACCGCTGGTAGCTGGTGGCCAACGTCTCGAGGTACGCGATGCTCGAGTCGATCGTCTGGCGGCGTTCCGCGAACACTGAGCGGAAGGCCGTCGGATCGTCGCGTTCGACCTGCGCCAGATGGCGCATGACATTGCGCAGTGGAATCAACCCGTTCTTGATGTCGTGGTTAATCTGACGGGCGAGGTCGCCAACGGTCGCACGGCGTTCCGCTTCGCGCACGCGCGCAGTGCTCATGCGCAGGCGGGAGGCAAGGTCACCAAGCAGCCGGGACAGCCTGCCGACTTCGTCGTGACCGCCATCGAAATGCACGTCAAGGCGATCGAGATCGAGGACCGCCGTCTTTTCGGCAAGGTCGGCCAGCGGCCGGCTGATTCGTGACGAGACCCACACCGCCAGGAGCAACGCGGTGACTCCTGTTCCCGCGGCTGTGAACAGGAACCACGAGTCGGCGCTGCGAAGCAACGCCCGCAGCGGCGTGAGCGGTTGCGTCAGCTGCAGCCGCGCCTCGACCACTCGAAGTGGCGCGTCGGCTTCGGTCCGAATCAGAGGTACTTGAAGCTCACCGACCGCGGCCGGGTATGTAGTGTCCGGCTTTAGCCGGACCGTAGAAGTAGTGTCCGGCTTTAGCCGGACCGTGGATAACTCACCTCCGGGATAAATCAACGACACGACGATCGCGCGATCGCGTGCCAGTCGCGCAAGGAACACCTCATCGATCGCGACACCACCGATGAGCGAGAAGCGTCGGTCGGCGATAGTGAAAGACCTGACCCGTGCGAGCGCGATAAATTCGCGCTCGGGCACGCGCGCTGTTACCAGAGCGACCGGGGCCGTGGCCAATGCCGATGACAGCCCTGCCTCCACGCGGCCATGCTCGTTCCTGAAATGGCCGGAGCTGATGATGCGTCCTTCACTATCCTGGATCTGCAGCATTGAGAGGCCGGTGAGTCGCATCGCCGTGCCGGCGTAGTCCAGCAGATACTCCCGCTCCGACTCGACGCCGGCGACGGCCGCTGATCGAAAACGGTTGTCATTCTGCAACGCGTTTTCGAGCGAGGCCAGCCGTTCAGTGATGCCGGCGCTCTCGCGATCGAGATCCTCTCGAATGACTTGAACGACGGCATCGATCCGGACCTGGTATTCGTTGGCGAGGCGGCGGGACATCTCCTGCCGCAGTCCGAACGCCAGGAGTGCGATTGGGATCAGCACCACGGCGGCAAAGGCGAGGAGCAGGCGGGTTCGCAGGGTCATCCCTTATCTCGAGCCGTACACTCCCGCGATAAGCAATCCTCCGTCCCACTCGACTTCTGCCCCGGACCGTTCGCGCCGCACGATCGCGCGCAGCCGCGTGTCCACGAGCGGGACTATCGTCTCAGGGTCGAGCCATCGCGCTCCCTCGACCATCATTTGCAATTCCCGGCAAGGTTCAAGAGGACGGCGATCGACGGACACGATGTAGCCGGCGTCCGTCCCACCCCGGCGAGCCACCGCCAACGCCTCACCGGTCACACCAGCCGCGCGCAGATTCGTCCGGCGCGAACGATCTGGAACAAGCCCATCAAGGACTGCACCAGCCGCCGATCCGGGCGCATTGGCGAGGCCCACAAGGCGCTCCGCCAGATCGCGCGCCACACGGTCGCCTGCGTCGTAAACGAATCGTCCACTTGCAGGAGCGGATCGATCACGCGGCTGGGGAGTCGCCAACTCGCAGTCCGACAGCACCTGCCACCAGAACGGGCCCAATGCCCCGCGCGCCTCCCCTCGAACCGCATCGTCAGCGAGCGCCTGTCTTGCCTCCTCGGAAAGCGACGGTGACGTGCGCGTCCGCCCTGGCGTCAACAGCACGTGCGTGCGCTGCCACGCCAGCGGCACCGACTGAAACTGTCCCAGCGTGGCCGCGTAGTCGAGCACCGCGGGATCTCGCGTCAGCAGGAGATCGACGCCTTTGTCCAGCAGATCGCGCGGATCGCCCGGCGCGACCAGGAACCGGACGGACGCGTTGTCGGCAGTTGTCGTGACGATCAGCGCTTCTCGATCGGACGTGATTCGTGCGTCGCGCGTCCCGATCGGCCATGGCGATTCTGGGAGCGGCCTGGCAATCGCCAGATCGGTGTGAGCCAGCGCCATCGGCACGTCCACGCGCGCGGATCGTAACGTGATGGCAATCGTCTGCGCGTCTATGGAGATCAGCGACTGCACGAGACGATTGACGTGCGGACGCAACTCGCCACCCGTCCCATCGCGGCTCCAACCCGCCATCACATCTGACGCAGTAACCGGCGTGCCGTCCGAGAAGTGCGCCCCGGCCCGAAGCGTCACGATCCAGGTGCGACCGTCGATGCTGAGCCGCCACGACGATGCCAGCGCCGGCATCACGCGCCCTTCGCAATCAACTCGAACCAGCGTCTCGTAGAGCTGACGAAACAGCAGCCATTCGCTGTCGTTCGACGGCCGTGGCGCATTCGCCGAATTGACTCGCTCGCTCAGCGCGACAGTTGCGATGGGCGTACCGGGCTCGGAGGCCAAGGCACATTGCGGCGCAACGACTTCCGGCCGCGGGACCGGCACCGGCGACACAGGCGGTAGTTCTGGACGAGGCGGCGGCGCCGGCGCGGCCGGCGGCTCAGGTCCTGCAGCCGGTTCGGGCGCAGCCACCGGCGGACTCGTTCGCGGCGCACATGCCCATGTCGTGGTCAGAATGCAGGCGATGAACACGTGCCCAGCGAAGCGGCGGCCCATTACCTTCACGTCTGCTACTCATGATAGCCGCACGTGAAGGAATGGCTTGGGGATCCAACTCCTAAGCACCTCATTTGGGAGTTGGATGTGGGACGTCAGCGCTCTGCGAACGGACCCACCTCGGGCTTCGCCTGCGTGTTGGTCAGCGGGCCGAGTTCCGCGGCCACTCCGCGTGCAATCGCCGCCGTCTCGCTGCCGGCCTGGAAGCAGGTGAAGTCGGGACGATCGCGCCACGCGATCGGGCCGCATAGACGAACGCCCGCCTTCAACGTCGCGTCGTGGACGATGTTGATCGCACGTTCGTAGTCGGGTGTGCCCTGCCTGAACCCCGAGAAGTTGCCAAGGTCACCGCTCGCCGCAAAGAGCGCCGAGACGCCCGGCACCTTGGCGATCTCGTCGGCGTTCTTCAGCCCTTCGAGCGTCTCGATCATCAGGATGAGGACGATGTTGTCGTTCGCCGTATTGCGATATCCGCCCGGCACACCGCCCCACATGCCGGCATCGAATGCCTGACCGCCGCCGTTGCTGCGACGTCCAAGAGGCGGGAAGTACGTCCAGTTGCGTGCCTCGATCGCCTCCTCCACCGTATCGACTGTCGGGACAACGATCACGAGGGCGCCGGCGTCGACGGCGTGCTGGATTTCGCGTTCATCGCTGTACGCGACGCGCACACCCGGGACGGCTTTCGCGGTCGGGCAGGTGCGCCACATGCGCGCGGCGTTCCCCCAGTCGCGTTGGTCGTGCTGCATCTCGGTCCAGATGAAGTCGTAGCCGGCATTCGCCATCGCGCAATAGGTAGCAGGGTCGGTGGCGCTGAAGAGCGTGCCGCCGGTCACCTTGCCGCCCTGCATCAACTTCAGCTTGACCGGGTTCCAGACCTTCGAACCGGGCGGCGCATCGAACGCCGTGCCGTATTTCCATGTCGCGGGATTGAACGGTCCCTGGTTGATGGCACCCATTGGCGCAACCGTTCGCGCGTTGCTGTCCTTTCCAGCGGGAGCGGCGAGCGGAAACGTCAGCGTTCCGGGGGCCGCGTTGTTGACATAGGGGTCGGCGCCAGCGCGTCCGCGCGCGGGCGGCTGTCCCTGCGCCTGGCCCTGGCCCTGCGGCGGATTCTGCGCCGGAGCATTCTGGGCAGGCGGGTTTTGCGCCTGCGCCGCAAATACCACGACGGCCAGCGCCACCGTGATCACCGACAGCAACAGCGGCTTTCTCATGATCGATCTCCTCGGCGATAGGACTAGCGCCGTTTTCGATTGCATGTAGCCACGTCCGTGGTTCTTGGGCACAAAGCACCAGGCAGTGGCGTCGTTCGCGCAGGGAGACTATGCACCGTGAGCGCGTTCGGAGCAAGGGCACGCCACGGCCCGGTATCCGACTTTGCCGTTGCGTTCGATACTCCTGCTGGATAGGCTGCTCTACAGGAGGAATCATGCGTCTTCGGAACGGGATCATCGCGATTCTGTGTGTTGCGGCCGTCGCGACGGCACATGCACAGTGGCTCCACTACCCGGCGGCGGGCATTCCTCGGACGAAGGACGGGAAGCCGGATCTCACTGCCCCACTGCCGCGCGCAAACGGGAAGCCGGATTTCTCGGGAGTGTGGACCACCGACGGGACAGGGCGCGCGGAGATGGACCGCCTGTTTCCTGGCCTCTCCGATTTCGCGGTGCCCGGCGATGATCCAGCTACTTTTCCAAAGTACTTCCTGAACGTGTTTGCGGATTACAAGAACGAGGACGTCCCCATCAAGCCGGAAGCGCTGCAGATATCCCTGGCGCGATTCAAGAACGCCGGCAAGGACAATCCAACCTCGCATTGCCTGCCCGCCGGCATCCCGATGGGCGATCTGCTTCCTACGCCGCGCCGGTTCATTCACCTGCCGAATATGTTGGCCATCCTGTATGAAGGCGTGAACCCGCAGCGCATGATTTACCTCGATGGCCGGAAGCACGTCATCGAGCAGCCGTCATGGCTCGGCTACTCGGTCGGCAGGTGGGAGGGCGACACGCTGGTTGTTGATACGCGCGGGTTCAACGATCGCAGCTGGCTCGATGCCTTCGGTCATCCTCACACCGAGGCACTGCACGTCGTCGAACGCATTACACGAAAGGACTTCGGGCACATGGAAGTCCAGATGACGTTCGAGGATCCCGGCGCATATACAAAGCCGTTCTCATTCCGGTTCACGCAGACGTTGACGCCGGACACCGACGTCATCGAATACGTCTGTGCCGAGAACGAAAAAGATCGGCAGCACCTCGATCACCACTGATCTCGAGGCGCTGCCTGATTTCCTGGATTACGCGCTGACCGGGTTCCACGGATGGAAGGCGCTCTCTTTGTCTTTCAGAGCCGGCGCCAGGTTCGGGAAGTGCCGTTTCAACACGTCGATCATCGTGTTGTTTTCGACCCAGTCGATGCCTTCCTTCGTGTAGACCTCGGGGCGATAGTCTTTCGAGAGGAAGCGATCGCTCTTGAGACGACGAGATGCCATGAGCAAGAAGATGCGGAACGCCGTATCGCTGAACCCCATCCCCTCGGGCAACGGCTCGGCCATCAATCCGACCATCAGATCGACCTTCTCGATGTCGTTGTTGTAGACGTGCTTGATCTCCTGCGCCCACTGCGGGTTGTCGGTCATCTCTTCGATCGTGTCGTACGGCTGCTTGTGGACCATCCGCCGGAACTGGTTGTAACGGGGTACGCCGCGCTCGCGGTCGCGCATGATGTCCACCGTCGCCATGTCGAAACGTTCACCGCTGTCCTTGACGAGGTTCTGGAGATGCCGCGGGTAGTTGTGCAGCCGGATGGCGCCGGGATGCGCGATCCCGAACGAGTAGAAGAGATCCGTGAGGTCGAATCGCCTGACGATCTGGCGTCCTCGCTGACCTGACATCTCGGGAAGCTCGTAGCGTCCCAATTCGGCGCCGGATGATGCCGAACGGAGCACGTAGTCATCCGGTAGCAGCGGATGCATGCGGTACACGGAGACAAACTCTTCGGTCAGCGAGTAGGGCGCCGTGTGGTGATCGGTGGGCGATCCCGGAATACCGGCCAGCAAGTCGTTGTCCTGAAGCCCGGTGAGCACGTTCTGCGCATCGCGCAGAAGGCCATGCCAGTTGGCGCGCAGTCCGGTTGAGACCAGCGGCCGCGGCAGTATCGACGTCGACCACTCGACCGTGTGGATCTTCGCGATGAGGGCAGAGACGACGAGGCGCGACTGCTGAAACAGCCTTTCATCACTCCAGGCAGGATTGCGCTGCTTCAGGCGATCGCAGACCGCGTTGTGCTCGAGCGCGAAGAGCGCGTGGAGGAGGCTCAACCCCACCCAGCCGTTCTCGGTCATGCCCGTGATCTCGAGGCCGGTGATTGGATCGATCGGCAGCCGGCCGTCGGCGCCCACTTTGATCTTGCCGTCCTGCCCGGTGCGGATGTTTTTCTGCGCCGTCGCATCCGAGCCATAGACCTGCGATCCGTCCCACCAGTGCGAGTTCTCGTTGATGTAGGCCGGCGCGCGAGTCGATCCCGCGAGCTTCGGCGGATCGGTCGGCGTGATCGGAATACGCATGGGCCGCTCGTGCCAGTTGTCGCCGGCAGGCACTGGGACGTTGTGCGTCTTGTCCCAGGACCCTTTCTGATGCACGAACCAGTCATGCACCTGGAACTGGATCCATGCTGCCGCGAGTACGTTGAGGAACGGCACGGGCTGGAACTCGGTCCGCGTGAACAGTTCAACGCTGACCGCCCGCGGACTCGGGTTCATCAGGTTGGCGGTGTCGGGGAAGGTCTCTGCGAGCGGCGTGTTCCGTCCGAAGCGGCTACCAGCCTTACCCATGAAGGGGCACGAGAGATCGTTGTACGAACCGTCGGTCGTGCGACCGGTGACCGCCTCCGCCGGCGCGGACGTTTGCGCCTTCGCAAGAGGAGGTTCTTCGGTGTCGTGCAGATTCTGTTTGCGGAGTTCGTCCCGGGCCTCGTAGAGCTTCGGTCCGCCAACGGCCGGAGGAACCTCGAACCACTCGCGCTCGTGAACTTTGTCGAACACCATGGGGCACACTCCTAGCCGTGTCAGATTGGCGGACGTTCCTGGTGATTAACGCATTCGGGTTGAAGGGCGAACAGCGAACGCGACATATACGCGCGCGCGGAAGAGCTGTCAAACACAGCCATAGCCGAGAGCGAACGCCTAGGCGCCACGCGATGAAGGGACGTCTAGGCCCCAGGCGGTGAATGGACAACTAGGGGCGAACGATGACCCACGATCCATCGGGCGTGCGCCGCAATGTCAGTTCGACGTTGGCCGTCGAGGACTCACCGGCCTGGTTGGCCCGCTTCCAGTCGTACTTCCAACGCAGCTCACAGCGCACGATCGCCGTATCGCCTTCGATGGTGATCTGCGACTGGACAACGTCGAGACTCATACCGTTCAGCGCCGACCGTTGCGTCCTGAACTGACCCGCGCGTGACGGCCAGATGCGCGCGACTTCATTCACGTCGAGGCGGGCATAGGCCGCCTCCAGTCGCTGCAGGACCGCGAGAACCGACGCGTAGTCAGGTTTCGATTGCGGAGCAGCGCCGGTCTGCGCAGCCGAGGTCTTCGCGCCAGCGGGATTCTGTGGCGCGGTCGCCTTTGGATTTGCGGGTTCCGGTTTCTTCGGTGTCGGTGGTGCGATCGGAGGTGGTGTTTTGGCGCGTGCGAGTTGCTGTTCGGGCGGAGACGGATTGACTGGATCGAGTGGCGAAATCGCGACGCGAAAACCAATCAGAGCGTCTCGCCGGGTCTGACCGCTCGTTCGTCGCTGGGCGGCCCGGACTTCGCCACTTGCCCTCGGTGAGGAATCAGAGGCACCGCTGCGGACGACGCGAGTGCCCTGACCACCCAATGCACTGTCGAGGCTTTCGCGCCCGTCGGCAGATAAGTACGGATACGGCCGGCCGAGGCTTCTCGTCCACTCCGCAACGTTGCCGCTCATGTCGAGCACGCCGTACGGGCTCGCTTCTGATTGCTTGCGTCCCACCGGAACAGGCGTGCCCGCCGGCCCGACCTGTTGCCTGACCGCCGCAACAGGCTGCTGACTGTTGCCCCACGGGTAAATGCGACCGTCCGATCCACGTGCCGCCTTCTCCCACTCCGGCTCACTCGGCAGCGTCACATGCCAGGGACGTTCAGCCAGTCGTCCGGATAACACGCCTGCAATCGGATCCGGAGTTCCCTGCCATGTCTTCAGTCCGTCTTCGAGCCAACGACAGTACTCAATCGCCTCGTTCCACGACACGTAGCGAACCGGCCAGTCCACCGGGCCTTCGAGCGCGCGCCGATCGCCAGGTCGGCATCCACCCTCGTTCACGCACACGCTGTACTGCGCGACCGTCACTGGCGTGGTGGCGATGAAGAACGTCGGGACGAAAAGGAGATGCTGCGGCTGCTCGTTGCTCTGCGCAGCCGCATCCGTCTTCCTGTCGCTGCCCATGATGAACTCGCCGGACGGGACCTCCACGAAGGAAATGGATTCCTGTTCTGTTGTCACCTGAGCCTGCGACACGACGACCGGCAACACCGCGATTGCCGTCAGGCCAATTGCGCACGACAGTACCAGCCGGAGTAATCCCGGACGGAAGACCAACCACCACCGGAAACGCGCCATGAGACGTTCGCGGAAGGAGCGCACGGGCGGCGACAGGTCGTTACGCGGTGGCACGAATCGCCCAATGCGCCGGCGAAAGATGCGGGTGAGCAACTCCGGCGCACGCAGCCACAGCCGGTCTGGACGCGCGCCAAACATGAAGCCGATGAAGACGCGATCGCGAAGCGGGCTTCCAGGCGGTGCGACGGTAATTAGGCCGCGCGGGCCGCCCCAGCCTGCGATGCGCAGCTTTGATTGATGAGAGTGCGCGCCATCGGCGGCCTGGTGCGCCAGTTCCTCGAGCAGGCGTTCGAGCGTCGCACGCAACCGGCGTTCGTCGACGGGGGCCAGCAGATCGACCAACGCATGACGAAGCCAGTCGGGCATGAAGCCATGCCTGAACCACGGGAGCCGTGCCAACGCCGGGAGGATTGAGTAGTCGGGCGGCTCATGGGCAACGCGAAGCGTCAGCGGCCAGGTGATCTCGGGGTATACCGCGCACGCGCACAGCCACGCGAAACCGTCGGGTCCCAGAAACCCCTTCAGTTGTCGTGTCATCTTCTGCACGATCTCGGGAGGCGGCGCGTTGCGATCGAGCCACCGCACTTCATTCGTGCCGAGAACGGCCGGAAACGCTCTCGCATAGGGTGCGGTTCCGAAACTCTCGAGACGGCCGCCCATGATCAGATCCGCAAGCGCGTTCCAACCCGGCTCAGTGGCGGGCAGGACGATGAAACCGGCTTCGATCAACTCGAATTCGAGCCGCGTCCAGCGATAGGGCGCTTCAGGCGTCAGGTAGATCCGGCGAACAAGAGGGCGCGTCGCCTCGACCCAGCTCGCCACCTGCCCCGCTCGCTGGTTGAATCCCGCGGCGCTCTCGGCGCAGACCAGGAGCGTTGCGCGATGGTGGCGGCTGACGACTTCCGCGAGGCGGTACCCGCGCGCGGTCGCTTCGGAGTGAATGAACCGGGGATCATCGTGAAACGAATACCGATCGAGCACGACGCCCAGTTCGGCAAGATGGTCGAGTATCGCGTCGAAGGTGCGCGCCTGATGATCGTTTTCGCCGCGGCGGCTCACCAGCGCCAGATACTCTGGCGTCGCACGACGGCTGGAGTATCGCGGGACGAAGAATCCGGCGGCGCGGACGGTGGCGTCGATGGTGGACGGAACGTCGATCTCGACGAGGGATTCGTCCCGCCGTCGACGCAGCGCGATCGCGGCGCGCCGCAACTGCGCTTCCGACACCGGCAGCGCCTGCGTCTCTGGAACGCGCAACGTGACGAGCTCCGGCTCGCCTTCAACTGGCAAGCGCCGGAGCGCCAGTATTCGGCGGGCGCGATCGATGAGCCACGACAAGCCCCACGCCAGGCCGGCCAACGCGAGTGCTCCGAGCGCAACCGCGGTCCACGGAGTGACCTGCGTTTCCGTGCGCGTGGCGGGCAGGGCAACCTGGACCCGTGTCGTCGGCGTCGGGAGTTGAGGCACTCCGGCCAACGGCCGGAACCTGATCACGAGCTGCAGCGTGTTCCTCCCCAGCCGCGTCTCGAAACTGGCAGACGGAAGACTAGCATCCTCGACAGAGAGG
>Ga0075429_100000656_pt1 | contig 26787 bp, 24 predicted proteins | sample RhiMetdeltSRZDD3_FD_75295 | JGI IMG/M metagenome (GOLD analysis project Ga0075429, IMG submission 75295) | Populus rhizosphere microbial communities from Tennessee, USA - Rhizosphere MetaG P. deltoides SRZDD3 | ecosystem: Host-associated > Plants > Roots > Rhizosphere > Soil | place: USA... | reverse complement strand
CTCCAACCTTCGCTCAATCATTGGCCTGGAACGGAATTGCTTGGGCACCAAGAGACACTGCCCAAATCGCTCAAGACTTGGGAAATACACCAGCTTTACCTTTCGTTATTGGAATTCAGGGTAGACCCGTATCTAACCAGGCGCCAACTCTCAATCAAGTATTAGCCTGGGACGGATACAAATGGTTGCCAGCCACTCAAAGTATTATTCTAAATATTTTACCAACTGTTACGCTTTTGCCAGTTGATATCTTGTTCTTAGGAGGTGATGGGTACAGCAGTCTTTCCACCCCCTTTAGAGTAGGTGCTCGTGCAATTGATATGCTACCGTATCCAGCTACTACTTTAGATGGACGATCAAGAACTATGAGATTCAAAGCTGATCTTGAAGTCACTAATCCAGGGGCAGTGGCACACGTTCAACTAAAAGACATAACTAACAACGTAGTTATTACTAATTCTCATCTAACCACGAGTAGTATAACATCAGTTGAACTGTCGGCTGATATAAGCTCGGGCGCATTTAATGGAGTAATGAGAACCGACATGGTTGCTCAGTATGAAGTCCAAATTTATATAACTGGAGGTGGTACTACAGATCAAGTAATCTGTAGAAACGCTAGAATCGATATTAGGTACAGCCCTCCTGTTAACGTAACAACATTGTTAGCGCTAGCCTTGCCGAGTGATATCTCATTTGTTGCCGGTGTAACTCTAAATGGATTCTCAACTCCAGCAGGTGTTGGAGGAAGAGAAGTAGATATGTTACTTTATCCGGCCTTACTAACAGATGGAAGTGGAAGAACTAGATTAGTTACATTCAGCGCCAACGTAGAAGTTTCGGCCGCCGGAGTTGACGGATACTGTCAACTCTTCGATACTACACACAATGTGGTAGTTACTAATACACCATTTCATTTTACTAACACGGTCGGCACTCAATTAAATTCACTACCACTAACAGTAGGAACCGCACCAGGAAACTTGCGAATTGACGAAACTACAAGATACGAAGTTCAACTATGGAAAGTAAGCAACGCAGTCACAGACAGAGCAATTTGCAATAATGCAAGATTAGCAATAACATATCAGTGAGGTTAAATGGCTAGAGTTCAACCTGATGCTAATGATGTTTTTGTCTTACTACTAGATGATGGGCCCGGCACACATATTAACACGGGAACTATTGGGTCTGCTGGTAATTTCTTAGACTATGGAGATCCAATATCTGGTGTACAAGGATTATTTGGCGATGCAATGTACATGCCAAGTTCTTTTATCTCCCCGAATCATGACGGATGTGGCGGAGCAAACGATGTATTAGTTACTCCCAACGTATCATTATCAGGATGGGTATTTGTTAGAAGACAACCAAATTACTTTCCAGAAATTTTTAATAAGCAGTATTATTTGAACGGTTGGTCTGCTCCCTTTTTGAGTTTTGGTATTCAAATGGATAGCGGGTCTAATGGTGGATGGACTTTCTACATAACAACATCGGGCACGTTAAAAAGTGTGGGTATGGGAGCCACTCTTCCCATGCCTCAAGGAAAATGGTGCCATGTTGGTGGTACGTGGGATGGAACCACACTAAGATCATACCTTAATGGAACATTAGTTGGTACAACTGTTCCTGGTGGCGGAGCAATAGATTATGGAACTGCTGGAAATAGAGGGCAGTGGTACACAGGAGCTGTCCCAGGCTCTTCAACCGTACAGGGCCCTCCAATTTTAGTACAAGATATTAGAATAGCTAATGTAACCAGGCCACAATCATATTTTGCTAATATATATTATAATGGGCTTTACGTAAATGGTGGATAAATCATGGTAGGAACTAGAATAGCTCCCGACAATAATGATATTGTAGTTTGGAAATTAGATGAATTGACGGCTCCATTTGTTAATTCATCAACTTCGTCAAATGCGGTATCACATGCCAATTCAGATCTAGCAACAATATCTGGCAACGTTCAAACGCAACAGCCAAGTTTATTTGCCGCATCTGGATCTAACAGTTGCGTTTGGTTCAGTGGAAATAACAGTGGTAGCCCAAGAAATTATATTCAAGGTGCAACTGGCACTCAGCCACAACCTCCACTAACTGTTTCTGGATGGGTATATTTGCGCGCTTATAATACTACTGGATTCACAATTCATTTAATTACTAGACAACATACAGCTAACTCATGGGGCCCACCTTTTTCTTCGCTTCAAGTAGGAGAGAATAGAACATACGTAAGTCAGCCTCAACAGTGGGATTTTTCTGTAAATACTACTCCAAGTGCGGGAGGAAATGCTGTTGTTTCAGAGCAATTTACTATACCTTTAGGCACCTGGTCCCATATAGGTTTAACATACGATGGAACAACCATAAACGCTTACATTAATGGCAATAATGTTAGTTCAGGAGTTGCATCACCAACCGGAAATATTAGCTATGGCAACGGTCCTTGGTTTTTCGGGGCAATTACTGGCTCAGGAAATCCAGAAGAAAGTTGCAATTCTCTTTGTGATGTTAGAATAGCAAATATAGTAAGACCACAATCATATTTTGCCAACATTTATAAAAATGGAATTATGAATGATGCTTCTTCAATATCCGTTATTACTAGGTTTTACAAAATGCGAGCATTTGATTTATTCTTAACTACAACTCCTGTTTATTGGGTTGATATTAATATAAGTTATGATAATGCACCAGATTCTCCAAGCGGAGAGGGATTAGGACCTATAGAAGTATTAGAAACCTGGACCGCTCTAAATGAATAATGGATAAACTATGCCAAGAATTGTACCTGACCTTTTTGATCAAATTGTATGGCCACTAACAGAAACAAGCGGCGCCTATAGAAATGTTGGCGTACTATCACCTAATGATACAACAACTGATCTAACTGTTACTAATACAATAACTAGAACAGGAAATGGTATTTTTGGAAATTGTCCACAGTTTCCGGCCACTAGTAATTTTCCATCGGGCTCGAATTCAACCAGAAATTATGCGGCAGGTGCTAAAACAATTACCATTGCTCCTCCTTTAACTCTTTCTTGCTGGGTTTATTTAAGACAATTTACTACAGCTGCCGCACAAAATATAATTGGAAAAGAATTTAGAGACAGCTCTATAACTTCAAGCTGGACAACTCCATTTTATGCAATATCAATAGATGTTTTAACTAGTAATGGTGGCGGAGATTGGTTTATCACTGTTGCGAACACCGTCTCTACCAGGGCAACTCTCTCTATTACAGATTTTCCTATTCCATTAGGCGTTTGGTCGCACATCGGTATGACACACGATGGTTCAGCTATTCGAGCATATCTAAATGGGTGCCAGTGTATTTATTATTCTGGCGCCACCCAACTTAACTCTACTGCTTCTTCAACTATTGTTTACACAGATGGGTCCAACGGTTTTGGAAATTGGAAAATAGGCGCTATTACGCATACAGGATCCGCCAATAAAGAAGAGCCAATGGCTAACATACAAGATGTTAGAATTGCTAATATTGCCAGACCATTAAGTTATTTTAAACACATTTATAATGTTGGCGTTTTACCACTGAGGAGCGGAGAGCTTACTAGTGGACAATTCTTTAAATTAAGAGCTTATGATACTTCTTGTCCGACTCCAACTCCTGTAACATGGGTAGATACTCAAGTTTCTTTAGCAAATGCGCCAGCTTTTCCATGCACTGGTCCATATACAACGCCAGAAGTGTTAGATACTTGGTATGCATAAACACTCAATAATACGACATTTTGGATAAATGGAGAATAAATGGCTACACAACTGAGATTTATGAGGGGATTTATCAATCCCTACACCGCTGGCGGCTACGGCATAGGTGCGTCATTCATAAAAGTACTTTATGAATTCTGGGGGTACTGTGTCAACGGAACCTCTGCACTCCAGTCGCCTGGCGGAATGGCTAACACCATGTCCATTAATTATTCTATATCCAACACAACGGGTGCGGGTGTATCGCCTATCGTTGTAACTACCACTACAACTCATGCTTTATTCACAGGCCAACAGGTTATTATAAGTGGAGTCACCGGTTGTACAGCAGCTAACGGAACTTATCAAATTACATTTATCAACACTACGCAATTTAGCTTGAACGGTACAACCGGAAACGGAGGCTACACTGGTGGCGGTACAATTAATTTGAGTGCCCACGGTATGCCAACTAATTTTACGGAAGGCGTAAACGTTTTTGCTGTCGGAAATGATGGATATACTTCAGCGCAGGTCAGTGGTACAACTGGTGGTGACGCAATTTTTACTGCTACAACCACTAATCCATTTTCCGGAACCGCTACCACTCTTACTGTTAACCAATCTACAAATTATAGAACTACAATTGCAGCAGGTTCAAACGGACAAGTATTACCTCAATCCACTATTAACGTTGCCAGCACAACAACAGCTAGTACAACAATCACCGTTACCTCTAACGGCGTTTCTCTTCCAACAGGCACTATCAACGTAACATCTACAACTGGATTTCCATCTGGTGGATATCTTAACGTAGTAACTACTGAAGGAACACAACTAGTACTTTACACAGGTATTACGGCAACAACATTTACCGGATGTACTGGCGGCATTGGTTCTATGACAACTGGTGGGGCTGTTAGCATTGGCTTTCCGGGAAGTGGAACTATCAACGTAACAACTGGTGCTGGAAATCAATTGGTTACCTATACCGGCATTACTGGCACCACCTTCACTGGATGCACTGGTGGAACAGGAACCATGTCTACTGGTGGGGCTGTTTATGCGCCAATTCAAATATCAACAACTACAGCAAATTCATATCCAGATTTAGGATCAGTTGTAGTAAATGGAGTATTGGGAAATACAACTTCCAACGGAACTTGGACTGTAACAACACCGACTTACAATCTTAACAACGCACTTTATTTTGGAACAACTATTGGATTTCCATCTAATGGAGCGTCTCTACCACAAGCTACTATTAACTCTAGTACAGTTGCTCCGTTTACAACCACGACTGGTGTTCAAACATTACCGACTGGCACTATTAACGTAGCTGCTACGGCACCAGCTAGTACTACAGTTGCTTCCGCATCTAATAACGTTGCTTTGCCGACTGGTACAATTAACGTAGCTTCTACAACTGGTTTTCCAACTTCAGGAACCACTAACATAGCAACAATAGTTACAACTGTAATTGCGCTTCCTTCTAACGGAGCAGTCCTTCCACAATCTACTATTTTCGTCAACTCAACTTCTGGATTCCCAGTCACTGGCACACTTAGCGTTGCGGATAGCACAATAAATACAACGATTGCAGCTGGCTCTAACGGAGCAATTCTTCCACAGGCAACTATTAACGTAGTATCAACTGCAGGATTCGCAGCAAGCGGAACGATTTTCGTAGCTACAAGCACTGGTAATCAGATAGTTGCTTATACAGGTACTACTGGAACTTCATTTACTGGTTGTACAGGCGGTGGCGGCACCATGAGCACTGGCGGTGCTGTGTATGCTGCAACATCAGTCTCATACACTGGAATAACCCCTATCAGCTTCACTGGCGTCACTGGTGGCACCGGCACTCTATCGGTCAACACACCAATTGGTGGAGGTCCATTCAACCAGACTGTTACTTACACTGGTGTCACCGCTACCACCTTCACTGGTGCATTGGGTGGTATGGGAACTATGTTTACTGGTCATGCAGTCGGAAACACCGGCTTCTTTAATACTTTCCCAACAGCAGGTTCAGTTTATATCAACACGACCACTGGCGCACAGTTAGTAAATTATACTGGCGTAACTGCAACCTCACTAACAGGAGCTACTGGTGGAAGCGGAAACACTTCAAACGGTGGATCTGTCTTTACAGCATTCTCTCCGGCTTCAGCCTATACTTCAATTGCAGCTGGTTCTAACGGCGCAGTACTTCCACAATCTACCATTAACGTAGCTGCTACGTCAGTTGCAAGCACTACAATTGCAGCCGGCTCCAATGGACAGTCGCTACCTCAAAGTATAATCAACGTTGCTTCAACAACTGGATTCCCAGCTACCGGACTTCTCTGGGTAACCACAACCGGTGGACAGCAAGTAGTAACATACACTGGATTAACACCCACTTCCTTCACAGGATGTACTGGTGGTAGTGGTAGCATGTCTACTGGTGGAGCTGTAAGCACAGGATTCCCAAATAGCGGATACATCTACGTAACAACTAATTTAGGATTCCAGGTTGTTACGTACACCGGTATTACTGGCACCACATTTACTGGATGTTCAGGTGGTTCAGGCACTATGTCAACTGGCGGCCCAGTAGTTCTGTGTTATTCTCCAACTGGAGTTATTTATGTGACAAGTGCCGCTGGTCCATTTGCAGTCACTTACACGGGAACAACAGCTACCACATTTACCGGCGCTTCTGGTGGTGCCGGCGCTATGTCAACTGGTGGCTCTATCAATTCCTCCATTTCCGCAATACTTAACAGAGCTAGTACTCTACTAACCGGTAATACTGTAATTGCTTCTGGAGTTGTTGGACTACCAAATATTAATAGCACATTTTTAGTAACACCAATTAGTAATAGAGTTATTGGTCTTAATTCTGCTTTTGGCGCAGGCGCTTATATAACTGACGGATATCTTGTCGATCGCTCTAACTTCTATCTAAACAATTCCACACCCAATGGAAACTGGACAAGTGGTGGCACTCAACAAGCTTTAACTTCCAATATGGTTGGTAAAACTTTGATAATGTGGAAGCCAAGTTCCGGTAGTAGCGAAGATGCTATTTATATTATCACGTCTGTTCCCAGCCCAAACACACTCAGAGTAAATCTTAACACCGGTGGCACTCCGGACTTGACAACTCAGCACCCATCTTTTACTGAAAGAAGTAATATCAACTATAGAGTAGTAGATATAGCTGCAGCCACTAACTCGCTTGCAAGCAACTCTTCTACGAATGGAAATTATATTACCATTCAATTTAACCCTTCCTCCGTAGGAATAAATCCTGGACAAGCTAACAGTCAAGCTCAGTTTACGCTAGCTGGATTTCAATTTGGTGGTAGCAGCGTTGGTTGGAACATTCAGATGTCGCCGGGTGGAAATTGGAATGGTGTCACATTCCCGGTAACAGGAAATTACCAAATAGATGCCACTGCAGTATTTGGAAGTCAGAGCGGTGGTTTCTATAACGGCAGCCCAAATGGAAACTTTGCTGTAACCATGGCTGCTGATCCTTCATTCTTCTTGATGCATTTTAAAGATATAAATAGCGGAGATGGATCATCCTATATGCATATAGAAATCCCTACTAGATTATATCCTTCTGCTGCTGACACTAACCCAATGATCTGTCTTTTTAGAGGTGGAGTATTTAACGGTTCTGTGTACAACATTACAACAAATGCCGGACAGACTTTTGGTCGCGGTTTTGTTATGAAGGGAACTGATGGTGTAATTAGATCACACTATGCATTAGCTAAGTCTCTCGTGGGCGATGGTGTTCCAACTTTCGGAACAAACCTAACAGACTTTAGAGTGGCATTCAATACAGCTAAAGGATTCATTTTAGCTTCTGATATAATCCTTACTTTACCAGGCGTTACTAATCAGTACTCACTTGGCAGGGCAAGAGTAAGAACAATTAAATTTACCAGCACCCCACTGCCTCTATATCATAGATTTGGTACCCCAGGAGGAACGCAATATCTAAATATTCAAAATGGAATTGCAACTATTTGGGACGGCACGATCCTCCCTGCAAACTTGCTCTTTATCATATAAGGGAACGTAATGGCTATACACACAGTTAGAGACTACATACTCCAAAATTCAAATAGTGGTAATAGACAATTTGTGCCGACTTATCTTCTGTCTCTTTTCTTAAGAAGGATACTTGGATATACTTACGTTGGAGACACTAATTTTCCCATAAATGCCGTAGGAACGCTTCTCATTTCCACCGGTGACTCAACTCCAACTGCCGCGACTCCGACCTTTGCAGTCAATACGAAGGCTGGTATCAACCAGGGATTTTCTAGAGAGTTTTACGTATGGATTCCTCCTTCGGTTAGAACTGTTAGCCTAGCAGATGTTGGTAGATTATTGGTTTTGAGAAGTGATGGATATTCAACTTTTAATTCTGGTATCTTTTTGATTACTGGATTTGAAAATCTTAATCTTACTGTTCAATCAACCTCTGGAAACTTAGTAACACCAATTACAATTACCACAACAACTAATCATGGATTATCGACTGGACAGACAGTTAGCATTTCTGCTGTTACTGGAAATACTAATGCTAACGGTATCTGGACAATTACTGTTACCGGATTAAATACATTTACAATTCCTGCTACTGGTAATGGAACAGGAAGCTCAGGATCTGTGGTTACTAACTGCTATGTTATTGATTATAGAACCATGGGAAGTTTCCCTCCACAAGAAGCTTATGATAGTTTGAGGTGGTACCTATATGCTGCTGATTCGGCAGCTCCAGTACAAGGCAACCCTAATAGTGGATGGCCAACTACCTATGGAGGCAATGGTAATTCCACAACATCTCGTATTATTCTACAGAGCCCTCACTCACTTGGTTGGCAAGTCAGAATTTGCAACGAGACAGAACATGACTGGGCTCGTAACCTTCCAGCTAACAACGGAACTGGTTCGGTTCCATGTCTAACTGCAATGCCAGGTTTTGGCGGCAACTCGGCCGGTGATTTTGCTGTGGGTGGACCACACCTTCACACCGGAATATTTTACTCGGGACAATATGATGCTGGAGCGTTCGGAGCCAGCACCTTCGTTGGTGGTAGTTGTCCAGGATTTGGAGAGCCTGGTATAAGATCTTTCCCATATCTTGGTGGACCTTATTCTACTCCATACAGAATAACGATGGTTGGAGATGATACTGGATTAGCTGTCGTAGGATTTGGACGCAGACAATTCAATGCTGTTAATCCAAAATCTTGGATGTTAGCGTTTGGAATGCCAGAAAATGAACCAGCTCCGCTTCCTGTTAATAATACGGCTAGATTATTCTGCATTGGTGGCCCAACCGGTACCAATAATAACGACTTTGCCAACAATGCAAATGATGTAAGCTGGTCTATGGGTAGTACGTACAGTGGTAACGGAAGCTATATCACCCAGCCCTGGTCTCAGGGAGTAAGTCAATCATTAGGTGGAATCCCAGTAAGCTGTGCTACTGCACTCTGGACATATGGAACGGGTGTTGGACAATTTGGTAGCCCAATTTGGGATGGTAGCGCAGGTGATAGTCCGTGGGCTAATGGTACAGAGCTATTTCCGGTAGATCTGGTTAACGGTACAATTACCAGATGGAGTGACGCGAACGCCGGCTTTGGTTTCAATACTCCTAATTCATTTCAATACGAACCAAGAGCAATTGGAACAATACCTCATCTTAGAGCGGGTAGAACTAACTTTGATGAATACGTTACAACCAACGACACTGCCCGTGCTTGGCAGCATATGAGACGTGGTGTCTACGTAACTTGGAATGGACCACAGGTGGTACCATGAGTAATGCAGCCGACCTAGGAATTGTTCAACTTGGAGGTAATTTTATTCATGCTAGTATAGCTAATAGCTATGGTACCTTAGATATGTTGTCATCATCCCCAACTAACTCATTTGAGAATGACTTATTCAATACCTACGTTGGACTTGCTAATAACTTCCAAAATGTAGTTGCTGAAAATACTCTTGATGGAGCTTCGGGACAATCATATGGTGGATATGCAGCCGCTTTCGGAGGTGCAGAGCCAAATAACGTGACTGATAGACAGTCTCTATTAATAGATAATGAACCGACCCTACCATGGAATAAAGATCAACAGATATATTACAAATTAAGGGGATTCAATAATAACACCAGTACCTACGAAACTTGGATAATTGCAGAAGAAATAGTACCAAGAACAGAAACATTTGATCCAACTGGCAATTTCCCAAATATAGACTATAACGTATATTTTACGCCACCTTCCGGCAATACGCTTTCTAATATAAGGATAGTAGCTAGGTGGATTCAGTAAGGTTTAATTAAATGGCCAGACACCTACTAAGAGACTACAGCACAGTAGCGTTAAATACCACGTCCTCTACTTTTATAGGATCATATCTCACTACGATTTTTATGAGAAGAGTGTTAGGGTATACCTATGTAGGTGATACTAATTACCCAATTAATGGAGTGGGAACGCTCCTTATTTCTACGGCAGATTCTACCCCAACTGCCGCCATCCCAACCTTTGCAGTTAGTACTAGAGCTGGTATTAATTTAGGTTTAAATAGAGAATTTAATGTTTCTATTCCAGTTGCCACCAGAGATTTAAATACTTTTGGTGGAATTGATAAGGGAAGAATATTAGTTTTAAAGAGCGAAAATAATTCAACATATAATTCAGGCTGTTTTCGTATTGATGGATATGATATTGCCACTAATTCATACGTGGTAGATTATAGAAGCGGAACTACGATAACACCAGATACTACCATTACTGCGACTTCTAATAACATTAGTCTTCCGACAGGAACCATCAACGTGGTTTCAACATCCGTATTTCCGGCGAGTGGAACCATTTTAGTATTTACTGATAATGCAGTACAAACAGTAGCTTATACCTCTAAAAACAGCACCCAATTTCTTGGATGTACAGGCGGTATTGGAATCATGAGAACAGGTAATGGAGTGGCCAACAATGCAACTACATTACCTCAAACAACTCTCACTGTCCCATCTACTGCAGGATTTCCAAGTAGCGGAACTATTTTTGTATTTACAAGTACTGGCAGACAAACTGTAACTTATACTGGTGTAACTGCTACAACATTTACGGGATGTGCTGGTGGTACTGGTGTTATTGGATTTGCTCCAGTAGTTACAACAACTAATACAACGATTGCAGCTGGCTCTAACGGAGCGATACTTCCGCAGTCTACCATCAATGTGGCATCTACAACCACAGCTACGACCACTATTGCTTCGGGTTCAAATAATATTGCACTACCACAGAGTACGATTAACGTAGCATCCACCGCAGGTTTTCCTGGCTCCCCCAATGGCGGCATTATTTATGTTACAACTAATCAGGGTATTCAACTAGTCACATATACTGCGACTACTGGAACTGCCTTTACAGGGTGCAGCGGTGGATTTGGTTACATGGCAACAGGTAACTCAGTATTTGCTGGATTTTCGCCTACAGGAATTGTTTACGTTACCACAAACACCGGGGTTCATCAAGTTAGTTATACAGGAAGAACATCAACCACTTTTACCGGATGCTCAGGTGGTACCGGAACTATGTCAACTGGCGGTATGGTTTATTACTCACCTAACGTGCCGCGTATAGAAGCAGCAGATAGTATGAATTGGTACCTATATGAAAGAGATGGGTATGCTTCTGTTTTAGCTCAAGGCGCCTCAAACGGCAATACCAGCGTACAATATAGAGGAAATGGCTCTTCTACTACGCCAAGAATCATTCTTCAAAGTCCAAATGCATTAGCATGGCAAGTTAGAGTTTGTCATGAAACAACTAATGACAGCGGTGTTGGAACGTCTCCAATCAGCGCAGAATGCGCATTGATTACATTCGCTCCTGGTTTTGGTGGTAATGCATCGGGAGATTTTGCTGTTGGCGGGCCACATCTACATACTCCATTATTTTTTAACTCTAATAGTAATAATTTTCAGGGAGGAGCAGTAGGATTTGGAGATAATGTCAATATTCCATCAGGTACTACTTCTATGCCATATAGAATTACTATAGCTGGTGATACCGATGGCTACGGAGTCTCTGTGTTTGGGAGAAGACCTGGTAACGCGACCTCACCACGCTCATACATGCTTACTTTTGGAATGTGTGAGATAGAGGCAACACCATTACCTCCTAATAATGAGGCTAGACTTTATTCTATAGGCTCTGGAAATAGTCAAAACTCGGGCAACAATCTAAACGACGTCAGCTGGTACCCCGGAAATATCGTATCTGGGTCTAATACACAAGGTGTTGCCGTGAAATCAGCAGTCGGCGCTTTTGCAGCTCCAATTACTGCTACTGTTTCTATGTTGTCATATGCTTTTGGAAATGGCCAACAGGGCAGTCCAATTTTCGATGGGTCGGCAGGAGATACTCCGTGGTTTGGTGGCGTTGAACTTTTCGCAGTGGATGTAAGTGTTGGTGTGCTTAATACATGGAATAACAGCGCAGTAGCCAATTACGGATTTCCTTTTCTTGACGGCAGATTCCTGGGAACTATTCCGCATATAAGGGAAGGAAGAGCTAATTACGCAGAATATAGCACGACTGCTGATTTAGTTGGTCAGCACATGAGAAGAGGCGTCTGGCTATTATGGGGCGGACCACCCGTGATAACATAAGGGTAAAATGGCAAGGAAATATCTCAGAGGATTAATGTACACAACTGGAACGAATGGTAGGGATGTCCCTATCTTCATGAAGTTGTGCTATGAGTTTTGGGGTTACTGCGTCAATGGAACTAACCCAGTTCTTAATGTGACTGCAGCTACTCAAGCAAGTCCTATTACAATAACTACATCAACTCCACATAATTTAACCACTAATCAAATAGTTGGGGTTTATGGAGTTGAAGGAAACACCAACGCAAACGGTGGTTGGAGTGTTGTTGTTGTAAATTCAACTCAATTTAATTTGAGCGGATCAGTTGGTAATGCTCCCTATACCAATGGGGGGCGAGTGTTTATACCAGGTGGTATGCCAATTTCTCCGACCAGCGGACCTACTGGATTTTTTGAAGGCGCATCAGTCGTAGCAACAGGTACCGATGGAGTAACATCTTCTATTGGTAATACGTTAACCGCTGCGTCCTCCGTTCCGTTTAACTCAACTATGACTGGCAAACATGTAGTAGTTTGGTTAGCTGGCGCCAGCACAGGAGTCAGTCAAGCTTCTTTTGGACAGATACTTCCACAAACATCCATCAATGTAGCTTCTACAATTGGATTTCCAGCAAGCGGTACACTTTTCATAGAGAGTAGTAATGGAGTACAAAACGTTTCTTATTCTGGAATAGTTAATACCACAATTGCACCTGCCTCAAACGGGCAAATACTACCACAAGCTACTATTAACGTAGTTTCTACAACTGGATTCCCATCTAGTGGTACAATTAATGTAACTACAAGCTCTAACGTTCTGCAGGTAGTTTCTTATACTGGAACTACTGGAACTACCTTTACAGGATGTACTGGTGGTACAGGCACCATGTCTACCGGCGGAGCTATTACTGGTCAGATATTTACTGGATGTTCCGGTGGTACAGGCACTTTAGGTCTCAATGCTTCAGTATCAGTTAATCAACCAAGTACCGATGACTCAATTTACAGAATACAATCTGTTAATTCTAACAGTCAAGTGACCATAGTGCCGTTTAGTGGTGGTACTACAGATATTTCTACCCTCAAAAACAATCTCAGTGCCAGAGCCGCGCTCAGCTATAGAGTAATTGACGTTACTGCCGCTTCTCAATTATCAGTAGCCAATGGAAACTATTTCATAGGTACTATGAGAGGTGCTGCAAATATTAATAGCGGACAACTTCCAAGTCAATTTCAATTCTTTTTAAGAGGATCTGCAAATGCATTTGGATTATTTGGTGTAGTAGGATCTCCCAATGGCAGTTGGAACGGATCTGCTTTCTCGGGGTCAGGATCTAATGCTACAATGACCGAAAGAACAAATGGAACTGGCAGTATTACTGGAACTACGTCTAACGCTAATGGATTTGTTTCTATAATTGCTGATACTGACTTCTTTTTTGGCCACGTTAAATCGCCTACCAATAGCTCCTCATCGTTATACTTTATGGTCACCACACCGTTAAGATTATATACTCAAGCACAAGACCCTAATATGCTAGCAATATTAGTTGGCGGTAATGCTTTAAATAATACTAACGGCACAGATTCTTTCTGTAATGCATTTGGAATGGTTGGATTTGATGGTATAACCAGATCACATACTTTACTAGCTAAAAATCTTCTTGGAGACACCGGTAATACTACCCTTGGATTGGCTTATACGGTATCAGGCGCTTTAGATAGAATAATTGGATATAGCGGGGGAACCGGATCAGTAATGACTGCAGATCTCTTAATGGCATCTACTTCGTCAGTAAATCAATTCTGCTTAGCAAGAGCAAGGATAAGGCCATTTGTGTTTACCTTTGGGGCATTGCCATCATACTATCTACTTGGTAATTCGGGAGAGTTTATTCATTTAGTTAATGGTATATGTATGCCTTGGGATGGTTCAATTTTGCCATATACATTTTTAGCGGGAGGAGCATAAATGGCAACTCACATATCACGAGATTTTGCTGCCGCTACCACCGGCTACTTCAGCGGGTTTAATCACGTTTCTTACCTTTTCAATACGGCTGTTTTTCTACACAAAATATTAGGATACTCAGTTGTAGGACAAAGTGGCTTCAATCTTAACAACACAAATAATCAATCAATTATAACCGCACAGAACACGGCAATTGCTGCTGCTTCTAGCGGGCAAGTATTGCCACAAGCTACCATCAACGCTGTTTCCACAACCGGATTCCCTGCTTCAGGAAGAATTTACGTAACTACTAGTGATGGTTATCAAATTGTTATGTACTCTGGAACTACTGGAACTACCTTTACTAACTGTACAGGTGGAACTGGCACAATGTCTGCGGGTTTTACTACGACCATTGCGGCAGGTTCTAATGGAGTTGCTTTGCCAACATCCACCATCAACGTAGTCTCCACTACTGGGTTTCCAACAGCTGGAACTATTTATGTTATCACTTCTACTGGAGTACAAACGGTAACTTATGCTACCACCAATGCTACACAATTTTTGGGATGCACTGGTGGTAATGGCACTATGAGCACTGGTAATAGCGTTTCATCCGCAGGTGTAGGAGGCATTGCTGCAGGACCAAATAGAATTGTTTCAGCATCAGGTAACCCTCTAATTATCAATACCCAATTTCCACATGGAATGACCACTGGAGATTACACTGCAATACAATCTGGCAGCGGTACCGGTATGTATGGTCTCAATAGTAACCTTGGAAATTTTGGGCCATCCAAAGTAGAAGTTATCAGTCCAACACAGTTAAGATTACTTTGGACTGTATTAGGCGGCGGCTATACTGCAAATTCCTGTTCAATTTTGCCTTCAGGATTATTAATTGCCTCTGGAACAGTTGGCGCTGGAACTGGAGCCAGTATCAATTTTGGTGGAGCCCCCTCTGTTTACGCGGTGCAGGTTCCAACCACTGTAAGAACTGTTGTAAGTGGCACTGCACCAACAACAGGAGACAGCGGTAGAATATTAGTTCTTAGAAGCAGTAAATATCCGACTAAAAACTCTGGAATTTTCAAAGTAACTGCCGTAAATACGGCAACTAATTCTTATACTATTGATTATAGATCCTCAGAAACACCAATAGCAGATACTATGGATTGGTGGCTATACGAAACAGAAACTCGACTATCAGAATATCTGCTATTGCCAGACTATAACAGGACAAGTGGAGTTGGCTTACTCACCGCATCAAACACAACTCCAATTCAGATTACAGTAAACATCAGCGCCGTTTCATATTTTGAAACTGGACAAATAGTTCAAATATCTGGAGTTAATGGTAATACGGCAGCCAATGGTACATGGACTATTACTCGTGTGGGCGCGGGCATATTTACCTTGAACGGATCTTCGGGTAATGGAACCTATACAAGCGGTGGGCTTGCAACTCGTGTTGGGTACTATGGTGGAGGCAATATATCTCCTAACAGTAAAATAATACTTCAAAGTCCACATGCTACTGGATGGCAAGTTAGAGTTGCTGTGGAACCATACAATCAGCCACAATCTACACCATATAGTTCAATTACAACGGGTTATGGTGGAAGTGCTTTTGGTGATTTCCCTATCGGCGGAACTCATACACATTTGCAACAGTTTCTAGATTTTAGTTTTACCACTTTAAATCAATATTATGGAACGATGCCCGGAGCCGCAAATACCACAAATGCTCCACGTATGACAATAGTGGGTGATGATAGTGGTCAGTCTCTTTTTGCATACACCAGAACACAGAGTTCGGGTAATAATGGAATGATACTTTTCGGATTACCAAGCAATGAACCTGGCGGTCAACCAAATATTAATAGACCATTTGTATATGGTAGCGTTAATACCGGCATAGATTACGGAACTATTCAAGCAAGATTTGGCAACTCATTTAACGCAGGAATAACTTTCAAGAATACTAATCCAGAAATATGCTCTATTGCAGGATTTATTAATGCCGATGCGGTTTCTAGCGTGGTTCCAAACTATTCCTCCAATGCTGGAGACTGTCCATTTACCACTACTACAGAGCTTCTGCCTTGGGAAGTTTGGGGTGGAGTAGCAACTGACGTAGTATCACAGGCTTTACCATATCCCGCTACTGGAACAACTGTTTATACTGTGAACCCAAGGTTTATGGGAACAGCGCCATTCATTAGACAGGGCAGAACTAATTTTGGTAGCTTTACATTAAGCACTGAAAGTACAGCTTCGTTTACTATAAATAATGCAACTAACGCCTCTCCTATTCAGATAACCACGGTATCTGCAAACGGTTTGGTAACCGGACAAACAGTAGTAATTTCAGGAGTTACTGGAAACACCAATGCTAATGGAACATTTGTCATTACTAGAATTGATTCAACTAACTTTACATTGAATGGAACAACTGGAAACGCCAATTATATTAGTGGTGGAATTGGTAATGGTACTCCAGGTTGGCTACATCTACAGAATGGTATTTATTTGAATTGGAATGGAACTGGTGGTTTAACACCATAAGGATAATATCATGGCACTTGTTACTGACCAAAGCAATCTTTTTAACTTTATCAGTTCTACCGCCTGGAAAGGGCAGTTCGGTGGTAGCTGGGGCTCACAAGACTTTGAAAGCTCATTTGCTACTCCAGAATCAACTTATGTACCTACTGTAGTACCATTGCCTTTTAATACACATACCGAGCCACGACTAACGCATGGTTTTAATACCTATTTCAAAATGCAGGGATTTAATACAGCTACCAGCAGCTATGAAGTTTGGTTTTCAAGAACCGAGCCACTTTTGATTCCACCCAGCGGACATATTCTTTCAAATATAGAAATTGTTCTTACTTGGATTGATCGATAACTTTTGAATATTCAAATGACAATTTTAGTAGCTTATCCACCGATTTGGAGAAAGCGGCCTGACGACTCGCTAAGTGGCTTTTCATATTAAAAGCTTGAGCTTCTTGTTTAGCTTTTTCTGAAAGCCACGGCCCTCTTTGTTTTTCTGCCACCGAGAGATTAGTATAAGCTGGAACTGAAAAGAACTTAGCTGGATCTTGGATTTGATTATCTTTCCAAACCTGGAAGTGCAAATGTGGATGGGTATGAGAGGCATTACCAGTATTACCAACGGCCCCAATTATTGTGCCGGTGGTGACCTTATCGCCTTTATGCGTGTTAACTGTTGACAAATGTGCGTAGTAGCTTCTTACACCATTAGCATGCTGTATATTGACTACATTACCACCCAATGGATCAGTTCCAACACCAGTTACCACACCATCTGCCAATGGGTAAATGGGTGTACCTGCTGGAGCGCGCATATCTACGCCTTGATGACCTACACGTCCATTAGGGCGCCTGGCGGTTAGGTCGAAGCCGCCCGAGCTGTGCCACTCGTCATGGATTGGGGCTACGAACCCCCCAGACGAAGGTATAGCATTCTCCGCCGGCTTTTGGGCAGTCGGGGTCGTTGGGACGTTAAACCGCCGCTTAGCGCCAAATAGGCCCTTGATTTCCTCGACTAATTGTGAGAGATTGCTCTCTATATCTCCACCCATAACCATACTGTAATGCTTCTTTAGCGATATGGATTTTGACGACAGGAGAAACAAATAAGGGTGCCATTTGGCTGATTAGCCTGAGAATACTGATAGAATTCCTTACACACGGAACAATTCATTCCATCCAATTTATCATGGACATGTGCTATCATATTTCCCTGGATGTAGATTATATTCTCACCCAGGAATCTCTTATCGATCTTTAGATTCTTACACTGATGCTTATCAGCTATCTTTGTACCCTTCAACGGATAGTAGTGAGGTATGTACAAATAGCAACCATGATCGTCTACAGCGACAATCTCGAAAGTCTTCACTTCATCATAGTTTTTGTAAGGGCTGACTATGGTGGACGCCTTCACACGACAATCAACTCGGTCCCCCGGTTTGAGTCTTGTCATCCCTTAATGCGAAATTATGGATGGATGTTAGTCTTCACCGTGTTGTGTGTCCCAAAAATCCCTAGCTAACCTAATTAGATCGCTATCATCTAAGGTATTGACATCATAAGAACAGATAATACGCGCGAAGTTGACGAGATCTGCAATATGAGATGGAACCTCTCTTGTTACAGTAACGGTCTCAGTTAGCTTAGTCATTAGACCTTAGGCTCTTCGTAATAGTATACAGAGACGCCATTTTCAACCAATTCTTTGGTGAGAAGGTCAGTTAACTCTGGAATAGCGCTAGTCAATAAAGTGGAGACGTGAACACTAGCTCGCTCATACTTAGCCATTTTGCAGACTTCTTTCAAGCAAGTCGTAAGACCATCAGTGCTGGTATCTAGCTTCTCATCCTGACATAGAAGGTTTAGTACCCAAGTATCGCTTTGAACGGCAGTAGTGTTAACAGCGCCAAGCTTATATTTGCCATCACGAGCATTGAACCAACCTTTGACTTCCCTCTTAACAGTTGGCCACTTCTTATCAAGAAGTGGATAAAGAGGGCTATCTACTTTGCCAACCATGTTAGCCGCATTCAACACAAATCGAAGGCCGGCGTTCTCTGGCGCTAGGATGCTGCCGTTGATAACTTTTACTCGACCTTGTTGCTGAAATAGTTTGGCGGTGTTGGATTGATTGCTATCTTTGTTCATATTATATCCTTTATAGGGCGGCTCTCAAATGAATATATCAGTGCCAGCGGCTGTTTTTCTGAGGCTTGTTGTTATCTAAGATAAACTTTTCAATTTCTTTTAGCTTAGACCCATACTTAGAATCATGTCTAACTACAGTATCATTAGCGTTGCTAGGATGTTGGACTTCCTCTAGTGCAAACCTAAAAGGCTTGAATCCAAACTGGGCGCCCATATCTAGATTTTCTTGGACATCATCAAAATAAGGACATCCCTCCCACTCAGGGTGCATATCTAAGAAAGTGTGGTAAAAAAGCATATGAGGCTTCCTGGCTCCTACCAAGCAACTGAAATGCCCTATGGTACCATCCATAAAACCCTCAAAATCTAAAACCTCTTTCATGCGCACTAAGTGCTCCGAACCAACATTGGACAATAGGGCTATCTTCAAATCATGTTTGTTTTTTAGGTTATTCATTAGCCTAAGTACATTCTTATCAGCCACGATAACATTGTTCCAGTCTTTAATTAGTTCATCCATAAGAACTTCAGACCTTATCTTGAAATGGTCGCCAAGTTCATCTCTCATTTGAGTTAGTCCCATATCATGAAGCTTTTGATTGCGATTCATAAAGTAGAGAGCCTCTCCCATGGTAATGTTAAAGGTCTTGGATAATTTTTTGATGAAGTCTTGGAAATTGGCATGTACTAAAACATTGCCAACATCTAGCGCTACGTATTTCATAATTCCTCTATGCGTTCATGTAGATACTTAATCGAATCCAAACGTACTGAATTTATATTCAAGGGCGAGCATGATGAAATAGCATCAGCGTGAGATACTATTTGTCCAACTCCCAGTTTCTGTGAAATTTGACTGTTGGTTATAGATTCAGCATCTTCGTAGTCGGGAAAGATAAGAGAGTGTTTACCGTTGTAAAAAGCATCAGCTAAGAAACTAGTTTGACCTTGACAGGCAAAGAATGTGGAATTTTTCAAATTACAGTAATACTCGTCTACGATCCTTATATCCTTGACCTGCACGCCGTAATGACATTCGTGCGCGTTTTCCATGAAAACCACGCTATCTGGATACTTTTTTAAAACATCTAGCACGCGTTTATTGTTGTTTGAAAGCACGGCAGTAATGTAGTGTTCACAGGGCACATAGTTTTTCGCGACCTGATGATAGGGGCGGATCCATTCAAAGCCCTCTCGTAAGACGGGCGGAACTTCCATATCGCCATAGTGTGAATACACAAAATTACAATTAGAATTATCTATGATATTTACCATTCTTTGGGTATCCACTGCGTCTCTATTTAGAGAATGTGCATGGTACTTAAACAGTCCTAGATTGTATTTTTCTTTTCTGCTCAGTGCATGGTTAATCATGGACGAGCTACACTGCCAAAGAGTAATATCTAGTTCGTTAGCTATACAACTAGTAAAATACTCTAAATCGCTAATAACTAAATCAGGGGCAAAACTTTTTACTTGCTCTAAATAAATAGATAGGTTATCACTATTCAATGATAGTAAATCTGGCCTATAGATATTCAATACGGCATCTAATGTCCAGTCAATGCTAATATCTTTGGGAGATGATTTCTTGTAGGCAGCAATCTTAATCTGGTGCTGTGATCCTTCCATGGCTTTCAAGAAACGAGAAAGCTGGATCTTGGCGTTCTGATTATTGGAGGCTGCGTACAGTATCTTCATTTATCAAAAAGACCTGCCTCTTGACCTAGCTTGATAAGCTTGCGCATTAGTTCTACTTGCTTTTCAAAAATTTCTTTAGTGGCTCTTACGTCAGCTGCGGCGGTGTGAGCCTTATCGTTTTTGACGCCATACTTCTTGCCCAGGCTTTTTAGACTATAGCCTTCTGCAAACTGGCCGATGCAATAGTCGAAGAATAGTTCATTCATCATAGTATCAATTAAACGACGACCAAATGGAAAGGAGTCATCTGAATTGCACTTGGTCCAGAGCTGCTGAAGCCTCTCCTTATCGAAACCGATGTTCTGACCAATCAAGAATCTCTTCTCAGCTGGCACTCCATCATCGGCGAGCCAGTTTTCCACATCAACTAGTGTAGAAACTGGATCCAGATAACGTTCACGACCTTCTTTGGTCTTATGCGTGATATCTTCTAGCTTATGGCCGTTGATTTTCAGGGCGGCATCTTCAATAGTCTCTGGTGTCAGGGGCTTGAAGCACCAAGTTTTTTGAGCGTTCTCGCTCGTATCACCTACGCGATACAGGGACAACTCGATTACATCGTGCTTATGCGAGTCTAATCCAGTCGTTTCAATGTCAGCAACGTAAAATACATAATTCATGCAATACACCTCTAATGTAGGATGCTTCGTCCAAATATAAGAATCAGGAATAGGCTGTCAACCCCGGTTATTTCAATTTTTTCTTGATCTCGTTTTTCAAGGAATTGAATGACTTGATACCTTGCTTGTACTGCGCAATTAGAAAGTTTACCCCGTCAACCGTGCGGAGGAAATCTTTTTCTTTGTTAGTCAGCTTGGTACCTTCTAGCGTGAACATCACCTTATTATCTTCAAAGATTTTCCACTTCTCACCCTTGTTAGGCATGGAAACTCTTTTGACCCTAATTACTTTCTCGGCTTTATCATCTTCTTCATGATAAAGATCGTATTCGAATTTACTAAGGTTGTATTTAAGATTACCGTCTTTAGATTCTTCTCCGCTAGGAGGGAAGTTAGGCGTTTGTTCGGGATTTGTTTTTGTTTGAGTCTTATTGGTTGGCATGTTTTATCTCATTTGCACACGGCATCTGCCGCTACGATGCCCATGATGCCTGCTGATAATATACCGTGTATTCCAGCACTTTCACCAGCCACAAACATACCGTCTACTTCTGTCTCTAGATTATCCCCAATATTTATCTTGGGAGCAGAAGGAATGATAGTTGGAACGTGGAAATAAGCCTTAGTAGCAATCTCTGGGATAGCAATAGATAATTCTTCAACAACTGGCTTTAACCAATTATACTCTTCGATAATAGATATTCTACTCTTACCAGATATAATTGCGGAGATTCTTTCTTTAACTATTCTGTCATTAGCTAGAACAAAAGATAGCCCACCAATTCGATGAGTCTGTTCAAATCCAGTACCTGGAAATGGTCTATTGCCAATTAGATTAAAAGAGACCTTGTCAGTCTTCCATCTATTCTCATTAGAGCGAAAAGCCGAAATTGCTAAGTCTAAATGATCTTCAGGTATAACTGTGCCATACCAAGATAGTGGGCCTAACTCTAAGTCTTCGCCTTTAAATATGGTGCAGTTAGATCTATTAAAATCTTTCATGACACTAGAATTAGCTTCGACACGAATACCGAATCTAGCGATATCATTATTATCTACAATTCCAAAGCTACCATAAAGAGCACGCGCCCATCGCCAGCCGCTTCTACCAACGGCAATTATAAGCTTCTTACAACGGAACTCTTGTTCCTCTGTAGAAACAATGAATACGTTCTTTTGCTTAACCACGCGTAAAACTTCACTATCAAAATTGAATTGAATATTCTTATCTTGTTCAATAATTTCAGCCATGTATTTAGAAAGCATATGTATCTCTTTTGGATACACCTGCACATGATCGTTAAGCTGAATATCATAGCCTAACTTCTTTAGTTTCTTTTCCATCGCTGCGGTTGGAGAACGGTCTTTAATTATTTTGTAATTATCAACCTGCTCCAAAACATGCCTGAACCAAGTATGGGCGGATTTAGCTCTACGCAAACCAGTTAGTTCAGCAACTTTAGATACATCAGTTTGGTATAATTTACCATCACTATTTGGTAAACAACCTAACCAACCCTCTAATTGTCTCCTACGTTTCATAGGCGGTCTACCCAAATCAAATAGGATAGCCTTAACATTCTTGTGGTCCTTAGCTAGTTTTAAAGTAGCAAAAGCACCGGCGACACCTGCACCAATTATACCAACGTCAAAATCCTTCATGCCCTCTTATTATATCAGGCTACATATTTATTTAGAAAGTTAGCCACTTAACTGTAACTGGTTCTTCAGTAGAAACTGATAATCCAGCTTTGGCAATAGCAGCTTTGAAGGCGGCTGCATACTTTCCTTTTAGCAAAGCTGCTAGTTTGGTGGCAGCAGCAGGTGGCGTGGCAGATACAGAAAAGTTTACATTTAACTGGCTATCAACGACAATAGATACGGCTACAGGGCCATCATCTACTCCAGCTTTTGGTAGTAATTGAGCTACTTCTGCCGATTTTTCCCATACCCCCGCATCAGTCAGCGCCTTTTGAATTTCACCGGGTTGGGCAAAAACCTTTTGACCTAATGAGATTTTGCGAGCAAAACGTTCAGCCAATTTAACTAAATTATCTACAGATTTCATGATATTCCTATTTTAATTATGGGACTGTTGATACTAGAGTCCATCTTAGTCTAGTTGGGTCATAAGCCCAAGTTGCAGAACGACCTGCTGTTGTGAGATTTATTGGAGAGGCGTAAGTGCCTATGGATGCAGGATTCTCTAAAGTTTTACCGTTTCCATTTACAGCAATGAAATGTACACCATCAGCTGTAAATGTAGCGTCCTTAACAGTAAATCTCATATTAGGTAGTGGTGTCAATGGAGCTGTAACAGTGCAGGTAACAGAGCTAGGGTCACATACAATTAGTTGATCAAATCCGGTAACAGTCGTACTGCCTCCGCTAGCTACGTTAACAACTGATGTATAACCAGAATTTGGAGAAATGTTATTAGTTAATGATGAAATCCAAGTTGTACCATTGTAAACAAAAGTAGCCTGAGTGAAATTCGTCATGATCACAATGCTGGCTAAACCACCATCAATATTCGTACCATTTCCGCCAACAGTTATATTAAAGCTACCCGCACTTCCATTAGCATCTTTAATGGTATATGTATCTCCTATAGTCGGAGTTGCCGGTAAGTTAATAGTAAATGGTGCTGCAATGGTACCAATAGAAACAATTTCGTCAGCCGCTGTCATATTATCAGGGCTGGTTGTAGTAACCCTAACCCTAACTCTCCTACCAACACTGGTAATGAATTTAGTAGTAGTAGTGCTTGCTACTGAAGTAGTTTGGGACATTAAGTTTACACCGAAATGTCCTTGAAGTGCCAATATTCCGTGGTCGTTTGTTAAAGTATTCCACTGATTAAATATAATTGCTTGTCTAGTTGTTGATGTAGGGGTTACTGTACCACCGTTTGCTCCAAAGTTGCTAGGAGAAACATTGATTACTGCGCCTACAACACCAGCTTGTGCATCAGTAGAGCTATCGTTGAGGAAAGAATCTCCAACTGCCCAAGCCCCTGATTGCCAGATGCGGCCAGTTACAGCTCTACTGGTTCCATTTCCTAAAACTTTACCGAATACTAAAGCTGAAGTACTAGCTCCAGACTGTTCAATAACTCCCTGGCCTTGATAAGCAACAACAGCATTACCGGTACCGGGTGCTTGTAAAGAAACTCCGCTAACACCAGTTCCACCCGCAGCCGTATTGTAAACACCCATTAAAGATTTTTGAGTGCTAGACCCACAAAACACTTCATCAAATATATTGCCAGAAGCACTATTACCGTAAATAAAATCAGTTCCAGCTATTGGAGATACTCCATTAGGTCCAGTTGATGTGGATGTAGAGTTTGGGCCATATCTGAATGTGGAATTGGGATCAAAATAAGCAGCTGTATTGGAGCCTACCAAAAATTGTACAAGTCCGGCAGTGGTTCCAGTTCCACTTTGCAAGACCACATTGCCGCCAAATGTGGCAGCATTCTGGGCCCTGAAAGTCAAGGTTTGACCAGTGACACCACCGGTAAGTGTTTGACTAATTGTTGGGTTCAGAATTGAACCGCCGAAATTGACTACTCCCAAAATACCAGTTAAACCAACGACTGATATTGGTCCAGGATAAATGCCTGCCAAGTCACCACTGGCAACACCACTGGGTCCTGGTGGTCCTGCCGGTCCAACTGGACCTGCTGGGCCTGCGGAGCCTGGTGGACCAACGATTTCAACGTCATGGTCCAGCACGTACTTAGTGCCGTCCCATCTCAAATATCCTGGTGTTAGTATACCACTCATGTATCCCCTTGAACGTAATTATTCAAGAGAATACCAAAATTTTAGTATATCTTATCTATGCAAGGATAAAACAGAATTGATTATCTGGACTCTTTCCTGCATATTATCCATATTAATTTGAAAATGAGGCAATTCCCACTGAACTAACATGAACTTAATCATGGCATCGATTGCGACCACGCCGTCCCATGTTAAACTTTCTCGTACCCCATCAGCCCTCAGGGTAGCCCTGGAGGGGCGTACGAAGAATATAAATGAGTCTAGAGCCTTCAACTTGGCAATGTACGGACCCATCTGGTCGCTGAGTAACAATTGAGGTAGAATACGTGTATGCTGAGCGGCATAAGCTAAACAATCGAAACTCCTGTCGGAGACAAAATCTGTGTATTTCTGTTCCTCAGATAATTGTCTGAAAAAGATAGCTTTCTGGTAATCATCAACCAATTCCATATTGTAGCGCAGGCTATCAAGATGCAATTCTTTCTCAGAAAGAACCGCTCTGGCTACTTCTGTAATCATGGGTAGGTTGAATTTCTCAGAGACATAGCGGGCACACGTAGTCTTACCAGTGCTGTGAGCACCAACAAAGTATACTTTCATAAACACCTCATATTTCAGATATTAGTTTTTTGAACTCTTCAGCAGTTATCTCTACTGCATTAGTAATCTTTTTAAGAGGGTCAGCATGATCCTTAGCAGAAATGGTGATGATTATCTTGCCAGGATTGGCAGACTTCATACACTCAATGTAGCTTTTATCTTCGAAAGTGATTTTCATTTTAGCTTACTTCTATCAGTAATGATTTCAACATGGTCTTCATGTACAAAAACTGAATGTTCAAAATGGGCACCCAAGTCAGGAGTTACCACAGTCCAACCATCAGATAATGTAGTAGTGGTAGTTGACCCGAGCACGAGCATCGGCTCTATAGCAATGGCTAATCCAGGTTGAATTCGGATCCCCTTGTCTTCATCTGATTTATTTTCCACGAAGGGCGGAGCGTGTGGAATATTCCAATCTAATCCGTGCCCGCCGTAATTGTTAATAATGTTGAATCCGTTAAGTTTGGCGTGTTTGTAAATGGCCTGGCCAATAACACCTAAGCGTTTGCCTACCTGAATAGCCTCGATGCCTTTCATCAAAGATTCTTCTGTGGCCTGCACCATTCTAACATGTCGTTCTGATTTGGGTTGTCCAAAAATACAAGTGATAGCTGTATCAGCGATAGCACCATCAATGGTTACGCCAAGATCAAAACTGACAATATCGCCATCATCTAGAACATAATCTTTGGGTATACCATGGACTAGTTCTTTGTTGACAGATATACAAACACCAGCTGGAAATCCCTTATACCCTTTAAAGGTAGGGATACCGCCGTTTGTAGTGATGTGATGCTCTGCCATTTCATTGAGGGCAACAAGGGAGTGGAAAGTTCTGTCTTTAACAGCTCTCTCCAAAAGCAAAAGGGTCTCGGCAGCAATTCTACCGGCGACCCTTTGTTTCTCCAACCAATTCTTGTCTTTTAGACGAACCAAGCTGTTATCATTGAACAGCTCTTTAGGAGCGTTCATTCTCATGCTTACTTACCTACTTACTTT
>Ga0075429_100000654_pt1 | contig 26825 bp, 50 predicted proteins | sample RhiMetdeltSRZDD3_FD_75295 | JGI IMG/M metagenome (GOLD analysis project Ga0075429, IMG submission 75295) | Populus rhizosphere microbial communities from Tennessee, USA - Rhizosphere MetaG P. deltoides SRZDD3 | ecosystem: Host-associated > Plants > Roots > Rhizosphere > Soil | place: USA... | reverse complement strand
GTCATGGTCCGTGGGTGTCAAAAAATCACAACTGCCATCGCCTGATGGTTACTTGGCTTCGACGCCCCGCAGTAGCCCTATTGCCACCCATGGGACATTCACGGCCTCGGTGCTCTGGTCCGCGGTACACGTTGCGGTCATGGTCATCATGTCCCAGTTCCCATGGTCCACTCGGATCCACCCATTGCCCGCATCGCCAGCAGTAGAACACCTCACCCTGTGCCATGCGGCGTGCATAGCTAGCCCTTAGCTTCTGATGGGACCACCCGTAACCCCGGGCTGTGGTGCTACCCCACTGCGGCATCGGTGATCCGTTGACGCCTCCCGCCACGGGCGAGCTCAGCGACGGTGTCGTGGTTGGACCACCAGCCAGCTTGGCGCAATGCGTCTGACCGCGCTTGCATTCCTCGGGTGAAGTTGCAGTTACGGCAGGACGGAACCAGATTCTCCGGGCGGTTGTCGTCACCGTAGCCGTTGAGGTGATCCGGTTGAAGGTGGTCTGGGTCTGACTTGGGGAGCCAATCAATGGTGCGGTTGCACCAGTGGCAGGTGTGGGGTCCTGGTCCGATGACGGCGTACAGGACGACGCGGTGTTCGTAGACCTTGCCACTCACTCCTGCTAGAGGGTGGTCAGGCAGGGTCAGGCTTTTGTACCGGCGGCCCTTGCTGACGGTAATGCGGGATGCGTGAGCGACCTTATCGATGCTGCCGTGGCGGTACCAGCGGTGATAGTGCATCTTGCACCATTCAGCCGCGCCGGACCGTGCCGGGTTGGTGCATCCCGGTACGGCGCAGGGCTTCGTCATCTTCGCCATGGGTACCCCCCCAGCAGTGGAGCCCCTGACCACGGGGGGGTCAGGGGCTCGAGGGTCAGCAGGCATACCTGTTCTGCTGGCACAGAGCGTGACACAGGTAGCCCGCCTACGCAAGTAGGCCCCATCATGCAGGCCTCACGTGGCACTCGCATCGGCATCGCCTAGGCTTCGTGGTCCCCTCTCGGGTGACCATACCTAGACACTTGTCATGCTGGGCTGCGATGCACTCGGCCAGCAGTATCGGGATAGGTGGCAGCTCAGATCTAGGTTCTGGCCAGCCACTGAGCCAGGCACCGAGGGTACGGATGCCGTCGACTACACCGGCTGAGACATCCTGAACGAAGCGGGTCGCATAGCCCATCGGTCATCCCACTTTCTGGGTCTCGTTGGCGAGTACGTCGAGTGCGTCGCCCACCCGGTACAGCGTGAGACCGACGGGCTTGTGGGTTCGGATGCGGCCTCGTTCAGCCCATTTGCGCACCCGGTCGGCACTGAGAGGTTGGCCGTAGAGCCAGGACACGGCGCGGGCGAGGGTGGCGGCGTTCACGAGCTGGTCTTCGGCCTGCTCGAGGAGCCATGCACGGCGGGCCGGGACATCGTAGGTGAGCTGACATTCGGGGCAGGTGACTGTAGGCGAACCGGTCCTTGCGTACATGTCGCGGCGGCAGGTGTCGCAGGGCCCGGCGTACCACCTGTCGCCGGGCCTGTCGACGAGTTGGCGGAGCCGATCCTCGAGGTGAGTGAGCTCGTCGAGGATGTCAGGGGCCCAGTCGGTGCAGCGGATGAGGGTGGGATACCACAGCAGCCAGCGGCAGCAGGCGACCACATCATCGGCCGGCAGGGGTCTGCTGGGCCAGCGGTCGTGCACCACCCGCACCCAGGTGGTGATGGTGTTGTGGACGGCGTCGACTAGCGCGGTGCCGGCGGGGATGGTGCAGGTGAGCTCGCCGTCGACCTGGACCCAGGCGTAGCGGGCGAAGCGCGGGTCGATGGGGAGGTGGTCGCCGTGCCGGCCGCCCTGCCCGCCGTAGCGGGTGAGCTTGGCGCGGACGTTGTCGAGGTCTTGCCAGTAGGAGGAGATGTTGACGATGGCCTGCTCGAGGGCCTTGGTGCAGGTGGCGCAGAGGGTGGCGCCGGTGATGGGCCGGCCGCAGGGGCAAGTCACACGTCCTCCTCGGGCACGACGGTCGACCAGCCGCAAGTCGGGCACATGTACTCGCGGCCACCGCCGTAGAGGTCGACGAAGCCGATCCTTCTGAGGCAGTCGGGGCAGGTGTCGACGCCTTCGGGCTGTTCCCAGCCGGGGCCGGATCCGGTGTCTGTCCAGGTGTCCATGGTGCTCCCTCGCGCGCGTTACGGCGGGTCGTGTGGATTCGACGGTTTTGGGCTGGGCCCCTTAAACAGCAACCACAGATAAGGGACGCCGCGTAAGCGTTAGTCTTCTTAGAGGTACTTCTTAGGACGCCTACGCAACCGACGTCGGATTCTCAGGCGCTTGTCCTCCTCGCTCTTTCCATAGGACCACTCCTAGACAGGTCTGCTGACTGGTCTGGTGTTTCGAGTGGTTCCTCGAACAGTTCCCACCGACTTGTCCACATGCCATGAGGGGTCTGGAACTTGCTGCGGCGCAGGTAGCCGCAAGTCTCCAGTTCGGTGAGGGCGGTGCGTACGGCGTCGCGGCCTTCTCGGGTCTGGGCGGCGATCCGGACGCTGTCGGTCTCCCAGTCGTCGCCCATGGACAGCAGGTAGGTGAGGAGGCCGCGGGCGCGGAAGCTGAGCCGGGCGTCCCGTAGGAGGTCGTTGTCGATGATGGTGAAGTTGTGGTCCTTGAGATGGCGATGGATCTTCATTCGGCGGCCTCCTCGAGGAAGTCGAACATGGATGCCTGCCCGTCGACCTGAACGGCGGGCTTGAGGATGCGCATGGCCCCGGCGAGCTGGCGTTGGTCGGTGGTGCGCCAACGGGCTAGGCGGCTGTAGTCGGCGGACATGTCGAGGGTGATGCCGTGGCGGCCGAGGGCTAGGGCTGCGAGGGCGGTGGTGCCGGTGCCGCCGAAGGGGTCGAGGACGACGCTGGGGCGGGTGGGTGCGGTGGGTTCGGGGCAGGCGCAGGCGTAGCCGGTGATGGCGACGATCTTGCTCAGATTAGGGGCACCTTCCCACGAGTGATGCCCGGGAACTGGACCCTTCTGTCCACGCGCGTATGAGTCGCCGCGAGTCTTGACGTAGCTGGTCGAGCTTGTTGGCGCCCGCCCCTCGCCGCAGGCGGTGCAGATGCCTGGTGGTGACCAGCCCTGGATGATGCGCCGCGGCCACTCGGTGGGGAACGCGGCGAAGTGGTCTATCTCGGGGCGGATGCTGGGCCGGCCACCGCGGACCCCGGTGCGGCGCGCGTAGCGCCAGGCGTCGAGCTCGGAGAAGAACCATGCCTCGGTCCGGCCGTTGCGGACGACGCGATGGGAGGGGACGGTGAGGGGTTCGGTGGGGATTTCCCAGACGCTATTGGGCAACTTGCCGAGGGGATGCGCTGCAAGCACTGTCGCGGTCTCGGTTCGCTGCTCGCCTTGGCGTGGTCCTTCTCCTAGTGCCTTGCGGTCAGACCATGAACGCCCGTTGTACTTGTCAACCCGCTCGCGGATCTCGTCGACGGCGCTGTAGTACCGCGGCTGCAGCGTGAAGTGGAACCACTGTTCGTGGCTGCGGCGAACCCGGTCGGTGACGGACTCGGGTAGTCCGTTGGGTTTGGACCAGATGACCTCGGCGCGGAGGATGAGGCCGAGGCCGGCCGACCCTTTCGCTGCGGCTTCCTCGAGGGCGTCGATGCGGCGATGGGCGGTGCGCTGGTCAATTTCACCGGCTGCGAGGTCGTCGATGACTTCGCGGACGGCCTCGACGTGGAGGTGGCCGGTGCGGGTGGTGTCGATGCAGCGCAGCGCGTACCGCCACGGGATACCCATCAGCGACTTGGTGGGAATGTCCGAGGCGCGACGTGGTGGTCTAGCCGCGCGGCCGGTCATGCCGTCGCTTGAGCCTTCGCCGCCGCCACCCGAGCCTGCGTACTTGTCGCCGAGGTTGATCCACAGCGACCCCGACGGCTTCAACACCCGCACGCATTCCCGCGTCACCTCGACCAGCGCGTCGACGAACTCGGCCGGGGTCGGCTCGCTGCCGATCTGGCCGGCGTAGTGCTCGCCACCGTCCTGGTAGCTCCGTAACGCAAAGTAAGGGGGGCTTGAGCAAATGAGGTCGACGCTGTCATCGGCCAGCGGTAGCCGGCGGGCGTCGCTGCGGATGACCTGCGCGCGGCCGGTCATACGTCGTCCGGCATGGTGAACAGGTCTGCGGGGATAGCGACGCGCCGCACCTTGCCCTGCTGGGTCCACTCGGCGTCACGGGCAGCCTCGGCAGCGGCCACCGACACGAACGCGTGCCAGTCGTCGCCCCTATTGCCGGCCGAGGCCTGGCACTGGTCGACCCGCAGCCCGCACACGTCGCAGCGCCACGAGTCCTCGAGGGTGGCCGGGCCGGGGGTGCGTGGCCCGTTGCTGGGCCGGGTGTGGAGGCGGGCGATGACATCGGGGGCCTTGATGGACAGGGTGACCGGGGCCCGGTTCTGCAGGTCGCGGGCGATGGCGACGCAGGCGTAGGCGATGTCGGGCTGGTTGTAGTCCTCGGCGAGCTGGGTGACCTGGTCGCGGACGGCCCGCTGGTCCCAGTCCTCTCTAAGGGTGCGGACCACGACGGTGAGCGCGTTGATGTCGGGGATCGTCATCATGAGGCGACCCCCAAGTGGTCGCGGATCTGCTCGCCAACCCACTGCGTGTAGGCGGGGGGGATGGCCTCGACCTGGTCAGCCCAGCGGGTAACCCACTCGGTACCCATCGCCTCGCCAGCTTCTTTCACGGTGCGCGCGGTGCGGCCACCGTCGGGGATTTCGTCGGCCGCTGAGCCGTAGACACCGACGGGACGGCCTTGCTCAGCGTGCCGACAGCCGGGCTGCAGACCGAGGGGCATGTTGGACTCGAACCAGCGATGGCGACGGACCTTGAGCCCGAACGCTGACCCGCACAGCAGCACGTCGGGCCGGATGGGAGCGCCGGGCACGTTCTCGATGACGTAGGGACCTCCCCACGCGGCCAGGGCGGCCCGTACAGGACCGATCAGGTCATGCGCGTCCTCACGTACCGTCCCGCCCTGCGCGGCCCGCAGATGCTTGGCGCGGGTGTGCTCCTGGCACGGTGGAGACGCGTGGATGACGTCGAACAGAGCGAGGAACGGCGCGTCCGTGAGCACGTCGAGCGCGTCGGCGACGGTGAGCCGGTAGGGGTAGTCCTTGTGCGGATAGAGGTCGACTCCCCACACGTCGTAGCCGGCGCGGTGGTAGCCGACGGAGCAGCCGCCGGCTCCACAGAAGAGGTCCAACAGGCGTGGTCTCATGCTGACACCCGGTTCGCGTCGTACCAGACGCCGCCTTGCAGCACCCAGGCGGGTTCGCGGACGATGAGCGAGTTGCCTGGGTTGCGGCACTTGTAGCACTTGTCGTGCTGGGTGCGGGTTTGTGAGCCGCAGGGGCAGTACCGGACGGGTTGGCGTCGCCCGGTGCTGCGTGCGGCTGTGGCGGCGGCGTGGGCGCGTAGGCATTTGTCGCAGGCGGGCTCCTTCAGTTGCCGGCGGTGGCGGTAGTAGCCGGAGTCGGTGCCGCACCGGGCGGTGCTCGGCCGGGTCACGTCAGCGTCTCCTGCCGTGTTCCGACCAGTCGCAGCTCGATCTCGGCACCGGGGATCGGCTGCGCGTGGGTGACGTAACGCTGCTGCACGTTGAGCTCGACAATCTGCGAGTCGTCGCGGATCACGCCGGAGTCCTTCAGTGCGTCGAGGGTGGAGCGCACGCACTTGTCGATGTCCGGTTTCTTGTCCATCCACTCAGGGGCGTCGTCGCGCAGCAGGTGGTCGTTGCGGCCGGTGCGGTAGTGGTACTTGGGGCGCTGGAACCAGAACACGATGTCGGCGCGGACGGGCCCTGGTAGCTGTTTGTGGTCCTCGGCGAGCACGGCTGCCTTGACCGCCTCGCGCCAGGGGGCGACCTTCTTGGACGACTCGACCTGGGCGACTTTGCCGGTGAACTCGCGGTTGGCGCCGCTGCCGCGCCAGATCGGGCGCGCGTGTTTGCTGCCCTGAGGCGCGGGGGTGCCGTGCACGGTGAACAGGTAGCTCGTCATCGCACCTCCTCGGACTGGCGGGCTGCGGCCCGCCGCCCCTCAGTGAAAGTCAATGAATCCGGAATCGGAGGCGAGTTCACATGCCTTGGTCCAGTCGTTGTAGACCTCGCGGTGGAAGTCGTATGTGTCGCCTTCACATTCGGCCTGCCAAGCCTCGTAGCCCGCATGGAAGTCGCCGAGCAGATCGGCTGCAGCGAGCGGCCCGATGTCACCCTCGTTGTCGGCGAACCAGATCAGCTCATAGAACGGCAGGTCAGCATCCCTGTGCGGGTTGAACGTCCCTGCTAGACGCTCACGCCACCAGCTGTAGCCGCTGTACGAGCCAGCCCGGAACGAGTGGGTCCTACTGTCGCTGATGTCATAGCAGCGTCCACCGATGAAGCCTTCGCCGCCGAGCGTGGTGAAACGGTCAGCGTCAGCGAGTCCCCGGTATGAGTGGCCGAACGAGTCGTAGGCGAACACCTGGCAATGGTCTTCGTCCTCGCACCACTCCCTCGGGAAGTCCACGTGGCGATCCACTAGGCGAGCATTGGAGTAGGCGGTGATGTCGAGCCCCATCAGGTGGTCTCCTCGGTGTCTTTGCTGAACGGGGGGGCGGCGGACTCGTCCACAGGCCGGTCCACAGGCTGCGCGTCCGACTTGCGGCCCGTGATTTCATCTGCCGTGACGCGATGCGGCGGGAACTCGTCGTCCTTCACGACCTCGCCGCGCTGGATCGACATGTACGTGATACCTGCCTGCACCACATCGTCAGCGGTCCACTGCCCGCGTTTGCGGCCGATCCGCTGTTCCAGCTGCTCGACCGTGACGTCGATCCCGCGGAAGCTGTCAATCATCGTCTGGATGCGCTCCGGCAGCGGCACCCCCTCACCGTTCTGGAGGGTCGCCCGGCACAACTGCTCGGCCTCGTCGGTCAGCCACTCCGGCAGCACCGAGAATAGGCACTCGCGGACCGCGCGGGCACCGATGTTCTGGTTGTTCAGGTACACGTCACCGAGGTCGGTGAGCTTCTTGCGCTTGCCGCCGGCCATCCGCTCGTGCGGCACCTGGAACGTGCGGGTGGAGCGGACGTTGGTCTGCTGGTCCCACGCGAATGCCTGGATCTCCGACAGGCCGGCGGCGTCGTCGCGGCGCAGTTCCCGGACGCCGTAGTCGAGGTTCCCCCAGATCCGGGCGAGTGCCCGGGCGAGGTGGACGGACTTGCCGGAGCCGCGGTTGGGGACGGCGTAGAACGCCTTGCTGGCCAGTGCGAGCCGGCCGCAGGCGTCACGCATCTCGTGCTGTGCGCGGGCCATGTCGCGGGGCATCTTCTGGGCGATGATGACCGCTGCCTCAACCTCGGCCGCGGCGCGGGACTGTTCGATCGCGGTCGTCTGTGTGACGGCGACGGCAGGAGCGGTCTTCTGGACTTCGGTGCTGGCCATCAGTCGGCGCCTCGGATCCACTGCCGGGCGATCTCACACAACGCCACGAACACGCTGTCCTTGTCCTGCTCGAGCTGCCCCAGCTGGTCGTACGGCACCATGTCCGGATGGGTCTTGGCCTCGACATCACGGACCCAGCCATGTCTCCACCCCATAGCGTCATAGGCCCTCACCCAGTCGTCGTGTAGCTCCTCCGGCGATGACTTGCGGTCAGGTCCGCACATCATGTCGATGACGTCCAGGAACTGCGTGCGGAACGCCTCGTCGCGGTGACTCCAGGGCTCGGGGATGATCGGGGCGCCAGCCGCGGCTGCGGCAATGCGCGCACCCTCATAGACGAAGATGGCTCGCCTCTCCGTGAGGGATCCAGTCGGCCATTCCAACGCATCCATGGGGTCATCCTGTCTGTGTGAGTTCTTCTAGGTAACGGTTTTCGAGCCATGGCGGGAGTGAGATCAGCTCGACCTCGCGGGAGTAGCCGGGCCATTCGCCGGTGCGCCGGCACTCGGCGTAGATGTCGATCGCGCGCCGGTTCAGGTGCTGGCCGACCCGCAGAGCCAGGCCGTCCGGCTCGGTGACGGTCACGAGGTACGGCGGGTCCTTCTCCTGCGCTATGAACACGAACGCGACATCGGTAGCGAGCCCGAGCGCCAGTACCGCGTCGCGGTACCAGGCGGCCTGCTGGAAGTACCCGTAATCGGCGGCGGACCGGGCGAACCTCTCCGGTTCGGCCGACCGGGTCGTCTTGTACTCGGGCAGGATCATGCGGCCTGCGCTTGCTTGCGGCAACCAGTCCAGTAGTGCGCGGCGCCACACCCCGGACGGTTCATCGACCCAGAACAATGACTGCTCCGGTGTCCCCTTGGCGGGGTCCAGCAGGGCGGCAGCGACCGGGTGTTCGCGGATGGCCGCGGCCATCGCCTCGACCTGCTCCAGCACGGCCCGTTTCAGCGGGACGCCGCCACGCTCGCGGATCTCGGCGACCTCGGCCTTGACAGCCTTGGTGTCCCACCGCTCATGGTCCACCACCACGAGCTCGGGGCCGGCGCCGAGGATCATCCTGTGCGCGGCGTGCCCTTCTTCGAACACGGCCTTGTGGGGTTCGGGGTGGTCGGCGTACCAGCGGAACAGCGCGGGGCAGGACGGGGGCAGCAGTCGGCGAGCACCGGTCGAGGACAAGGAGCCGCCGGGTACAGGGTCACGGTGGTACTCGGTGACCGGTATGGGGTAGACGCCGGGCTCGAACCCGGTCACGACGACACCGCCCTGGACTCCCGGTGGTGCGCGCGGCGGCAGGTCCTGCAGTAGCGTCGTCCATCGCCAGTGCCATACGTGTTCTCGGGTGTGAATTCATGGCCACGCTTGCAGTGCGTCTGCCGGGCGCGACAGGCCCACGGACTGTATCCGCGAAGCAAGTTGGTCCGGGTGGTAACGGGCTCTAGATGGTCCGGATTGACGCACGCTCTGTTCCTGCATAGATGGTCGAGCTCCAAGCCAACGGGGATGGGTCCGACCAGGATCTCGTACACGACTCGGTGCGCGGCTCGCCACTTGCCGGTGGCAACTGAAAAGCGCCCGTATCCCTTGGCCAGAGACGCCGTCCACTCCCAGCAGTCACCCGAGAAGTCGATCTTCACCCACAGCCGCTGCTCCAGCGGCTTGCGCGGATAGTTCCCCATCAGTCCGGCTCCATCGCGTCGCAGCGCCTACAGATGGGTCGGACGGCGTTGCCCACGATGGCGGTCAATAGACCGTCCTCGGTCTCGATGACGCGCTCGCAGAGTCCGCACTGCAGCTCGTTGCCGTCGGCCACGTCTTCCAGGATTTGGGTGAGCGTCGCGTCCTGCGCGGCGGCCACGACGTCGGCAGGGTGCTCCCAGCCGGTGCCCTTACGCTTCGACGGGTTCATGGGTCTAACTGCTTCCCGCACGCCGCGCAGAAGGTGGCTCGCCTGGTGTCCACCAGCCCGTGAGGCGTGTGTCCTGGTCGCATGTGCCACCACAGGAGTAGCCATTGCCGGATGCTCATATCAGTCCTCGGTGGGGTGGTCGACGGCGGCGGGGCGGTAGATGACGTGGATGCCGGCGGTGGTCTCGGCGCCGCACTTGCAGCAGGTCTCGACCTCGCCGGTGGGTTCAGTACGGGGCTGGTCCGTTGGGCGTTCCCTGTACCAGCAGGGCTCGCAGACCGGCTGACGCCACGTCATGGGCGGTCATCCCTGGCCTGCCTCAGCATTTCCTCGGTGTCCCACAACTGCTGATGGATGAGGTTCGCGGTGTCGATGACCCGGTCCATCTCGCGGTACATGAGGCGGCGACCGAACAGGACACCGATGACGAACCAGCCGGCGCCGTAGGCGATGAGCCCGGCCCAGTTGACCCAGGTCATGACTCACCTCGCCACGCCTTGACGAATGCGATGGGGTAGTCGCTGAGGCTTTCCCACAGGTAATCGGCGGCTTCGGCCTCATTCTCAAGCCAGTCGGCTACAGCGAGAGCGACAGGCGGCGACCATGCCGCGATGTGTCCGCCATTACCGTCACTCGTCCAGTACGGGCCACGGAGTTGCGCGACGATGCCCTCTTGATCGGCGTCGATGACAGTCCACTCGTCCTGCCGCCACGTACCCGGGGTGGCCTTGCTGGCGAGTTCGCGAATCTCTGCCACGACAATGCGCAGGTCGGTGGGTGTCATCGCAGGCTCCACCAGGAGGCGAGGCTCGTGCTCTTCCGCCGCAAGCAACAGGGCGGCGCCTTCCCGCCTTTTATGGACGGCAAGTTCGGCATGATGCTTCGCCCACTCGCGGAGCCTTGCTGCTGGGATCGTCATCAGTCACCCCCGGCGGCGGCGAACCGGGCGACCCTGTCGCGGACCCCGGCCAGCACCCGCTCCACCTCGGCTGCCGCGTAGTCCCTGGGGGTCACCCGCGCGGCCTCCAGGACGAATGGGACCGTCAGGTAAGCGATGTGTCTGGCGGCGTACACGTCCTCGTCGATCAGGGCGAGTGCCATGATGCGGGCGTCCTTCATCAGCCGGGTAGCGCGGCGCTTGTCGGCGGTGGTGGTCACGATGGCTTGCCTCCTGGTAAGACGAATTTGATATCCAGCTCGCCGCCGAGGGCGCGGCAGTAGGCCTGCAGGGTCTTCACCGGAACGTCCTTCGCCTGCGCCTCCATGTAATGGACTGTCGAGTTCGACGCGCCCATACGACGCGCGACCTCGCGTTGTGAAAGGCGCAGGGTCTTGCGATAGCCGACGAGCCAGTCGATGAGGAATTGGTAATCACGCGCGTCGGCGGGGTGCGGTGTCATGTGGTTGGTCATCGGTCGATCCAACGGCGACGCGGCACCTTGGCGCAGACGCGACAGCGGCACCATGGCTTGTAGAAGTGCTTCATCGGTCGTCCTCCTCAGGTTCGGTGGAGACGCGGTCGCGGAGTGCGCGGAGGACGTCGACCAGCTGTTCGACGGCCGGTGGGCTGACGACGACGTAGCCGGCCATCGCGGCGAGCGACGACAGGGCCATGGCGCGTCGTATCGGGTCGGTGTCGTGGACGATGGTGCGGAAGCATTCGGCGGCTTCCTCGGCGCCCATGTGCCGGCCGAAGGGAGGCGACGGGTCGGGGTCAGGGCCACTCGCTTTGCGAGGCACACTCCCCGACCCGTCGCCGGTCTGGGTATCGCGGGACGGGCAGGTGGCCGCGCGATCAATCAGGATGCCCTGTAGGCCGAGGTCTCGAAGTTCGGTCCACAACACATGGACGCGATCCATGTCAACCCAATCGGGGAACGCCAATTTAGCGTCATCTGGGTCCGCGACGAGGGGAAGCGACGGTGGGGTGGACGATGAGGTCGCCGCATCTGACCGCCCGGTGATGCGGTCACGCATCCTGTCGTAGCTGGCAGCGGCCTCGGCCACGGCCGGGTCGGTGCGTTCCAGGTCTTCGAGCGCCTCAGTGAGCGACGGTGGGGTGGGCGATGGGGGCGCACCCACCCCACCGTCAGGGGGCGACGACGGGGCAGACATTGCTTTCGCTTCCGCCCGGGGATCAGCCGAGGGGCCTACCCCGTCGTCGGGTGGGGGCGACGACGGGCCCGGTGGGGGGGTTGGGCCAGGCCCGTCGTCAGGGACGGACTGCCGAGCCGTCCCGCTTGTGGTGGCATCGCATCCGCAGAGGTGCTCACCGGCGTGATCCGGTAGGTCCATGCAGATGTGGTCACGGGGACTCGGTCCCCACGTTCTCCACTCGTAGTCACAGGCGTCAGCCATGGTCGGCCCCCTGCCGTGGCCGCAGCGGTCCGGGGCGGTCGGGGCGGTCGAGGAGCTCGTCGAGCAGCAGGTCGCGCAGCTGGCGAACCAACCCAGGGCAGTGGGTCGGTTCATCCGTCACCAGAGCCAGTCCCAGCCGCGGTTCTGCATCTCGAGCCACCTCCTCCCATCTCATGACGGGTCCTTGATCTCGGCGCCGACGATGCGACCCGTATAGGCATGCACCTCGAAGTCGTCGTTCGTTGACTTCTCGCCCGGTAGGCTGACCAGCGTCAGACCGACGTCTCTGCGCATCCATTCCTCCGTGACGACGAACAGGTAGTCCTCCGCTGTCGGCTCGTCTGGCTCGGAGCAGTAGCCCGCCATCTCGTGCAGATCGTCGGCGTAGAAGCCAGGCACCTCGATGTGCAGCACGAGGTGCTTCGTTGGCGCAGCGTTCAATTCGGTCATTGCTGGTCCCACCCCGACCGGTCGGGCATCGGGGTCGTTTGCGCGCGATGCAGCGCGGGCGACAGCCGGATGAGGGTCAGGTCGTCGTGCCACTGGGCCTCGGCCTTCGTCTTGGCCCGCAGCTGGTAGATGTCGGCGAGCATGGCGTCGAGGGCGTCGACGATGTCGTCGGCGGCCTTCCGGATCGTGGGCTCGACCCAGCCGGCGTGGCGGGTGGCCCACAGGTCCACGTTGGCCTGCAGGGCTTGGACCTGCTCAGTGGTGATCACGATGCGATCGCAGAGAGTGCATCGGCGAACTCCGACAGGTGGCCGTACTTGCGTTGCAGCGCGGCGATCGCGCGCTCCATCTCCTGCAGTACCAACTTGCGTGTGAACTCGTGGGCCATAGCTTCCTCGGTCGGCTGATAGTCCGGCTGAGGGTTGTCTGCGCGTGGCACCGCGACGAAGGCCCGGATGTGACTTGGTCCTGTCGGGTGGTCGGCGTAGGTCAACGGGAGCTGCGCTACCCGGATGAGCCGGTGGGCCTGGATGCGGCGATACTTGGCGCCGGCCAGCTCGTCGTTCCACTCGAACCGGCTGTGCAACGGGTGGTCTTCGGCCTTGGCGACGTCCACGACGAGCTCAGGATGGAGTTCCCCGTGCTCGTCGCGGATCGCCAGTAGTGCCTCGCGCAGGCCGCTCATGCCGCACCTGCCTGGCCAAGCCAGGCCCGACCGAGCCGGGACGCGCCATGACCGACCGGAACAAGCCAAGCCATGCCTGCCATGTCGAGCCGAGCCAAGCCCGGCCCTGCCGTACCTGGCCACGCCAAGCCTGCCAAGCCCCGCCCAGCCTGGACGGGCCCAGCCTCAACTGGCCTTGCCACGCCTGCCTCGCCTTGCCTCACCCCGCGGCGCCCAGCCCGGCCGCACCACACCGCGCCTCGCCTCGCCTGCCACACCCAGCCATGCCCCGTCACGTCGGGACTGGCCGCACCCGGCCTAGCCTCGCCTGCCGAGCCGAACCGAGCCGTGCGCTGCCTGGACATGCCGAGCCTTGCCAAGGCTGCCTCGCCCGGCCAAGCCCAGCCGCGCCCTTCCGGGCCTCGCCCAGCCTGCCGAGCCAAGCCACGACTTGACGTGCCAAACCACGCCACGCCTGTCACGCCGCGCCGGGACAAGCCGTGCCTAGCCGGGCCTTGCCGCGACCCGCCTGCCAAGACACGCCGTGCACCGCCACGCCGTGCCGCACCCTGCCGTACCGTGCCGCACCCTGCCACGCCTGCCGTGCTCACGACGTCACCTCGATGTCGCGCGTCGGGTCGATCCGGTACGTGCCGAAGTCGCCTGACTTCTCCGGTCGCCACTCGCCTACACCGACACCCATGCCAGCGGCATCGATCAGCGAAAGCACCGAGTCACGGGTGAGCATGCTCGACACGTAGGTGACCTCGAGGACCGTCGACCACTCCGGGAACTCCGGGCGATATCGCAGGTCGGACCCGCCCCGGTTCACCGTCACCACGTCCTCACGCATCCGCGGCTCGCCGGTGATCTCCACCAGCGGCTGCGGGTCCTTGTCGCTCAGCACACCCTTGAAGAACAGAAACTGTCGCAACGCGGTCATCGTGACGTCCTTGCCGTAGAACCTGGCCGCGCCCACCGTCGCCGCCTTGAACGCGACGGCCGGGAACCCGTAGCCGTCCTTCGTCCGGTAGAACGCGGCCTCGTATTCAGCTTTCGGGTCCTTCGGCTGCTTGGGCTCACTCCTGCCCTGCATCGCGTCGAGCATCTTCTTCTTCGCCTTCTCGCTGAACCGATGGACGATCAGCGGAGTGGTCCCGATGATCGGCACGAGCAGCGTCTCGGCGGCGATCGGGCTGATGTTGACCTGCGGCGCGGGTTCGGTTGTCATGCGATACTCCTTGTCATCTGGTTGGTCCCCGCGTTTGCCCTTGCCGGCAGCGGGGACCTGCTTTTGTGTGGAACGGGCCGGGCCGCCGGGGTACAGGGGTCACCGGCGGCCCGCCCCGGGTCAGGTCTTGCGGTGGCGGTCGTACCAGGTGGCGAAGGCGTGGCCGGCAAGATGGCCGACGCCGATGGCGGCGAGGAACCTGGCGGCAGCTTTCGGGCAGCCGTCAGGGGTGCCGGGTGGCCGGGCCATCAGGGCGCCTGCGGCACGCCAGCAGCTGCGGCGCGGTTTGCCCGGCCAGTTGTCGTGTGTCATGACGCGGCCTCGGCCGACTCGCCGCTGCGGATGCGCTCGACCTCGGCTGCCTCGATGCGCAGCGTTCCCCCGGGGTAGCGGACGGCGTGGATCTTCCCGGCGCGGATCCATCGCTGGACCGTGACGGCCGAGACACCGAGGTACGCCGCCGCTTCACTGGTAGTCAGAGGTGGCCGGGTATCGTTCATGACTACCGTTGTAGTCTCTGACTATCAACATAGTCAAGACCGTACGGCCGATAACTTTTCGCTACAAGCGTAGACAACGATAGTCAAGCGTGTGCATACTGCAGACATGACAGCGCACGTCCACGGCGGGTGGGTCCCCGCCGACAGCTTCGGTCAGAGACTGATGCTCACACGCAAGGCGCTCGGCCTGAGCGTCAAGGAGATCGCCCTCGCTACCGGGCTCCACTACGCCACATGGAGCACCTGGGAGAACGGCCGGCTGCCGTCCGACAAGGTCGACGTGGCCCGGAGGCTCTCCGAGACGTACGGCGTCGACCGACCCGCGTGAACGGGCCCGGGAGCGTGACCGAACTACGAAGGAGTTCGATGTGACAGACACTACCCACCTGGTGATGTTCCTGCAGGCCAGGCTGACCGAAGACGAGGCGAACGCCAAGCGGGCAGGCGGTGACCGGTGGATCCAAGACGGCGGATCCATCCACCGAGAGAGACACGAGACCGCCCACGTCCTGGCTGACATCGCAGCCAAGCGGCGCATCATCGAGTGGCACTCTGACAACCCTCACGAATGTGAAGGCCCGCAGGGCTCCGAGTACGTCGCAGACGACGACTCCGATCCGTGCTCCACCATGAAGGCTCTCGCCTCGGTCTACGCCGACCATCCCGACTACCGCAAGGAGTGGGCCGCGAAGCCCACATCCATCCACCCGCTCGCACGCCCGACCGACGGCAACACCACCTGACAGGGGGAGACCCATGACCGAGCAGCACCCACCACAGCAGCCACCGACCCAACCAGGCGCCAGCCCCGAGCCGATGCCACGCATCGACGAACGCCACGGCGAGCTGGAAGCCGCGCGGCAGTATCAGGCGCCGTATCCGCATGCCCCGTATTACCCGCAGCAGGTGAAGGCCAAGAGCCCCGGCGGCGCTCTCGTCGCCTCATTCTTCATCCCGGGCCTCGGCTCACTGATCATCGGTGACGCCGCACCGGGGCTCGCCATCTTCGCCTGCTGGTGCACGGCGTGGGTCCTGCTCCTCACCTTCGCGCCGCTCGGCGTCCTCGCGGGTACCGCCGTCTGGGTCTGGGCCATGTGGTACGCCTACACGGGCGCCAAGAAGTGGAACACGCGGCACGGGATCGTGTCCTGATGGCGGAGATGGTCGACCGCGCGGAGGCTGAGCAAGCCGCATACCAGGCAGTTATGGACGTCATCATGGGGTACGACGTCGAGGATGGACTACGGCCTGACGAACTGCATGATGCTCTGATTGCACGCGGCTGGGTTTACCAACCATAGAACGCAACACAGCGCCCCCACCTCCGCCAGGGAGATGGGGGCGCTGCTGGGAGGGGCTACAGGGAGGATGACAGCATGAGCGAAGTGCCGACTGAATGGCAGACCACAGCCGCCGTGGTCCAAAGGGACGGCGAGATCGTCGGTGTCCGGATCGTCTGGTACCGAAGCGTCGGCGCTACCGTCGAGTGGCGTCTTCAGCCACCGTTACCCGACGTTCAGATCGAACCGGATCCCGACCAGATACAGGACGACAAGTAGGGCAGCGATGCCGATGAGGACCCACACCCAACGTGGCATGTCAGGCTTTCCTTTCCGTGACGTTCTCCACCGTGGTGGCGGATGGGCCGGTGCCGCCGATCGGGATCGACGCGATCGACGACAGCACCGACAACACCCCCCCGCCCAGTGCGATCCCCGCCGCTGACGTCCAGTCGATGTTGAACGCCGATAGCAGTCCGTCGCCGACCGCCCACGCCGCTATCGTCGCCTGTGCCGCGGTCTTGACCGCGCGTTCCGCGGACGCGATCCAGAACCCGCTGGTGGCCAGGACCGAACGGCTGGTCATCGTCGGGACTCCGACACAAGAGCCGCGAGGATGAGCCCACCGATCACGAACAGCAGGATGACGATCCACACGACGGTAGCGTCCATCAGATCCTTGCCTGGATGTCGTCGACGTCGGCCGTGATCTGGTCGAGCTGTGAGTTGAACTGCCCGGACTCAAGGAACGCGTTGTAGAGCCAGTTCGCCCGGCCCAGTGCCTGCGCGGCGGTGACGGTGCCGTTGGCGTCGGAGCCGATGACCTTGTTCCAGATCAGGTTGACGTCATCGTTGGTGAGGGTCAGTGCCATGGTTCCTCCGTTGTTCAGCTGTCCCACAGGTGGGCGCGTTCGTGGCCCGTGCGGATGACGTAGTCCTTGCCCTTGTGTGGCAGGTAGCTGCCACTGCGGTACACCGACCACGGGGTGAAGTCGGTTCCGTTCTTGCTGATGGCGTACGCCGCCGCAGCCTGGTAGTCGACCTGGCGGAGCTTGTCGGCGTCGCGCCACACGTCGAGCGGACCCCAGGCGGTTGGGTCACGCAGAGTACGGATCTGGGGGAGACCGACCGACGGGCCCCACTTGTCGCTCATGAGGGCGAGGTCGCCGACGGCGTCGGCGTAGCCCCCGGACTCGGCGTAGGTGACGCCGAGGATGGTGGCGAGTGCGTCCCCGGTGAACCCTGCGGCCTCGAACAGTGGACGGCCGGTCAGGGTTTTGGGGGCTCAGGTTCCGCCTCGGGCGTCGTGTTCTTCTTGATCTCCTCGACGTCGCCGCGGAGGTCGGGCAGCTGCTGGTTCGCGACACTGTCCAGCCGGGTCGCGGTCAACGACGTGTTCTTCCGGGTCTCGGTCGCGTTGTACTCCTGCGCCTCGGTGAGCTGGATGAGCTTCCGCTGGTTGGCGAGATGCTCCTCGATCTGTGCGTCGGTCCATGCCATGGCGCCGTCGTCTCCTGTGGTCAGCTGGTTAGCGCGGGTGATGATGCCTGGGATCTGCGCGATCTTCCCGGTACCGGGACAGATCTTGCCGTACGCGTTCGACCAGAGCTCACCGTTGGGTACGCGCCACGGGTCGATACCGAGTCGGTGATAACCGACACCGGTGCTGGCCGACAACGAGTTCGGCATGCCCTTGAGCGAGATACCGTGAAGCTTGTGGACCCAGGCTGCGAGCTGGGCGAGCGTCTCGCACTGCGCCGCGGTCCACGGCTCACTGTCCGGGTTGTTCACGCCGCCCTGGGTCTCGATGGACAGCATCGTCTCGTTGCCGTCGAGCTGGCAGGGCGCGACGTAGACCGTGTCCACATACTGCTCGACCTTGCCGTCCTTCCGCACGTAGAAGTGGGAGGTCGGGTTGCCGGACTGGTTGAAGTAGTTGAACAGCGATGCGGCCTCGGACACGGCGACGTGGTTGCAGATCCCGCGGTAACGGGCCATCGCTGTGCGGTGCCGCTTGACTTCCTTCCGGATCGCTCCGGGGAACCAGGCCACGTCAGGCCTCCTCGAGGTCGTGGCAGCTGCAGTGGTGGCAGCAACTGACAGGAGCGGGGGGTGGCGGCGGTGCAGGCAACCGAGGAAGGAATTCGACCCGTATTGTCTTGGGCTCGTCTGGTGGCAATTCTGGTGGAAGGGACATGACTGGGATGTCGTCCAGACCTCGTCCGCCGCTGACGATCATCTGCCCACCACGAGGCCTAGGGTCGTGGCCGGCGAAGAGTGCAAGCACGAGCACCCCGACGCCGAATAACCCGATGGTGGCGAGAACCCGCAGCGCCCATTCCAACGAGGCCGGCATCAGCCTTCGCTGTCCTCGGGGTCGGCCGCCGGCTCGTTGTCCTCGGGCCGCACGACCTCCTCGGCGATGTCACCGGCGTAGTCCTCGCCCGGCTCCTCCGACGGGAACGGCTCGGCAGGGGTCTCGGTCATGGTCAGCTCCTCGCGTCGATGATGTCCGGCTCAGGGTCGTACACGGATGTCGCCCGGTAGATGCCGCGGTGGTCGAGTTCCCACTCGATCACGGGTTTCTTCCGCAATCGCGGTGAGTTCGCACATGACGCGCACATCGAACGGTGGCCGTCGGGCTTCGCCTTATCGTGGTGAAACAGCTCCAGCCTCTTGGTCCGGCCGCACCGGCAGCAACGCTTCACGTCGCATCACGCCACCCTGCAGGGGCCCGACGCTGTCCGCGTCGAACCGTCGGTGTAGGAGATGACCCAGTGCGAGTCCAGGCCCGACCCGACACAGTCGGTGTCGGAGATCCCGACGCCCGCGTCACCGCGGGCACCGGACGGTCCCGCTGGTCCGGGCGGCCCCTCCGGGCCCACAGGTCCAGGCTCCCCGTCTTTTCCCGGCATCCCGTCCTCGCCGTCGACACCGGGGCTACCGTCAGCGCCATCCTTGCCGGCCGGTCCCGCAGGTCCGACACAACCGCCCGTCAGCAGGCACTGCGGCGTCTTCCCCGCCACTCCAGGCGGTCCCTGCACTCCGGGTGGCCCCTGGATGCCCTGAGGCCCCTGCGGGCCTTGTATGCCCTGCTGGCCATCCTCGCCCGGGTCACCCTTCTCGGGCATCACCGGCGCCGAAGGGATCGACACCGTGGGTTCACCGGCCTTCGCCAGCCGGCGGTTCGCCTCCTGCGCGGCCGACCTGGCATCGGTCGCGATCTGCGCGTTCTCCGCGCTCAGCCGGTATGACCGTTCCGCCTGCCGGTCCGCGCGCCATACCAGGAACCCCACGACCAGCAGTGCCGCGGCCATGACCGCCAGCACGACCATCATGCCCATCCGCCAGGCCCGGTCGGCGTCACGCTGGTCCCGCAGCACGTTGCGGATCTTGCGGCTGTCCTCCGTCACCTAGTCGCCTCCGTGCGGGTCGGGCGGCTCCGGGGCGACACCGGCCGCGTGCAGCTGACGGATGTAGGAGTACGCGACCCGCGTCAGCCGCTGGTTCTCCTGCCGCATGATCTTGACCTCGGCGCGCAGTTCGGCGATGTCGGTCTCACGTTCGGCGTCCAGCAGCGCCGCCCTGGCCTCGATCTGCGCCTCTCGTGTCTTGCGCCGCTTGTCGATCCACTTCACGCCGGCACCGAGGACGGTGAGCAGCGCGAGGATGCCACCCGGGCCCAGGAGTGACGCGAGACCGTCCACATGGACCCTCCCCCGGTCAGGCCCCCGTCAGCATGTTGGCGATGATGACGACGATGCCGATGACAGCACCGAGGGCACCGAGGCCTGCGAACAGGATCCCGGTGCTGACGTTGATCCCTGCCGCCTTCCCACTGTTCCGGTCGAGGACCTTCTCCACGTTGTCGACGCGCTGGGTCAGCGTCTCGTGCCGTGCGGTGTACTCGGTGCGGGTGATGAACGTCGCTGTCTGGTCGGAGAGTGTCCGCCGGAACTCGTTGACGGAGTCGAACCGTTTCTCGGCCGCGACGTCGGCCTTGGTGATGGCCTTCTCCGCGCTACTGAGGGCTGCCTCGACGGCCTTCTCCTGCGCCAGCAGCGCCGCCTGGATGGCCTTGTCCCGCTCCGCGAACATCGCCTCGACGTACTCGCGGAGAGAGACCTCGTCTTGTTCACCCGACATGCGCCACCCTTCCCCCCGTACAGGTGCCCCGTCGGCGCGGACGTAGAACGGTGCAGTGCATCACGCGGCCTCGTACATGAACTCGATGTCGATCTCATCACCGGCGGCCCAGGCGGTGGTGGAACCGAGGCGGTTGCCGAGGCCGTCGACCATGCCTAACTGGTTGGCGTTGACGAAGAAGGGGGTGCGAGCGAAGTGTGTGCCGCCGCGCTCGAACACACAGCTGCCGACGGCGCGTGGCACTGAAGTGCCGACAACGTTGACCGGAACGGTGACGAGGTAGTTGCCGGAGCCAACGGTCACGCCCGTCCCGGCGAAGGTGATCCGGATGTGCCCCCAGATCGTCTTGTTGGCCTCGACCCACTGACCGACGACCGACCCGGTGCTGCCCACATTCGGGTTGGTGGTGGTCGCGGTGAGAACAGGGGTATAAGCGGTCCAGGGATCCCCGATCTCCTTGAACGCATCAGTCAGGGTCTGCAGCTTGGCGGCGGTCTCCTTCTCGCCGGCCAGCCAGGGATCATGCGGGGCGTAGACCATGACGTCTCCTCACAGGGCCACGACCCCAGGTCGTTTCAGATGGACGACGGCACCGGTTGAATGGGATTTCACGACGCCGTTGACGCTGCGGGTGACGTTGCTGAACGTCTGAGGCGAGCTGGCGCCGGTGATGGTGCCGACGCTCATCTCCTCGCCGCCGACCATGATCGACACCGGCAGGTCACCACCGGCTGTGGTCCACAGGAACCCGGCACTTGCGACGGTGAACGAGTTGACCGAGCTGCTGATCCCGGCACTGAGCGTCGAGCCCTCGCCCGGGTCGACGCGGGCGTCGGCATCTCCGAGCTCGTTCACCAGGAATGGCGAGTACGGGACACAGTTGAACGTGATGCGGTGCTCGAACGGGCTCAGGGTCTCGCTGTAGCCGAGGACCAGCAGGTCGATCGGATCATAGATGTTGAGGCGCTCGGTGTCGATGATGCGGATCGGGTAGCCGACCTCCGCCGTCAGCAACGCAGGGTCCGGGTTGGCACGCAGGTCGACGGTGACGCGAGGGTAACGGGCCTCGTCGACGGTGCCGAGGGCAAGGAGCCAGCCCGCGATGGCCGGGAGGTCCTCGTCGGTCTCGACGTTGACCGGCACCTCATCCTTGTACCGGCCCACACCGTTCGGTGGGGCCTGTACCGACAGCGGGCCTGTCTCCTGCGTGGCCTGGAACGAGGCACCTTCGCGACGTTGCGCGAACACGTCGTTGCGGATGTTGCTGTCGTCCTCGACCGGCTCGAATGGTGGCGCCAGGTCGAGCGCGTTGAAGTTCAGGGTTGCTAGCGGGTTCTGGTTGTACAACGACGCGCGGGTCCGGTAGCCGAGGGCGAACGTGTGCCGCGGCTCATAGATCAGGCCCCGATCGGTCCCCTCGATCTCGGTGATCTGGTTCTCGAAGTAGTCCTCGTACTGCAGGCCCATGGCGAGGGTGTCGTCGAGGTCACCTGAGCCGAGGAACGGCACGCCCAGCTCACCGCAGAGCCGTTCGATGCGGCGGCCGGCGGCCTCACCGGCGAACCCGGCCGCAGTGAGGGACGTGTCCGCGATAGGCGGAATGTTCGCCAGGTTCTCCCACACGATGACGTGGCCCAGGTTGAGCAGGGCGTCGGTGGTGTTGCTGGTCCGGTCATAGGCGAACTTCACGGCGTAAGAGTTGCTCAGGGTGTGGCTGGACAACGTACCGGTCAGCACCGAGGACCCGTCCGCATAGATCACGAAATCGGTATCCGCGCCGTCCTGCGTGAGCTCGAGCCGGATGTGATGCAGTTCCGTGTCGCTGACAGCGGTGAGCGCCGCGGTGTTGCCGAGGTTGGTTTCGGAGCCGGGGCCGGGAGGAAGCCAACTGAGCTGGATGTCGTCGTTCACCCCGTCATGAGTGAATGTCATTTGCCACTGGCCGTTGCCGAACTCGAGGAAGGTTGCGACGAAACCGCCCGGCGGGGCCGCGAGCCCGCCCTGCACGACATCCAGGTCGCACTTGTAGACGAACTCCATGCACAACGCGTCGGGGGTCGTGTCCGACCCGACGCAGTAGCCGACCATGAAGTCCTGGTTACCGGCGACCGGGAACGTGTCGTTGATCCTCAACGTCTTCGGCAGGTAGCTACTCAGCTCGCCGACACCGAACGTGAAGACAGCCGACCCGAGCACCCGGCGGAATGATGATCCCCGGTAGGTGCCTGCGGTCGGATACCCACGGGTGCTGCGCGACCCGTCTGTGAGCGACCAGTACGTGACAGGCGACGTGGCCAGGTAGTAGCCCGTCAGACTGCTGGTCACCGGCGCGGACCCCTGGGTGATGCGTCGCAGGATCCCGGCCGCCTCGATCGGCACATACGCGTCGGTCGCAGTGATGTCCCAACGCCCGGGCCACGACGACACCTCACCGGTGAACCGGGTCTGACCGTCACGACTGACACGGATCGGGGTGTTACGGCCAATCTTCCCGTAGTAGGGGCCGACCGGGTTGCGTGGCGAGTACTTCCCGGCGCGGTTGTTGAGGACGATCTGGCAACCTGTCGGCTGGGTGTGCGAAGCCTCGTTGGTCTTGCCGCGGTCGATGAAGACCGGCGCCGGCGAGAACCGTACGTCGGTGGTGATGTCGACCCATGTGGCGTCGATGAACAGCTCGACCGCGACATCGAAGGGTGGGCTGGTCACGGGCCCAGCGCCCTCTGCACGTTCCCGCCGCCGTTGACCTTCACGAACCGGCGCAGCATCTCCACGATGAACGACTCCGCTGCGTTGGTCGGTGCGGACACCGACAGGTTGACCTGCTGAGCGCCACGCATCACCCGGGCGCTCTCACCGGCCGGCGTGATCCGTGTCGGTGCCGGGAAGTGGGCCAGCTCCGGGCCGCGTTCACCGACCCACGACCAGCCATGCGCGACACCACCGGAGGCATGGGTCGGTGCGTGGCCGCCGGTGACGGCAGTGGTCTGGGTGCGGATGATCCGCTCGGTGATGAACCGCGAGTGGATGGTCACAGTCTTGCTCGATGGGAGACTCGCCAACTGACCCCTCGCCTGACGGAGCGCAGCCTCCAACTGTGCGATGTTGGCCTTGATCTGCGCCTTACGTTCCTTAGTGAGGTTCTTGTCGGCCAGCTGCCGTTTCGCTGACGCCAGCTTCGCCTCAAGGTCCTTCTTGTTCGCGGTCAGCTTCGCCTCACGAGACACGTTCGGGATGTTCAGCATCGACTCCGCCATGGCTTCCGCCTGTGGCTTCGTCGCGCCCATCTGCCTGGCCAGCTTGATGAAATTCGCTCGGGACGCCTCGGCCGTCTTGGCGACGGCCACGTTCGACGCACCGGCGGCGTCCATTCCCTCCACCACGGTGTTGGCTGTCTGGGCGACTTGGATCAGTGCGGTCTTGTTGGCGCGGCCCTTCGCGGTGTTGATGTCCAGCGTCTTGCCGTTCTCCTTGACGGATGCCGACGCATCATCTATGGCTGCCTGGTAGGCGACCGCCGCGTTACTGTTCGCGATGGCCGCGCTCGACCACTGACCCATCGCCGCGATGGCCGACGTGAAGCCTGCCTTCTGTCGAATGAGAGCATCACTGACGGCCTTGTTCGGATTCACCACGCCCGACGCCGCAGCGCCCTGCGCCTGCATCGCCTGCGCGTTGCGGGTAACCGCGTCCGCAGCGGCCAACATCGACGCGCCTGCGGAGTCCGAGGCGCCACCGACCGCCATGATGCCTTGCTTCGCGGTGTTCAGTAGCCCACCGAGCGGATTCACGCTGTTCTTGAAGCTGTTGAACACGCCGCCGACCGTGACCAGCCCGCCCGTCGCGCCGGACACCGCGCCGGTGATGTTCCGCATGCCGCCATAGATCGAGTTGAGACCGGCGGTCAGGTCAATGAGGGACCGCGACAGACTACCGACGGCCGTGACCATGTCGGACAGCGCCTGCGGGTTCGCCGCGACGTTGCGGCCCAGGTTGGCCAGACCGGTCGAAATGTTCGAGATCGAGGTCTGCAGCGCCGGACCTAGCGAACGGAGCACCGCGTTGAAACCGTCGGTGAGTGGGGCGATCGCCGGGATCAGACTCTCGAACGCGCGGGCCGCCTGGTCCGCGAATGTCTCGATCGGGCCTGCCATCTTCTCGAACGCCTTACCCAGCGCCGGGGCGAACGCATCGAAGGTGCGTTTGGCGAACCCGGCCATCGCGATGAGGGTGTCCTCGAACGGCTCACTGAGCCGCGTCATCTCCTCGCTCATGCCGTCGAGGGTCGACGACCATGCGTCCTTCACGGCCTGGCTCTTGGCGGCGAACACAATCCCCAGACCCGCGAGACCCGCACCGAATGCGGTCACTAGCCCCGTCGCCGCGATCGCGCCCACAACGGGCATGGCGACGGCGGCAGCAGCACCCACGGCGCCTATCAGCAGCGGACCGAGGACAGGGGTTCGCAATGCGCCGAGGATGCCTGACCCGAAGACCGACCCGCCGCCTCTGCCGAGCTGACCCAACAGGCCCACGCCGGAGCCGCTGAACCACTTCTGGAAACCCGACCCGAAACCTTGACCGGTCTTCTTGCCGGAGTCGTCGGCGTCCTTGGAGATCTTGCGGAACGCCTGGCCGATCCGGGCCAGAGTGCCCGACGCGTGGTCCCGCGCCAGGATGTCGAACTCAACGCGTCCCGCCACCCGGACCACCTCCCAGCTTCAAGTAGGCGACCGCGTCGTCAAACTCGTCGACGGTCATCGCCTTGATGTCGGACAAGGGCTGATGCAGGGCCTGCGCGATGGCCGGCCAGTAGATGCGCAGCTGGTCGTCGCGGCTCAATGGTGCGTCTTGCTGGCGGACTTCTTCTTGCCAGCCGGCGCCGCGGGACCAGCTGGTGATTTTGGGGCCGCCGGCTGCGCCCCGTTGCTGCTGGGCTCGACTGCCTCCCCCTCATCATCCTCCAGGGGTGAACCGTCGTCGTTGACAAACTCGAAACTCATCTCGTCGGCGGTAAACACGACCTGTTCGTACCGCAACGTCGGCTCCTGCCGCTTACGGAGCACCCAGATCAGCGCGGTCATAGCATTCATGCCGCCCTTGTCCAAAGCTTGCTCCAGGTCGACGCCGACCAAGCCCGACACACGCTCCATCGCCCCGTACTCGACGTTCAGCAGCTTCCCGTGACGGTACTCATAGGTCTGGCGGGCATCGCCAACACCCACATGGATAAGGGCCTTCACCATCAGCCTCCTGCTGCCTCGAGTCGGCGGGCCAGCGCGTTGACCACCTGGATGAGCTCACGCCGAGGGTCCTCGACGCGGTCCTGCATGGTGTCGGTGAACCAGCCCTGCGCGGCAGGGATCGCCTGGACCACCCGCGGCCGGCGACCGTACGTCGGGTGGACCACGATCCCCTTGGAGTCGATCAGGTCCAACTGGTCGATGCCGGTGGCAACGATCCTGACACCGTCCGCGCGGGTGCGGGTCGCCATCCGTGACGACGCGACGATCCGGTTCAACCCGTTGCGGTGCGGGAGGGAATCGAGAGCCTCGGCCCGGGCGGCACGGATCATCGGCTTGGTCGCACGGGTCAGGCCCTGCCGGATCTCCTTGCGCAGACCCTTGACGGCGGCCCTGTCGAACGCCGCCGCGATCCTCCGGGCGTTCGCACCACCACGGATCTCGATGTCACCCATGGCGGCCTCCTAGGTCAGAGCACTCTTGGCCGCCCAACCGGGCTGGGCCGTTCGGCGGGTCGTCTATTCAGGTAGTTCCAGCGGTTCCGGCAGGTGATGCCGCAGAAATGCGTGTCGTGACGGCGTGCACGGAACGGCTTGTTGCATGAGCGGCACCTACGGTCCAACTTGGCGATCTCTGCGAGCGTCAGACGCGCTTTAGCAGCGCGACGTTCGCAGAGCCACGGAAGAAATTCCAGCAGGATGCGTTCCACGTCGGGTCGATTGCCGATCGACCAACCAAAAGTTGGCTTCCGATTACCGCGTGGAGCTCGGTGAGCGACTTGCACGCGGCCGCACTCCACGATCCGGCAGAACCGCTCAAGCACGTCCCTGTCGGTCATCTGAACACTCAGGCGAATCAGTGGCAGCACGTTCTGCTTCTGTTCGAAGATGGTGATGCATCCTTCACCTTCGAACAGACCGGCAGCCCACGCTATCTCAGTGGCTTTCATACTGCCATGCTACACGCTAGGCGATGAGATATTGCACTCCGGTCTGGCTACCATTAATGAACTCAGCCGTGATCGTCGACGCCTCACCGACCGCCCCGTCCAGCATGCTGTACTCCATCAGCAGCGCGGACAGCACATAGGCCGGGTTGGTCGCCGACCGCGCAGCAGAGGTCTGCCGGGCCTCGACCGTGACCGGGGTCGTCGAGGAGATGAGAGGTTGCAGCGTGGCGTGGACCTGCGCGGCGGCCATGTCCTGGTAGAACTCGACGGTCATCTTCGCATCGCCCAGGCCCTTCGCGACCGTCTTGGACGTGGCACCGAACGCGGTGATGTCGACCGCCTCACGGGAGTCCTCGGTCGTCACCGACTTCGCCTTCGAGGACAGGGTGACGCCGTTGATGATGATGTGGGCGTCGGTCAGTACGGTGATGGCCACGGCTACTTCTCCTTGCTCTCCGCAGCCTCAGCTGCCTTGGCTGTCTTCTTGGCCGTCTTCTTGGGCTCCGGCTCGGGCTTGTCGACGCGTTCGATGTGGCCACCGGAGATGAGACCCGCCTCGATCTCCACCGGGTAGGCCCGTTCGAACTCCTCGCCCTGCTTGCCGGCCTCGTAGTTGTCGGAGAGGACCCGGTAGGTGCGGGG
>Ga0075429_100000650_pt1 | contig 26879 bp, 34 predicted proteins | sample RhiMetdeltSRZDD3_FD_75295 | JGI IMG/M metagenome (GOLD analysis project Ga0075429, IMG submission 75295) | Populus rhizosphere microbial communities from Tennessee, USA - Rhizosphere MetaG P. deltoides SRZDD3 | ecosystem: Host-associated > Plants > Roots > Rhizosphere > Soil | place: USA... | reverse complement strand
TCGGGCGTCCAAAAACAGATGCCCGCTATCTCGCCACAGGGCGGGGGCACGATGCGCCATCAGGGCGTCCAGGCGTACCGCGCGGGCGTGCCGAAGAAGATGCCCGAGGTGGGCAAAAGCGGCTACGGGCAAACAACGCGCGGCATCAACACGGTCGCCCCCGCCGCCCTGCTGGCTTACTTCGACCGCCTGGCGACCCGCCTGCGCCGCGTGCGTATTCTGTGCGGCGACTGGCGACGGGTGGTCAAGCCGAGCATCACGACCAATCACGGCTTGACCGCAATTTTCATGGACCCGCCCTACCCGCACGCTGAGCACGACATGGCCTATCACGGCGACGGCAACATCTGGCACGATGCCGCGCACTGGGCCGTCGAGAACGGCGACAATCCGCTGCTCAGGATCGCGATCTGTGGCTATCACAGCGACCAAACCGACGCCTTGTTTGACGCGACCTGGACGCGCTATCGTTGGCAGGCGCGCGGCGGATACAGTAACCAGCGGGCTGCTGGGCGCGGGCGCGAGAACGCGAAGCGCGAGTGCGTCTGGTTCAGCCCGCACTGCCTGGAGGTTCCATGACCCCCGAATGCCGCGAGTACCATCGGCGCTATGAAGCGCGCCGGCGCGCCGAGCGGCGTGCGACCCTTCCGCCCACGACCCGCGAGCGCGTGCTGGCCGCGCTGGGCGATGGTCCCAAGACGGCGCCGGCGCTGCTGGCCGCACTGGGCGATGGGTACGAGCCCGACGCGGTGCGCTACCATCTGCGGCGGCTGGTACAGCAGGGTTTGCTCGTGGTCGAGCCGCGCGCGCGGCGCTATCGCGGGGATGCGCTGACGCAGTATCGACTGGCCGATTGCTGATTGCTGATTGCTGATTGCTGAGCCATGACAACACGAGAAGTTACTGACACCATCCTCCACGCCGATGGCACGCCCTGGGCCGGCGCGCTGGTGTACTTCGATTTCCTGGAGGGCAGCTACACGGCGGTGGACGACTATCCGCCCGATCGCATCAGCGCCGTGACCGATGCGGCCGGCACCTACGTCGTGACACTCTGGTGCGACGAGGAGGGCATCAGCCCGGCGTCCTACCTGGCGCGCTACCCCGGCGGCCAGCGCTTCCGCTTCGACCTCCCCGTCGGCGACGGTCTGCTGGTCGCCATGTCCACCCTGCGCACCTACACGGGCGATCCGGTCGTTGCCGCGAACCTTGCGACCCTGCTGGCGCTGCTGCGCTTCACCGACCTCGCCGACACGCCCACGAGCTACGTCGGTCAGGCCGGCAAGCTCCTGGGGGTCGCCGGCACGGAGGATGGCCTGGGATTCGTCGCGGCCGGCGGCGGGGTCACGAGTATCAACGGCGAGACCGGCGACGTGACGCTCGACGCCGACGACGTGGGCGCCGACGCGACGGGCACGGCGGCGGGCCTGGTCGCGACCGAGGCCGGCATCCGCGCCGGCGCCGACACGACGCTCGCGGGCCTGGTCGCGACCGAGGCCGGCACCCGCGCCGCAGCTGACACCGCACTGCAAACGAATATCACCAGCGAGGCCAGTACCCGCGCCACGGCGGATACCAGCGAGGCGACGGCCCGCACGACGGCGGCCAGCGCACACGACGCGCTCGCGTCGGCGCATGGCCAGAGTGCCAACGGCCATAGCCTGATCAGCGCGGCCGACTACGCGGCGATGCGGGTGCTGCTGGGGCTGGTCATCGGCACGAATGTGCAGGCCTGGGACGCCGACCTGGATGCGCTGGCGGGCCTGACGACCGCCGCCGACAAGCTGCCGTACTTCACCGGCCTGCATACCGCCGCGCTGGCCGACCTGACCACGTTCGCCCGCACGCTGCTGGACGACGCCGACGCGGCCACGGCGCGCGCGACGCTGGGGGTCGACGCGGCCGGCACGGCGGCGAGCCTCGTGGCGACGCACGCGGCGGTCGTCACCGGCATCCACGGCCTGGTCAATACTGGCCCCTACACCCTGACTATCCCGGCGACCGGGACGGCGGCGCTGCTCGGCACGGCGAACGTGTTTACGGCGGCGCAGGAGATCGACCGCAACGGCATCGGCGCGGCAACCACCGATGCCCTCGTGCTGGCAAATACTACGGCGGCGGCGCTCGGGGTCCAGCAGTGGTCGCCGCGCCTGCGCCTTCAGGCGCGCGGCTGGGCCACCACGCCCAGCGCGAGTCAGATTGTGGACTGGATCGCCGAGGTCCAGCCGGTGCAGGGCGCGGCCAACCCGACGACCAACCTTGTGCTGAGCAGTCAGGTCAACGGAGCGGGCTATGTCGCTCAATTGACGCTCGCAAGTACCGGGGTCCTGACCGCGGCGGGCAGTATCACGGCAACGGGCAATCTGACGGCGGGAAACGGGACGATCGTCGCGACCAGCAACTGGACGGTCAACGCCGCCCAAAGCCGGGCCAACTCCGCGATCCTGATCGGCTGGTCTTCGGCGGCCGATAACTCGACGGTTGCCGACACGGCGCTGAAACGCAGCGGCGCCGGTGTGGTCGATATCATCAACGGCACCGCCGGCCAGTGGGGTGCGCTCAGGGCCGGCACGCGCGACACCAACGTTTCGCAGATCAACGACGGCGTGACGATCGGGCACCAGATCAGTAGCGGCACGCACGCGGCGGGGCTGGGCACGGCGCTCAAGCTCAACATCTCCAACAGCACTACGGCGGACGCGAGCGCGCTGCGCCTGACGAGCGAGCTAGTGGTCGCGCTCGGCGCCAGCTACACCACCCGCGCGAAACTCCAGGTCTACGACTTTAACGGCGCGCGTGAGGTGCTGCGCGGCGAAGCGTCGGGCAGCGCGGCGATGATCGGGCTGTACGGCGGCGCGGCGGTGCTCCAGAAGGCCGCCATCACCGCGCCCACCGGCGGCGCGATCGTGGATGCCGAGTCGCGCGTGGCGATCGGCCTCATCCTCACGGCTCTCGGCGCAGCTGCCGGCGGCATCGGCATCACGGCATAAGGAGGTTTTTATGGCCAACTTCGGCAATCGCTCGGACGCGATCACGATCATTCGGGCGGATATCTCGCTGTTTCTGGGGACGTACCGCACGCTCGACAGCGACATCGTGATTGCCCGCGACTTCGATTACTTCGATGCGGGCTTGGCGGCGGGCATCGCGCCGTTCGTCACCGGCGATTTTACGGGCGCCAACGTCGACATCGCGACCGCCGCCGCGTTCTATACCGACCTGGTACAACTCGCAGCCATTACGGCGCTGTTCACGGACACGCGGCGCAAGGCGCTCTCCCGGCTGAGCCCGCGATGAGCACCACACTGACGACCGCCGACAACCTGGCCGCGATCGAGCGCCTGCTCAGCGCCTGGCGCGTGTCGCTGGCGGACGCGCGCTGGAGCATCCAGGTCCATCGCGATGTGCTGAACTCGCCCGCCGAGCATGTGACGGCGCTGGAGGCGCAGGCGATCAACGCGACGAAGGCGATCGACTTTTTGGAGGCCGAGCGGGCGAAGCTAACAGCCGTCAGCCGTCAGCCGTCAGCCGTCAGCTCGAAGGTTCCGGCTCCTGACAGCTGACAGCTGACAGCTAACAGCTGACGGCAACACACCCCATGGAATCCCAGCGACCCCATGGTTGCACAATGGCACAATGCAGCGCAACGTCCAAACGCAGTGGCCAGCCGTGTCAGAAGCACGCGGCGCCGGGCCGGGCCGTCTGCCATATGCACGGCGGGAAGAGTCTCGCCGGGATTGCATCGCCGGCCTGGACCGACGGCGCCCACTCGCGCTACCTGCTGCCCGAGCGGCTGCGCGCGCGCTACCAGGCCGCCGTCGACGACCCGACGCTGCTGGAGCAGCGGCACGAGGTCTCGCTGCTCGACGCGCGCCTGTCCGATCTGCTCGCGCGGGTCGACAGTGGCGAGAGTGGCGCGATCTGGCGCGCGCTGGACGCGCAGCGACTGGCGCTGCTGGTGGCGCAGCAGCTGGGCCACACCGTCGACCAGATCGCCGCGACCAGCGCCATCCTGGACCTGATCGCCCAGGGCCACGCCGACTACGCCGCCTGGCGCGAGATCGGCGCCACGCTGGAGCAGCGGCGGCGGCTGGTCGAGAGCGAGCGCAAGCGCCTGGTCGAGATGCAGCAGGTGATGACCAGTGAGCAGGTGCTCATTCTGATGAACGCGCTGCTGCTGGCGGTGCGGGCGAACGTGCATGAGCAGGCGGCGCTGATCGCGATCCAGCAGACGTTTCTGACGCTGACCAGTGGGACGAACCATGGCATTGATGTTTCCCGGACCCCCTAAGCCGCCGCTGATGACGGTGATGCGCAACCGGATTGCGGCCGATCTGGTCGCGGATGGGGCGGCAAACGCCCCCCGGCCGATCTTTCGTGGCGCCGCCCGGCGTGCGCAGACGATCACCGATCGCGCCTTCCTGCTGGCCGGTCCGGCCGAGACCGGCAAGACCTACGCCGGCCTCTACCGGCTCGACGCCCTGGCGCGCGCCTACCCCGATCAGTACATCCTGGCGCGCAAGGTGCGCGCGACGATGGACTCGACCGTGCTGGGCACCTGGCGACGCATCATCGCGCTGCGCGGCGGCGTCGAGACGTTCGGCGGCGAGCACCCGGCGTTCTACACCTACCCGAACGGCGCCCGCGTGTGGGTGGTCGGCTTCGACAACCCCGACAAGATCCTCTCGGGCGAGTTCGGCGGGGCGTATGTCAATCAGTGCGAGGAGCTGGACGAGGACGACTACGAGACGCTGACGACCCGCACGACCGGGCGCGGCGCGACCACGCCCGATCCGATGGTGTTCGGCGACTGCAACCCCGGCCCGGAGGACCACTGGATTATTCGCCGCCGCGACGCGGGCGCGCTGACCCTGCTGGAGAGCAAGCACGAGGACAATCCGACCCTGCACGACGGCACCGACTGGACCGCGCAGGGCCGCCGCACGCTGGCCGTCCTCGATGCCCTGACCGGCGCGCGCTACTGGCGACTGCGCATGGGCATCTGGGTCGGTGCCGAAGGCCAGCACTTCGAGGCGTGGGACGAGGCGAAACATGTGATCGACCCCGTGCCGATTACGGGCGACTGGCTGATCTGGGGCGGGCTGGACTACGGTTTTGGGCACCCGCTCGCCTCGGGCGTGCTGGGCCTCGATCCGATGGGTCGCACGCATTGCATGGCCGAGTGGGGCGGGCGCAAGATCCTGATCAGGGACCATGTGCTGGGCTATCTGGGCATGCTCGGCCGGCTCGGCATCCACCCGTCGCGCGTGCGGGCGATCGCGGCCGGGCATGACATGTGGGCCGCGCACGGCGGCGACGACGCCGAGAGCCGGGCCGACAAGTGGGCCAGGGCGGTCAAGCAGCTGCTCGGCTACGATGCGCTGCGCTTAGAGCGCGCCACGGTCGACCGGGTGAACGGCGCGACGGCGATCCAGGAGGGCCTGGGCGACGCCACGCGCCCGCCGACGCTGCTCATCTGGCGCGGCTGTGTCGAGACGATCAGGACCATGCCGCGCATGGTCACTGACCCCAAGAACGCCGAAGATGTCAAGAAGATCAACGCGGATGCGCAGGGCCGCGGCGGCGACGATTATTACGACTACCTGCGCTATGGGGTGATGGCGCGGCCGGAGGCCGGCTGGGACGCCGACGCGCTCCAGGCGCTCAGTGGAGGGGCAAAGCTGTGACAAGCTGGATAACCGCGATCGGCCGTATGCTGGGGTCCGGCACGCCGCAGACCGCCTGGGCCTGGGACGAGCGCCGGGCGGTCTACGACGCCAATGATCTCTACTATGCCAATCGCATCTATGAGCGCACGGCCAGCGGCGGCCAGCGCGACGTCATCAATGCCGATCTGGGCAACGCGGCCGCCGCTGATTTGAGCGGGCTCTATAACCCGATCGCGCAGGTGGTCGATCTGTATCTGCATGTCTTCAGCGGCGCGTTTGGCGATGAGATCCAGATCGAGCCGACCGGCGGCGAGCCGAGCACCGCTGACGCGCCGACCGCCACCGACCCGCTCACCGCCGCGATCGCCCGGATCTGGCAGTGGAGCAACCTGACCGTCGAGAAGCAGCCGCTGTGCCGCCTGGCTGCCACGCACGGCTGCGTCGGGCTGCGCATCGTGGCGCGCGACGACGCCGACGTGGGCAAGCGGCGCGTCTACCTCAAACCGGAGCACCCGCGCACGATCCGCGACGCCCGGCTGGACGACCGCGGCAACGTCGGGGCGATTCAGCTCGAGTACGACCTGACGTGTGGCCTGGCCGAAGACGCCGAGGTCATCACGATCCGCGAGGAGCTGACGAAACTGCGCATCCGCACCTGGCAGGTGGACGGCGCCCGGCTCATCCCCTTCGATCTGGGCACGTTCAGCGCCGACGGGATGCCCGTCGACCGGCTCGCCGCCTACGCGTGTACGCCGGTCACGGAGCCGGGCGGCTTTACCGGCGCTGACTACCCGAACACGCTGGGCGTGGTGCCTTACGTGATTCTGCGCCACGAGCACACCGGCGACCCATGGGGCCGCAGCGCCTGGTACAAGGCGCGCGCGCCGATCGACCGCCTGAACAGTCTGATCTGCCACACCGACATCCAGGTCCACCGCCATGTCAACGGTGTGCTGTTCGTCGCCGCCAGCGGCCCCGCGCCGACGGAGATGGTGCTGAGCGGCAACAAGGTCGCCTATGTGGACACGCGCGGCGCGACCATCCCGCCGTTTATGCAGTGGATGGTGGCCGATCTCGATCTGGCCGGCGCGCTGGGCCAGGCGCAGCTCCAGATCGGCCTGATCGAGGACATGCTGCCCGAGCTGAAAGCCACCGCGGGCAAGTTCCTGTCGAATCAATCCGGCGAGACGATCGCCGCGCTGCGCAAGCCGGCCGAGGACGCGGTGCTGCTGGCGCGGTCGAACTATGAGGACGGCCTGGTGCGCGCGCAGAAGATCGGCGTGTCGTGGATGATTCTGTTGGAGCTGGCCGATCTCGGCACCGGCAGCGGCACACGCGACGCCGCCGATGCCGCGTTCCAGGGGGGATTCGAGGACCATCGGTTTAATACGCGGCCGGCACTGGGCGAAACTGTAGCCGCACTCCCGCAGCAGGCGCCCACGCCGGCGGCACCGGAGGTGGTCAACGCACCGCCCGAGAACGCCGCGCCGGCGCAGAACGGGCGCGCGCCCGTTGGAGGCCAGTCATGAGTGATCTTCCCGACTCGATCATCATCGGCCCGCTGGTCTACACCGTCAAAGCCGACGAGGCCAGCCACGCGCGCGAGGTCTGGAAGAGCAGCAAGGACGGCTGGGGCGCGATCAACTACGGCCCCGGCGAGATCGTCCTGGATCCCGACCAGACCACCCAGCACCGGCGCGCGGCGCTGCTGCACGAGGTGCTGCATGGCTGCTGGCATACGACCGACCCGCAGATCGAGGGGGAAGAGGCCGCGATCCGCGTCCTGGCGCTGCCACTGCTGGATGTGCTCCGGCGCAATCCCGATCTGGTCGCCTATCTCGTGGCGACGGACGAACTGGCCAGCGACGACGATGCGGAAGCATCGCCATGAGCGCCGACACAGGAGGCAAACGAGCTATGGCCACACCGCCGACGCCACCGCCCGATGCCCTGCGCGAGGCGCTCGCGGCCTACTCGCACGACGCCGCATGGGCCGGCTGGATGCAGTATCAATTCAGCAAAGGCACGCTGAACGAGGATGGGACATGGACAATGCCCGCGTGGGCGGTCGAGCGCTGGACACGCCAGATGACGACGGCCTACGCTGACTTACCGGAAGCGGAAAAGGAAAGCGACCGGGCCGAGGCCGACAAGATGATCGCGATCGTTGGCGCAGTCCACCGGAGCGCCCCGCCATGAGCGCCGGCACCACCATCCGCTGCCCGGTCTGTCGCCGGTCGCTCGCCACCAGCGACGGCGCGCGGCTGCTGATCGGCCCGGCCTACTGTGATCGCATCGTGACGCTGCACTGCGCGGCATGGGGCTGCGACGGGCGGGTGGTATGGCGCCCGCAGATCCGGGGCGTGCGGGTGGTGCCACTGCCAGCGTAGCCATGTGCTATACTTGATTCGCACTGCCGGGCGGGGCATACGGACCCGCCACCGATCGAGATAAGCGCCGATCCTCTGATGAGGATTGGCGTTTTTTGTTCCCCATCGCGAGGAGATGTCTCATGAGCGACCCCACACCGCAGCCGGCGGGCATCCCGGCGCCGGCCGTCGACCCCGCCACGCAGCCGCCCGTGCTACCCCCGGCGGCGACCCTGACGCAAGAGCAATTCAACGCCGCCATGGCGGAGGAAAAGCGCAAGTGGAAGACGCAGCAGGCCACCGACGCCGCCGAGATCGCACGCAAGGCCGATGAGGTCGCGCGCGTGAAGGCTGGCGAGTTCGAGTCGTTGGCCACTGAGCGCGCCACGCGCATCGCCGCCCTCGAGGCCGCGCAGACGACGACGGCTGAGCAGCTCACGGCCTACCAGGCCGAGATGGATCGGCAGATCGCGGCGCGCCTGGCCGCGCTGCCCGCCGAGCTGAAAGCACTCGACCCCGGCGGCGACGCGCTCAGTCGCTTCGCCTGGCTGGCCAAGGCCGAGACGGCGGCGGCCAAGCTCGCGCCCGTCGCGCCGCGCCCACCGCTCGGCACGCCGCGCGGCCCGATCGGCAACGGGGCGGCGACACCGGCGGGCGGTCCACCGCCCGATCTGATTGCACAGAAGAAGGCCAGCGGCGATTACGCGCTGTAGGGCGTCCCCGGTGGCGCCGTAGGGAGATACGTATGACACTCGTGACCAAAGTTGCGGATGCCAGCCTGGATGCGGCGAGCGCGATGTATGCGCCGCAGCGCTCGGGGCTGACCGCCGGCGCGGCGATCGATGCGCTGGCGCCGTGCTATATCAAAGAGTCGGACGGCCTGGTCTATATGTCGGACGGCACAGCAGCCAACGAGGCCGCGTCGTTCGACGGCTTCAGCCCACGCGCCTATGCGGCGGGCGACTCCAACGTGACCCTGCTTGGCATCGGCACGAAGTTTCGCTACGCCACCGGCCTCACGGCGGGGGCCAACTACTACATCGCCGCGACCGCCGGGCGGCTCGACACCGCCGCGACCACCGGCGACGCCGTGGGGATTGTGCGCGCCATTACCGCGACCGTGGTGCGGGTGCTGCGCGACTTCTAGCGGCGCCGCGCCGTTCGTTTTGGAGTGACCGCCGCGACATGCGGCAAAGGATACGACAGCATGCCAATCCAAGTAGGCACCTACACCCTGGCCGACCTTTTGGCGGCGCGCTTCGCCTCGGCGAACGAGTTCGGTATGAACACGATCGTGGAGGTGCTGACCAACGACCTGGCGGCGCACAACGCGATCGTGAGCGAGATGCTGACCGGGCTGGCCGAGTTCACCACCGACACGCAGAGTATCTACGGCTCGGGCTCGGCCGGCGAGATGATCGAGGTGGACGAGTTCGGGCGCTCAGAGACCCAGAAGATCGCGCCCGGCTCGACGGTCGGTTTCCCGCTGCGCCTGTTTCAGTACGGCGTTGGCTGGACAGCCAAGTTCATGGAGAGCGCCACGCCGGCCGATATCGCGCAGCAGCAGCTCGCGGCCGAGCAGGCGCACATGAAGGCGATCCGCCGCGACATCAAGCGCGCGCTGTTCGGCGCGACCAACTACACCTGGAACGATTTCCTAATCAACAACGTGGCGATCGGCGTGAAGCGCCTGCTCAACGCGGATAGCGCCGCCATCCCCGACGCGCCGGATGGCTCGGCGTTCACCGTCTCGACCCACAGCCACTACAACGGCAGTGCGGCGCTGGATGTGGCGGCCGTCAACGCCGGTATCACCGACCTGATCGAGCACGGTCACGGCGCGCGGGTGATGATCGCCATCGCCCCGGCGGATGTGACGGCCTTTACGGCACTCACCGGCTTCATCGCCGCTGTGCCGCAGTATGTCCAGACGCCGGCCTACAACGTGACCATCCCGACCGTGCGGACGGATCTGGGCAACCAGTACAACCGCCTGCTGGGCTACTTCGGCGCGGCCGAAGTGTGGGTGAAGCCCTGGGCGATCGCCAACTACCTGTTCATCTGGGACGCCGCCGCCGCCGGCAAGCCGCTGAAGTTCCGCCAGCGCACGGCCACCAGCCTCCAGGGGCTGCGCATCGCGGCCGAGCTACCGACCTACCCGCTGTATGCGAAATACTTCGAGGCCGAGTACGGGCTGGGCGTGTGGACGCGCACGAACGGCGTGGCCGTCTACTTCGCCAACGCGACCTTTGCAAGCCCCACGATCGTCTGAGGCGTGGCCCTCCTGGCAGGAAACGAACACAGAGGAGTACTCCTGTCACCTACCGCGCGGCTAAAGCCGGCGGCTTGTAACTCGCACGACCGCCGATGACACACGACACCGCGATACAGGATACGGAGGCGGTTGCGGCTACGATTGGCCGGGTGACACCCGCACGTTACGGGTTCGGCGGCCCGCCGGGATGAGACTGGCCCAAACGTGAGTAGCAGGCCAGGGGACTTACGTACCACTTTACCCAAACCGGCATGTTGGCATCTTTCCGTTTTCGCTGCGAGCGTGACCCGTCGGACGGGAGAGGCATCTGGCCGAGACCAGCGCCGTAGGAACACGATCGAACGATACCAACACATAGAACAAGTGTACCAGAATGTGGTGTTTTTCGCAAGAGGACGCGGAATAAACGGCTATCAATCGAGAGCGGACGCCGTGATTTTCGCCGTTCTCCCATTCCCCCGCGCGCCTCAAGGCGGCGGTTCCCTGGGAGGTTTTCTATGGATACCATTCCTGGCGGCGCCTACCGGACCCCCGGCGGCTGGGTCAACGCCGACGGTGCGGCGCTGACCGCCGCGCAGATCGCCGAAGCCGAGCAGCTGCACGCCGCACAGCAGCAGACGCGCGAGGGGGCCAACCTGGCCTTCCTGGAGGCCCAGGCGCGCAACGACCCGCTGGCGCGCAGCCTGGCCCACGCGCTCCGGCCGCAGGCGCCACCGGACGAGCCGCCCGCGCGGCCCAAGGCGCGCGGCTGATGGGCGCCACCTACGACGACGCGCTACCGACCGACCGCGACCGCGCCCGCTCGATCCTGGGGGATACCCAGGATCTGCCGGACGACGCGCTGCTGACCGACGAGCATATCGACGCGGTGCTGGCCTGGCAGGCATCGCTCGACGGCGCGGTGGCGTTTCTGGCCGCCGAGCTGGCCGCGCGCTTCGCACGCCAGCCGGTGCGCGTGACCAGTAACGGCAAGACGGTCGATTACGGCGAGCGGCTGGCGCACTGGCGCACGATCGCCGGCGAGGCGCGCGCGGACGCGGCCGGCGGCGGGCTCACCATGGTGCCCGCGACCTACACCGACACGGCGACGACCGATGAGTTCGCCCGGCCGCCTGACTACTGGCCATGACCGCGCACGCCGACATCCTCCAGGGCGAGCTGGTGATCGCGCGAGCCTTCGCGATCGGTGGCGCGACCTGGGCGGCGACGCGCGTGGATGCGAGTGGCGCGACGGTCGCGGTCGGCACGGTCACCCCGCTCTATGTGCGCTGCGATGCGCCGACCGCGCTGGCGCTGGCGCTGGCCGGCACCGATGTGCCGAGCACGCGCTGGCATTTTGTCGCACGGGCGGATGTCGCGGCGGCGCTGGTCGAACTGGACAAACTCACCAACGGCACCTTGGCCTTTGTGATCACCGCGCTCGATCGGGTGGAGGTGCCGGGACTGGCGATCGGCACGCTCGAACGCATGGCGTAAGGAGGAGTCTTATGGCTGACGACGAACGGACCTTCACCCCGGCCGCCGACGTGACCGAGGCGCTCAAAAGCGGCCGGGGCGCGGTGGTGGTGGCGCGCGCGGGCGAGCCGATCCCCTGGACCCGCGCGCAGGCGCTGAATCTCATCGACGGCGACGGCAAGCCGACCGTCAAGGGCGCGACCCATCAGCCGGATGCGGCGCCAAAGCCGCCGACTGGCGGCAAGAAGGGCGGCGACGATGCCCTTGCTGCTGGATGACGATGCGCTGCTGGCGGGGCTCACGGGCCTGCTCAGTCGCATCGATGCGGGGACCGACACCGGCCTGACCGAGGGCGCGGCACATTTGCACTCCGTCGACCAGGAGACCGAGGCCTATCACGGCATGTCGGGCGCAACCCGCGACTCGACCACCGCCTATCCGATCGGGCCGGGCAAGGATGGTAGCGCCGAGTCGGCGGTCGGTTACGCGGCGGCCGCCGCCGCGCTCAGCGGCTTCGTTGGGCACGCTGGCAGCGCCGTGCGCCAGGATAGCGGCGTGCGGCTGGCGGAGGGCCAGAAGGGTATCGTCCTGACCAACTACACCGACTACGCCGACGCGCTCGAAACCGAGGACGCCGGCGCGAAGGCGCACATCGGGCCGACGATGTTCAGCGAGGCCCGCACGGTGACGCAGATCGTCGCCGACGCCAGCAAGCGCGGGCTGCGCTAATGGCCTTCGACCCCGCCGCGATCGCCGCGCAGTTCTTCGCCCGCCTCAAAATCGACGCGGCTGGCGCGGCGCTGCGGGCGGCGCTGCCGGCCGGCGCGGCCGGCCTGGTCGTCGCGAAGGATCTTAAGAAAGCCACGCCCGCGCCACCGTTCGGCGTGCTGCGGCAAGGCCCGGCGACCGGGGATGCCGACGCGGTGCGGCGGCTGCTCCTGACCTGGTGGTGGTACGACGACGTCGCCTATGAGTGCAGCCGCATCAATCTGCTGCTGCCGCTGATTGAGGCGGCCTACCCACGCCACTGGACGACCGTCGGCGACACGCAGATCGTCGGGCCGGGCGCGGAGATTCCCCAGGACGCGGCCATGCGGCGGCCCGCGCGATCGTTTCAGCTTATCTATCTGAGGAGGGCCTGATTACATGGCGGCACTAGCACAGCTCTTTCAACTTCTGTTCGGCTTCCGCGTCGCCTGCGTGCAGGTGGCCGGGCCGGTCGTGGCCAACACTTTCACCGACACCGGCGACCTGGTGACGGCGACGGCGCACGGCCTGGTCGATGGGATGCAGGTGATTCTCAAGACGATCGTCACCACCACCGGGGTCGCGATCAATACCTACTATTTTATCGTGGCAGCCACCGCCAACACGTTCCAGCTGGCGCTGACGGCCGGCGGCGCGGCAATCGTGCTGACCACCAATGGCACCGGCACATTCCAGGCGCGCTACGACGTGCGGCTGCGCAAGGCCAACAAGATCGCCAATAATGTCGAGACCAAAGAGGCGTCCTACGAGGGCGATGATGAGGTCGAGAAGCTTAGCAAGGCGCTGGGCCTCAGCTTCCAATTCGACGCCGACTGCCTGCCGCTGGGCGCGCACCAGCGCATCTTTGGGCTGACGGCGATCACCGCCAACCTCCCCGACGGCTACACCAGCGCGACGCCGCTGCTGACGAGCGCCGAGCGCTCGGGGGTCACGGTCGGCTTCTGGGGCGAGGGCGACGTCATCGAGGAGACCGCCGCCGGCGTACGCACGGACAAGACCGGGCGGGCGTGGTATCCGCTCGGTAAGTTCGTCGCCGTGTCGGTGCCCGATCGCGTGACCGGCGATAAGCCGGCCGTCTCAGGCTACAAGTTCACCGCCAGCATGGCGCCACTGGTCGACGTGCTGGGCATAGCGCTGCCCACGGGCCTGACCGGCAGCCCGTGCATCTGGCTGGACAAAGCAGCCTAGCTTTCAGCCATCAGCTTTCAGCTATCAGCCATCAGCTCCGGAATCCGGCTCCTGAAAGCTGACAGCTAACAGCTGAGAGCTACAAGGAGTCCCATGCTCAAAACGACTATGACCCTGAAAATCGGCGTGGCGGCCGAGCTGCGCATGCTCGACATGCCCAGCCTGGTCGCCGGCACGACCGAGATCGCCGACGGCGTGCTGGCCGATCTGCTGGCGGTGGTAATGGACGGGCGACAGACCCCCAGTCCCGTCCAGCAGTTCGCCGCCAACCGGCGCTGGCTGCGCGGCGCCTACGACCTGATCGGCCGGGTGGTCTTTGTGCCGGGCACGGAGACGCCGCTGCTGGCAGAAGCGGGCACGACGCCGCAGAAAGGGCAGATCAGCGGCGCCGATCTGTATCTGGGTGAGATCGACCAGATCATCACCTGGTTTCGCTTCGGCGATCCGCCGATCGTATCGCCTGCCACGCCTGGAGCTGGCGGCGGCGCAGCGGCTGCACCACCTGGCGACGCTCTACCATACGCCGCCGAGTAGCTACGCCGGGCTGACGGGTTTTGCCGCGTTCATCTTCGACCAGGCGGTGGCGCACCTGGCGGCGCACGCGGAGGCCCACCCCGACGCCGACACGCCGCGACAGGGCGTCACGATTAAGGCACGACGCGCATGAGTTTTGACGCTGGCAGTGCCCATGCCTCCTATATCCTCGACGTCGAGCAGCCCAAGCGCGCGGCGGCCGAGCTGCGCGCGCTGTTCGCCGCCATCAAGCGCGACGCGGCCGGCATCGGCGCGCCCTCCGGTATCGGGGGCGGCGGGATCGGCGGCGGGGGCCAGGCGGCGGCGCTCACCCAGCAGAGCGCGGCGGCGGCGCGGGCGGCGACCGGCCTGGAACGGCTGCGCGCCAGTGAGGTCCGCGTCGCGGTAGCGGGACGCGACTACGCTACGGCGCTTCAGCTGATCTCGGCACAGCTCAGCAGCGCACAGCCCGGCACGCTGCGCTATAACAACCTGCTGGCGCAGCAGGCCACCCTGACACGGCAGGCCGCGCAAGCCACATCGGGCGGGCTGACGGGTGCGCTCGGCGGGCTCAAAACGGCGATGGGGGGACTCGGCATCGTCCTAGGAGCGCGCCAGCTCGTTCAGTATGGGATCGACGCGGGCGGGGCGGCACTCGAACTACGCGAAACAGAAAACAGCTTGCGGGCCGTGGCGGGCAATACCACGACCTACAATGCCATCATCGAGACGGCCCGCAAGCAGCAGGTGCTCTTTGGCGGGTCGCTCCAAGATAATATTGAGGGCCTGAGCGGACTCGCGGTCCAGTCGCGCATCTCTGGCGCCAGCCTTACGCAGCTGGTCGACCTTCAGCAGCGCTTAACCGTGCTTGACCCCGCCCAGGGCGCCCAGGGGGCGCGCATTGCCCTTGCCGAGGCGCTGTCGGGGAATATCTCTAGTCTGTCGCGGCGGTTCGAGATCCCGCGCGCGGCGCTGGCGAAGCTGAACGACACGACCATCCCGGTTACGGAACGCCTGAAGGTGCTTGACCAGTTCCTAAGTAAAGTCGGCATCACGTCAGAGGCGGTCGCGGGACGGATCGATAAGGACGCCAAATCCTTCCGCGAACTCGGACAAACGATGGGCGATATCAAGATCGCGATCGGTGAGGGGCTCGTCGGCACGCTTGGCCCAGTCGCGCACGACCTGAATGATATCGCGCAGGCGCTCATCCTGTTGCGGCAGGAGGGATCGAAGGCGCCCAAAGAGGTCAATGGCTTCAACGCGGCGATCGCGGAAGGCGCCACACCTGTCGGGGCATTTCGTGATCAGATCGGCGTGTTGGCGATCGCGATGAACCTCTTGGCGGGGAATGAAGAGGGCGCCGGACGCCGGGTAGAGGAGCTGCTCGGATCAACGACCCATGCGGCGACGCAACAGCAAGTGCTCGGCGGGGCAGTCCAGCTCACCAGCGCGGAATTGCAGCGACAGGCATCTGCCGTCACCGATCTTGCCGACCGCCATCAGCGCCTCATATCATTGACGCCATTTGACCTCTCCGATCGGCAGGCCGCCGCAGCGCGGGCGCTGGCGGAGGCCGAGCAGCACGCTGCCGATGTGAGCCTGGTTGATGCCGCCGCGAAGGACGTCGCCGCGACCAAAACCGAGCTACTCCAGGCGCACACCCAGGCCGTTGCGGACGCGTTCATCGCCGCCAACCCGCACATCAGCGCGACGGGTATCGCCTTAGCCGTCGCCGCAAAGGCGATTGATCCGACGGTGGCAGAAGTGGTCAGGCTCACGCTGCAACTGCGCGGCCTGAAGACTGAGCTCGCCGGCTTCACGGCCGGGCGCCCAGAGACCGGCGGCGATGCGCTGGCGCGGGTGCTCAACGCACCGGGCAAGAACACCGCCTTTGCCAATGTGCAGGCCGATGCCGCCGCCGCCGCGCGCAGCGCCCAGATCCTCGCGATCGGCACGCACAACCAAAAGCTTTTTGAGCTTAACCGCATCTACCAGCAGCAGGTGCGCCAGTTCGGGCGCGGCTCGGCCGAGGCGATCGCCGCCGAGACCAACCTGATTCAGGAGCGCGCCGCGAAGCAGCGCGTCTCCACCGCCGCACGCACCGGCCTCCAGCTCGATACGCTGGAACAGAACAGCGGACTCCAGCTCGCCAGAACACAGCGCGAGAACCTGGAGCGGCTGCGCGACCAGCAGGAGGACTTTGACGTCGGGCGCAGTCGCAAGCAGGAGGACTTCGACCGGGCGCGCATCCGCCTACTGGCCGGCGGGCGGCGCTTCGAGGCCGCGCGGCTGGGCGAGGACTTCGCCCGCGACCAGCGCCGGGCGCGCGAAGACTTCGACCGCCAGCGCGGGCGCACGCTGCGCAACAACCAGGAGGGCACGGGCGACATCGACGCCCGCACCGATCTGCGCCAGGGCCAGATCCTGGCGCGTGCGCGGCTGGCGCGCGGTGGCGGTGGCGGGGGTGCGGCGATCGGCGGCGGTGGCATCGGCGCGGCCGGGCGTGGGGGCGGTGGGCTGCCGGCGCTACCGGGCGGCGGTGGCAGCCCGATCCCGCTCATCCTCAAAATCCAGCTCACGTCGCTGCCGCTCCAGATCGACGGCAAGACCTTCATTGACGCCACCTGGTCGGAGATCGAGCAGCGCGTCGATCTTGACCTGTCCGAGGAGCTGGCGACGATCGGGATCGTGCTGCCGCCGGGCGGCACGCAGACGGTCGTAGCGGGGGCGCCATGAGCTTCCTTGCCGGTCTGACGATCTACACGTTCGCGGCGGTCACGTTCGTCCGGCGGATCGACGGCGACGACTTCCCGCCCTGGTTCAACGCCGATCCGCAGTACACCAAGGATGTCGTGCTGGGCGGCACGCAAGCCTATATCGACCTGGGCGCCGACGTCTATCCGCCGCTGGCGTTCCGTGCGTCGTGCCTCAGTGCCGCCGATCGCCTGGCATTGGTCGCCGCGCGGTCGAGCACCGGCACGCTGTCGAACACGCGCGGGCGCACCGGGACCGTGACACTGCTCAAGGCGGCGCCGATGAACGGCGGCGATTATGCTGATTTTTGGATCGATCTACTGTTCGAATTGAGGCCATAAGGAGGCACTGATGCAGATGAGACTTGCGCTTGGTGTGGTCGCGGACGGGGCCTACTGGCACTACGCCACCCCCTGCGCAGACGGGTGGAAACACTATCCGGCGCATGAGCTGCCGGAGGTCGCCGATCTGCTCGACAAGGCCGAGCTGACCGACGACGACTGGCAGCGCATCCACGCAGCAATCGCGGCCCGTGCGCAGCCCACGGCCGAGGCGTAACCGGCGATGTCGCTCGCCGCCCTCATCGCTGCCTACACCCGCACACCGATCGCCTCCGCCCTGCTCGACGGCAAGCCCTGGCGCGGTATCATCCGGCTGCGCGCGAGTCAGGCCTTTGGTTCCGGCATTAGCAGCGGCACGGCCGAAGGGCGCGACCCGCCGGTGACGCCGCAAGTCGGGATGAACCTCAGCTGGAAGTGGGGCTACGCCGGCGCGCCGCCCGTGCCTGGCTGCACCGGCGAGATCGCGGCGATCCTCGACGCCTCCTACCCTGACACCTGGTCGCTCGACGTGCGTGATGTGCTCTGGCGCGCCGACAAGGCCAGCCAGGTGATCGCCACCGACCCGCTCAACAGCATCACCGCCACCGACGCGATTATCGACATCCTGCATCGTTTCGGCGGCATCCCGCTGAGCCGCCTGCATATCCCGCTGCTGGCGGCGGCCGGTAGCGCCTGGGGCGGCGCCGCCTGGACGTTGGGCGTGCTCACGCCGGTGCAGTGGGGCGATACGGAGCAGAACAGCGGCGGCACGACCGCGCTCAAGGCCGCGCAGGAGATTTGCTCGTGTCTGGGCTACTGGCTGGCGGCCAACGCGGCCGGGCTGGTGCAGGCCAAGCTCATGGAGCGGCGCCCGGCCAGTACCGCCATGCGCACCTTCCGGCGCGGCGTGGATCTGCTGATCGACGGCGCGCCCGAACGGCGCCAGTCCTACGACTCGATCTCCAACCAGGTGACGGTGCATGGCGCCAACACCGGCGTGGAGGGGTCGCAGATCATGGACCAGTTTCAGACCAGCCACCCGCTGCTGCCCAGCGGCATCTATAAAGATTTTGGCTTTTCCTCGTTTCTGATCGAGTATGTCAACGAGTCGGAGGCCGGCGCCGCATCCGCCACCGCGATCACCCGCCGCATCCTGGGCGTGCTCTCCCGCATCCCCGATGTGATCAGCGCGCGCATCAAGGCCGACCCGCGTCTCTCCGTCGGCGCGACGATCGGCATCGTCGATAGCGGGGTGAGTATCGCGTCGGCGCGCAAGTTCTTTATCTACCAGCTCGACACGGAGCTGGACCTGCAGGCGGGCAAGTTCGACCAGCGGCTGACGCTGGATGGCGGCGTGGGCAGTCAGGGCTACACCACCATCCCGCCACCCGACGCCGCGTTCAGCTGGCGGCTGATGACCGAAACGCTCGACGGCACGGCGGTGGTCGAAGTGTTCCTCGACGGCAGTGGCTCAGTCTCGTTTTCGGGCGAGATCGTGAGCTGGGCCTGGTCGACGCCCGCCACGCCCTACGCCGGCACGCCCGCCAGTGCCACGGGCGTCAGCGCGGTGCTGATTATCCCGGCCAGCACGGGCACGATCGACGTCACCCTGATCGTCACCGACACGACCAGCAAGCAGGGCAGTCTCACGCAGACGATCGATCTCACGGGCGCGGCCGAGACGCTGCCCACACTCACGCGGGTCGTCTCGGCCGCCGCCGGCGCGGCCTGGTATGTGACCCCCGATGGCGGGGCGACCTGGGCGATCGAGAGCAGTGGCGGCGATGCGGTGGCGGTGCCGCCGATCGGCGCGGGCGGCGACGACCGCGCGGCGGGCACGGGCGCGACCTCCGGGCTGCTCGCGACGCGCGGCACGGCCGGGCTGGCGCTGCGGCGGACGCTCGACCAGCTGGCGACCCCCAGCGTCGCGCTGGCCAGCCTCGGCACGGCCATCGCCTGCCTGTGGGCCAACGAGGCCGACCCGACGCGCGTCTGGGCCGGCGCGGGCGATACGGTGTACCGCTCGCTCGACGGCGGCGCCACCTTCACCGCCATGGCCAAGCCGGCCGCCGGCGTCGACGTCACCTGGATTATCGAAGACCCGGCCGTGGATGACAGCGTGTTTGTGGCGGTGGGCGCCGACCTGTACCACGCGACCGCGCCGACGCTCGGCTGGGTCGTGCTCTACGCCGGGCCGGTCGGTGCGACGGCGCGCCAGTTCGTGCGCAGTCGCGATGGGCAAGTGACTTGGGTCTGCTACACCGGCACGTTCAGCGGGGATGCGGCCCAGCGGGTCGAGACCGGCGCTGGTGCCGATGTCACCGCCACGACCATCCGCACGCTGGCCCTCGACCGCGCGGCCAGTGGCGCGCTCGCGACCCTCTACCTGGTCGGCGGCGCGAATCCTGCGGCCATCACCACGGTCGACGGACTGACCGGCCTCTCGGCGGTCGTGTCATCGCAGACCTTCCCCAGTGACGCGATCGTCCAGCACCTGATCGCCGACCCGGACGTCGATGTGCTCTACGCGGCCGACTTCGACAGCATCGCCAGCGGCACCGGCGCGCTGCGCAAGTATTTCCCATCGGCTGATGCGCTGCTGCTATGGAAGGCGCTGGCGACCGGGCAGCAGGGCCACATGCTCGGGCTGGGCGAGACGATCATCGCGCCGGCGCGGGTCGATTTCGTCTTTGGCACCCGCAACATCAGCGACCCGGACCTGGACGGCTTCTGGCGCTACCAGGCCGGGCCATGGACGCATATCGCGCCGCCCGCCGGGACCAGCGGCTGGCGCTGGCTCCAGATCGTCGCGTCGCCGTTTAGTCGCGAGCGCTGGCTGGCCTACGGGCAGCCGGTGGCCAACTTCGACAGCTACAACTATGTCATCCCCTTGAATATGAGCGGCACGGCCACGCTGCGCACGGGCGGGCTGACGCCGCTCTGGCTGACCGACGACGGCGGGCTGCACTGGCAGGCCGTGCGGCTGCCCGAGTCGAGCGCGGCGGTCTACGGCGGGCTCTACAGCATCGGCTTTCAGGACGACACCGGCCACTGGTTCGCGGTCGGCACGCAGGCCGACGTCAACGGCACGTTCCTGGCGGGGTGCGTGTGGCGCGGCACCAACGCCGCCAACGCGACCTTCACCGACCTGGGCGCCGCCTGGCCCGAGCTGCACTGGGCGATCAGCGGCACCGGCGACGCCGACGCCGGCGGCGACATCCTGATCAGCGAGGCCGACCTGCCCGGCGGCGGCACGGCTGGCCGGCTGGCCTATCTGCCCAGCGAGGCGAGCGCGCTGCTCGACGGCTCATGGACGAACGACCCGCTGCGCGGCATCGCCCAGCCGCTCGGCCCGCTCGACACCATCAAGGGCACGCGCACCTTCTGGCAGGCCAACCTCGACAGCGCGGCGACGGCGGGGATTGCCTACTGGACCGACTACCGCGCCAACGACCCGGCCTCGGACGTGCCACCGACCGGCACGCTGAAGCGGCCGAACGACGTCGACGGCGACTACCGCTGTGTGGCGGTCGGCGGCACGCACCTGTTTATCGCCTCCATGGTCGGCGGCTCGGAGGGCTTCTATCGTCGGCCGCATGCGACCTGGCAGCCGACCGGGGCGCCCGACGCGCCGATCGCACTGGTCTACCAGTGCGTGACCAGCCGCCAGGGCGCGCGGCGGGTGTTCGTCGGCTACGCGGCGGCGGCCGGCGTCTACCAGTTTCTGGTGCATGACGGCGCGGCGTGGGCGTCGGTGGCGCTGCCCGACGCCGATCTCCAGACCGCCAACGCCGGCGCGAGCGGCATCGATATCCTCGCGCGCGGGGCGCCGTTCTGCGCGCTTGACGAGGTGCTCCCATGAGACGCTTTCGCGCGAAGCTCGCGCAGCTGCTGGCGGAGACCCACCAGGCGGCACAGCGCGACATCCCGGCCGGCGCGCTGCGCGACCAGCTCGACCCGGCGCGCATTCCGCCGGCCAGCGGCAGCAGCAGCGGCGGCGTGACACTGGCCGACGCCGATCCGGCCGACGTCGTGACGACCGGCGCCGACCCTGGGAGCGACTCCGGCGCCAGCCGGGGCGGCCACATCCACGCGCTGGCCGCCACCGCCGTCACGCCGGCCAGCTACGGCGACGCGACGCATGTGCCGGCGTTCACCGTCGGCGCGGATGGACGGCTGACCGCCGCGGCCGACGTGCCGATCGCCGGCGCGACGCTCTCGGACGCGACGCCCCAGCCGATCGACTCGGACGCCGGCGCGCCGGGCACGTCGCCTGATGGCAGCCGCGCCGATCACGCCCACCTCCACGGCGACCAGGAGGGCGGCAGCCTGCATAGCACCGCCACCAGCAGCGACGCGGGCTTTATGCCGGCGGCCGACAAGGCCCGGCTCGACGCCTTGCCGCCGCAGACCTACGCGCGCCAGGGCGGCGACCCCGACGACTGGGCGGTGGCGGGCACGTCCGGCCAGGCGGTGGACGCGCTGCTGACGCAGGTGGGGGTCATTCTCGCGACCGCCGATCCCGACTGGGGGTCGAGCGGCGTGACGGTCACGACGATCACGTTTCCGACCGCGTTTGGCGGGACGCCGGTGGTGCTGCTGGCCTGCTTCCCGATCCTCTCGCGCGGCACGGTGGTCAACCTGGCGGAGATCGCGACCAACCTGTGTCGAATCAATGTGACCACGGCTGATCTCACGGGTGGGACGGTGGATGTCCACTGGCAGGCCGTGGGGCCACCGCCATGAGCGACGTCGGCTGGCGCGCGGCACTGGGCTGGTTCCTGGTCGGCGTGGCGATCGCGGTGGCGCTGATCTGGCTGGGGTATGGGTGGTGAGATCGGGGAGGGGGCCGAGTCTCGAGATCTCGAGACTCGGCCCCCTGGTGCGTTCTCTAGTCTCTAGTCTTTGTCTTATGCCGTCTTTGCTTCGGGCGCCTCTTTGCGCACCTCTGGCGCGCCGATCTCCGCCAGCACCGCCTGGGTTTTCTTGACCTTTTCCATATAAACTTTGTAGCGCTCGCCCGAGTAGCCCGGCAGCCCCTTCGCGATCTCACTCGGCGCCACCCCGCGCGTCAGCGCCGCGGTGATCATGAGCATCTCGGGAACGGTCAGAACGGAATCGGGAACGATCGCCGGCGAACGGGAAACGTCCGGGACGGTCGTTCCTGCGCGCTCTGGTGCCGAACGATCCGCCGAACGGCGTTCGCCCTCGTTCGGGTCGTTCCGAACGGGCGAACGGCTCGCGCGAACGCTGGCCGAGCCCATCAGCCGGCCGTGCTTGCCCCGAAGTGGGATGCGCCGGCGCCGCGCCTGGCCGCTGCGCGCGGCCTGGAGTAGACCGCCGACAGCGGCCACGATGCCGCCCTGACGGTGGACCCAGGCGGCCAGCGCCATGAACGCCAGCCAGCCGACGAGGGCGACGACCATCACCCCGATGATCAGCAACGTCGGCTCGGGCGGTGGTTGGGGTTGGGGCATGTCCTACCTCCGTTTTCCAAAGAGCAATACTTCGCCGAAGCGAGCCACGATGCCGCCGGTGTAGAGCGCCATCAGGACGGCCAGCGTCGTGCGGGCCGCCGCGAGCGACCAGAACACGCCAAGCGCGAACACCAGACCGACCAGCGCCGCGCCGGCGATGATCCACTTGAATAGCGACCAGCCGACGCCGTAGGCGACCAGCGCGGCGCCGGCAGCGGCCAGGCCGCCAACGATCAGGAGATCGATCGGCGACTGCGCCAGGACGGCCACCGCGAGCGCCAGGCCCGCGTAGAGCTGGCGCCCGGTATAGATCGTATCGGGCACCAGGATGGCCTGGTACGCCGCCGGCCAGCGCTCGGCGGTGTAGACCTCGCCCAGAAAGAAGCCGAGCGCCAGGCCGATGCCGACCCAGTAGCGATCGGCGAACAGCCCGATGCCGGCGCGATCGCCGAGGATCGGGGACAGATCCCGCGCGACCAACGTGACCGTCGCATAGCTGGAAAAAATGACGAAGGCCGCGCCCACGAGCGCCCGGAAGGCCGGCATCGTGAGATCGAGCCACTCCCGTGGGACCGGGGCCAGGCGGCTTTCAGCGGTCTTGCCTGCCATCTCGCACATCCTATCTACTGTGCGAGCCGTGCTATGATCGGCTCGCTCTGCGTTGCTACCTCAATGCTGAGCACCGCGCCGGCGGCTCCGCTCACGAGCGGCCGGCGCGTCCGTGGTTAGTCGGCCAGGCGCAGCGCCGCCTCCAGCGCATCGACGTAGGCCTCCAGTTCCTCCAGGTAGGCCAGCACCACGCTGACGTCGTCGCGTGGGGGCCGCGTCGGGCGGACCAACAGTGTGTCGCGCGCTCCGGTGGGTGGCGCCGGCGTGGGCGCCATAGAAGCGGGCGGAACAGGCGCCGGCGCGATCGCCGTGGTGCCGCGGTGCCGCGCCAGGATCTTTCTGGCCTGCGCGGCGAGCGCCGGGGGGATAACGCCGTCTTTCATGTCGCCCCAATCGAGCGTCGCCAGATCCCGGAGTGCCGACTCGGCGGTCTGCTGGTCTGGAAAGCCGGGGCCAACCCGGCTGCCGAGCGGCACATAGGTGATCGACCAGGCGACGTCGGGGGCGTGCGGGTGCGTGACGGATGGATGTGTGGCCAGGTCGCCGATCCGGCGCGTGGGCACGATCGCGTGTGTCCCTTTGTCGGTGGTGACGGTGATGGTTGCCGGCGCTGGCGGCTCGGGGGCGGGCGGGCGAGCTGGCGCGGGCCGCTTGGCCTTCTGCTGATAGGTTGTGCCGCCGCGCTCGACCGTGCGGGACTCGGCCGCTATCTGGGGAACTTCCCCAGATAGGCGCGCGCGCGCCGCCGCAACCGTCTTGTGATCACAATGCACCTGCTCTGCGATTCGGCGATCGCTCCATGTTTTCCACTCCTCATCTGCGAGCATCCGCGCGATCGAGCGATGCAGATCGTCGCGCCGGCGCGGCAGGCCGTGGGTGTCGTTTGCGCCCATCGCATAGAGAATTGCATCGCGCTGCGTCCCTGATTGCACGTCAGCACGCATCGCAGCGCGGCCGATTCTCTCGGCGGCCTTGACCCGGTGGAACCCATCAGCCAGCCAGTGATTCGCGCCATCGTGGAAAACGACAATCAGCGGAAACTGCGCGCCGGCCTGCATCGCCAGGGCATAGTTCGTGATGGTCTCCTCGTCCAGTCCGGCGCGCGCCTGGGTGCCGCCGTCCATGCGAATATCGGCGATCGAGAGTTCGTCGCCGGCCAGGTAGCGCGTTCCTTGACGTATCGGCGGCGCTTTGATCATTTGCGCGAGCTTGGTAGGCATCATTCCTCGCTTTCGGTGCCTTCCATAATCTCTCTCATCTTGTCCCAGAGCGACCGGTTTTCTTCGTAGATCCTTCGATTCAGTGCTATATACATGTCCCTTCTGTCCATATAAAGGGAACAGAGGAACTCGAATCGCGGACTGTCTGCTCCCCAATAGTCACGTAGTGTGATCATCAGAATAATCGACGGGGTGTCGTGTTTACCTGCGCCCATATCAATACACGCGCGCTCAATGATGTGGACCCCTTCATGACAGTTCGCGCACAGCTGGGTAGTCTGTTTGTTTTCGCCCCACGCATGTACAGCATCTTCATGATGTCGCTGCGAAACAGGATGCCCGCAACATTGGCAGGGAGTAAGGCGCTCATCCGGCGTGGTTTTTCTGCGTTTCCGTGGTAATCTAGGCATGTCAATCTCCTATAGCGATTGGCCGCGCCACGGGTGTCACAAGCACCGCGTGGCATTCGTTTGTAGACCTTAAGTATACCAACTCCCCATTACCAAAAAGGCCATTTTACAGCACTGTAATGCAGTAAACGCCATCACTTCGGCCACCGTGCCATCACCTCCTCGGCCAGCGCGGCATAGGCCCTGGCGCCCGCGCTGTCGCCGGCGTAGGCGGCGATCGGCTGCCCGGCCGCCGGCGCCTCGGCCAGCCGCGTGCTGAGCGGGATGGTCGTGGCGAACACGAGCGCGCCGTAGGCATCGCGCGCGGCCCGCTCGATATCGCGGCTGAGGCTGGTGCGCTTATCTACCATGGTCACCACGATGCCGCCGATGTGCAGCGCCGGGTTGATCGCGCGGATCTCGTGGATCGTCTCGCTCAGGCCCGCCATCGCATCCAGCGCGAACCAGTGCGCCTGGAGCGGCACGAGGATCGTGTCGGCGGCGACCAGGGCGTTGGCGGTCAGCAGGCCGAGTGAGGGCGGGCTGTCAATCAGGATGTAGTCGTAGTGCTCGCGGGCGCACCGGAGCGCCGTGCGCAGCAGCAGCTCGCGGCCGTATTTGCTGGCCAGCCGCATCTCGGCGCCCGCCAGTCGCATGGTCGCCGGGATCAGGTCGACGCCGTAGTCGGTCGTGACCACGGGCAGCTGGGTGGCCAGGGTCGGGTTGATCAGCAGCTCATAGACCGTGGGGTCGTCGGGGCCGACGGTCACGCCGAGCGCGGCCGTCAGGTTGCCCTGGTGGTCGGTGTCGACCAAGAGGACGCGGTTGCCGGCGCGTGCCAGCTCCATGCCGAGCGACGCCGCGGTGGTGGTTTTGCCGACGCCGCCTTTTTGCAGCGCCAGCGCGATGGTGGTAGTCAACGTGGACTCCTTTGCGATGATAGGTAGATAGATTCCTTCGGTCCTACAGCGGGTCGATCCCGACGTCCAAACAGGCCGCGATCCAATCGTCGATCGCGGCGATCGTCTGCGCCCGGCCGATGTCCCGCCGGAGCCGGGCGATCTCACCGCCATTGCAATCGCGCCAGCACGGCGCGTGAATAAAATAGGCCAGGTACTCCCGAAGCAGCGCCAGCTGCGCAGCGGTCAGCGGCGGGCCTTCGCCCAGCGCCGCCCGGTGGTAGGCCATGACCAGCGCTGGCAGCGCGCCGCTCACGTCGTCGCGCCAGTTCGCCGGCAGGCCCAGCGGCGGGCGGTAGGGCGGGAAGGCATGCATCGTCTCAGTCTGCATGCGTATCCTCCTCTCCCGGTCCGGCGCCCAGCTCCGGCGCCCGCCGCGCCAGTTCCATCGTCCGCCGGAGCAGCGCGTCGTGCGTCGTCGCGCCCGCCACCCGAATGCTGAGCCGCCGGAGCAGCTCGTCGGCGCCGTATGTGGTGGCGCCCCACACCTCATCGCCGACGAGGCCAGCCAGGTCCGACTCGCCGCCGACGATCGCGTAGACCGACGCGACGATCGCCTCCAGCTGGGCGCGGTACTGGGCGGCCAGGTCGAGCAGGACGACCAGGTGCGCGCGGTCGTCGGGGGTGATGGTTTTCATGGGGCACGCTCCTTCCTGATCGCGTTCATCGCCGCGTTCAAGGCAGCAGTCCGCTCCTGGCTCCCGCCGTGATCGGGATGCGCGTCCCAGAGCCGACCTTTCCAGATGCGCTCGATCGCCTCCAGGCTATCGCTCCGCTGCACCCCGAGCACCGCGTAGGGATCGCCGACAACTGGGCTGGCCGCGTGGGACGTCTGCCCTGGTGCCGGCAGCTGAGCGTAGGCGCTGGCGACGACGTCGGCGATCCCACGCGCCTCATTCATGCGCATCGCC
>Ga0075429_100000647_pt1 | contig 26926 bp, 18 predicted proteins | sample RhiMetdeltSRZDD3_FD_75295 | JGI IMG/M metagenome (GOLD analysis project Ga0075429, IMG submission 75295) | Populus rhizosphere microbial communities from Tennessee, USA - Rhizosphere MetaG P. deltoides SRZDD3 | ecosystem: Host-associated > Plants > Roots > Rhizosphere > Soil | place: USA... | reverse complement strand
AACAGACCGCCAAAGATGGAAACCATTCCTACAAAACCCAGATTGGCAAACGGGCGACCATTCTCATCCACAAAAAGATAGGCCGATCCGATTGTCAGCATGAAGATCGTGAACAGGAATAATGGGCTGTGATGTCGCTCCTGACGCATGGCAATGAAGTATGGCAGCGGGCTGAGGACTACGATCAGGAAGGCCCAGGGATTTCCATCTAGGATGAAGAATTCGGCTATGCCCGCCAGGATACAAAATGCCATTGCAACAACTTTTGGCAATGAGTATTTTGTATCCTTGAACATGATCAACAACAGCATTACCCCTGTGAAGATCAACAAATAGGCGACCTTCGGATTGATGATGATTTCCATCTTCGCCTCATTTTAAGGGGACGATGCTTATGCGGTTTCGAGCCGTTCGTACCGGACCTGTGAGTAAAGTCCCTCGATCAACGGGCGCGACCCAACTTCGGTCCCAGGCAGACTGGCCGTGGCGGCCCCGCTCGCGACGCCCCAGCCTAATGCTTCCTTCAAGGCAATGCCCTGAGTCAGGGCCCAGACCAGGCCCCCGACCATGGAGTCGCCCGCGCCAATGGGATTCTTCTCTTGGATCTTTGGGGTATGGGTCAGCCAGGTCCCCTCGGTTGTCTGAAGCAGCGCTCCGGCTTTACCCATGGAGACGACGACGTTCTGTGCGCCCAGCCGGCGGATCTCTGCAGCGCCCGCGGCAATTTCGGAAGGAGTATGCATCGGGAGCCCGGTGAGCACATGAGCTTCCTCCGCATTTGGCTTGACGAGATAGGTTTTCTCAGCACAACCCATTTTTAGGGAATCGCCCGAGGTATCGAGGATCGCCTGCGCTTCGTGCTTGTTAAGCACCTGCACAATCCGGGCATAAAAGTCATTGGGGACACCCGGCGGCAGGCTTCCCGCCAGCACCCACCAGTCGCCGGGCGTTGCGAGCGCATCGATCTTCTGGAGAAGTTCCTGTTGTTTGGCTTCGTCTACCAGTGGGCCTTTTTCATTGACCTTGAGGTAATGATCATGAGCCTGGGTCACAATGCTGACGTTGGTACGGGTCTCCCCGGGAACCCAGACGAAGTCCGTGCCGATGCCGAGGCTCCGCAGTCCAGCCTGTAACAGCTCTCCGGCGCGTCCCCCCAGGAAACCGACGGCGATGCTGGAGGCTCCCATGCCCTTTAGCAGACGGGACACGTTGAAGCCTTTGCCGCCAAAGTCCAGGCGCGCTTCCGTCGCTCGCAACACAGAATCAAATTCCATCGCGGGGACGGTCAGTTCGCGATCGACGGCGGGGTTGAGTGTGAGGGTGTAGATCATGTTCGTTTCCAACGTCTGGAGACGTTGACTCCAAAGGATTCAAAAATCTCCAGATTTTTGATTAGGGTTTCTCCCACATTTTCTCGATCAGCACCTCCTCCGCCTCATTGGTCCACATCAGGTCTTCACCCAGTTTTTCAGCGACTTCGGGCAGACGCTGCTTGAGTTCCTTAAGACCTGTCAGCGGCAGATTGCGGATCTGCGGGAAGATAACGACCTTACCCGGATACTTTCCTTCAATGACCGATTCAATTGCTTCCGCGGCTGTTTCCAATCCACCGATCGCTGCCACGGAACGACCGGGCGATAACGTCCCCGCGACTCTGCGGCTCATCACCGAAGCCTGATCATCGATCGTGAGTCCCGAGGTGCCGGTGTATTGCGCATTCGAGAGATAGACGTTACTGAGGTTGACCGCGCCCATCGTACCATTGGGGACACCTGCAAACAGCACCATCATCCCATCGGGTTTCATGACCGTGTCGCCCTCTTCCATCAAGGCGGCAACCGGCACGCTGACCACAACATCATCCACACCCTGATTCTGGGTAGCTTCCATCACGAAATCGTGGAAGGATTGCTTCGAGGTGGTCGGGTTGAAAAATAAAAGTTTGCGGCCATTTTTTTCGGCCAGGGGCGTGAACATGTCACTCAAGGTCTGCAGACGGTCGTCGCTGATCTCGGTTGCAATCACCAGCGCTGGGCCATCAGGCAGCTCGAGGGCGCGCTGGACGTGCATCTGCCCCATGGGGCCGCCCGCGCCGATGAAGACGGTCGAGCCACCGGGGCGCAGCTCACAGCGGTTGCGTTGTTCGCCATACGAGGCAGCAATGTCGGTTCCATGGCTTCCGAGGAACGCGATGTAGTCGTAATGTAATCGACCGAGATCCACTTGCACGAGTCCATCGAGGGGTCGAGTCCCGAGGAGGTTGCACGTCCCGCGTCGGGCAATGAAACGCGCCGTCCGACTCACCGCGCCGGCTGAGGTGGGCTGGAGAACAACGATGTCGTCAAAGCCGACACCGTTTGTCAATTCCCTGCTGAGTGTTTCATAATCCGCGGGAGTCAGGCCATCCCGCTCGACGATCCTTGCCGGGGTGGAGGCAGCCAGTGCCTTAACGCAATCAGGTACGTCGGTCAGCACGATCACAGCAGGGCAATCCAGGCCGGTTGAAAACGTGTATTCGGTTCTATCACCCGGCTGGCCAATGATCCACATGATCCCGCCTTGTCTGGGAGTCAATCTGCGGCGCTGGGTGTACGCAGCCATGACACAACCCCAAGGTTCCAGCAGTGATGACTCTGCATATCCCATTTCCTCTTCCACCGGCAGGAGACAGGCGCCTGCATCGGTCTTAAGGACTTCATCGCCGATCAGGTGATATTGAATCAGTCCGCCCGGAATAGTGTACCCGTAGGCAGTGCTTTTCCCCTGTTGATAGATATCCGGCTGAACAGCGAGGCGCTGGCCTGGCTCATATTTATCCTGCAGATTTTTGCCGACCTTGACGATTGTGAGTGCAACTTCATGACCCAGGCGGGTGGGCTCCACGGAGAGATCGCGGTTGTACAGTTTCGGATGGCTGCCGCCCTGTTTGAGGATCTTGACATCCGAGAAGCACACGCCGATACTGTCGATGCGCACCAGTAGTTGATCGTCATTCGGTTCAGGAATGGAGAAGGGTTCCGGCTCGCCGCCGCGCCCCATATTTTCGAGTCCGGCCCCATAGAGATTCCAGGCCCAGCTTTTCTCGGGCAGGCTGTAGCTCAATGAACGATAGGCATGATATTTTTCGCCCATGATATTCCTTTCAGATTCAACTGCCATGAAGACACGGAGACTCAGAGCCCTATTTTTTTCTCTATACTCTCCGCGCCTCTACGGCAAAACTTGTCCAAGTTGTTTTTTGACGAGCTCGCGCACTTCCTGCGCGCTGGCACAATTCAACGCCTCTCGCGCCAGTGATCCCAGTTCGGAGATCTTGAGCGATCGGACCTGTGCCTTGACCGTTGGGACGGACGGAATACTGACGCTCAACTCGTCCATGCCGAGTCCGAGCAGGATCGGGATCGCGGCCGCATCGGAGCCCAACTCACCGCAGATGTCCGCCCGTTTGCCGTGCTGGTGCGCCGATTCGATCGTATGCGCGATCAGGCGCAAAACGGCGGGATGAAGTCCATCATGTTTGGAGGCCAGGGCCGAGTTGCCGCGGTCCATGGCGAGCGTATACTGCGTCAGGTCGTTGGTGCCGATGGAGAAGAAATCGATTTCGGGCGCAAAGATATCCGCCATTAACGCCGCAGACGGCACTTCGATCATGATGCCGATCTGCACTTCGGGTGCATTCAGCTCCGCGCGCAATTCTTCGATGATGGCACGTGCCTGTCGCAGCTCGACGATATCGCTGACCATGGGGAACATGATGCGCAGCGTTCCATAGGAGGCGGCGCGTAAGATAGCGCGCAATTGTTCGCGGAATAACTCCGGCCGGTTCAGGCAGAGACGAATGCCGCGCTCCCCCAGGAACGGATTCAGCTCGGGTTTCATCTGGATGTACCCCAGCGGTTTGTCGCCGCCGATATCCAGCGTGCGGACAATCACCGGATGATCTCTCATTGTCTCGGCAATCGCGCGGTATACGCTGAACTGTTCTTCTTCGCTCGGCGCAGTAGTCCGTTCGAGAAAAAGGAATTCCGTGCGCAGGAGGCCAATACCATCCGCGCCCATCTTCAGTGCTTCCGCTGCATCGGCGATCGAGCCGGCGTTGGCCGTGACATCCACACGCTGCCCATCCAGCGAGACCGCAGGCAGTGATGCCTGTTCCTGTGCAAAGCGCCGATATTCCAACCAGCGCTTCTGCGACAGCTTTGCCCGCTCCAGTACGTCTGCAGCCGGGTTGACTGTCAATGTGCCGTCGTTTCCGTTCAGGATGACAGGAGTTTTTTCCTCCAACTCCAGCATTGATTCGTCCACGCCGACAATCGCAGGAAGTCCCAGTGCCCGAGCCAGGATGGCGATATGCGAGGTCGGTCCGCCTTCGACAATACCAAAGCCCAGAACGCGTTCCGGGTCAAAGGACGCAGTATCGGAGGGAGATAACTCGCGCGCAACGACCACGACCGGTGTAGTCGGTAAAGAGGAGCCGTTTTCCTTCACGCCCAACATCAGCCGCAGGACACGCTTTCCAACGTCGCGCAGATCAGCCGCGCGGGCGGCAAGCAATGGATCCTTCAACGCGGCAATTGCGCTGGCGCGTTCATCGATCGTGAGCTTCCATGACTTGACGGCACTCTGCCCGGCCGCCACACGAGATTGAACAGACTCCATCAGTTCAGGATCATCCAGAAGCTCGCGATGCGCTTCGAAGATCGCGGCCTCCGCGCCGAGTTTCTTATCGGTCATCTGCTGATGGAGCGCAATGAGTTCTTCCTTCGCACAGTTCAATGCGTCTGGCAGTTCCATCTGACTGTTCGATGAAATCATTTCGGCTTTATCCAGATCGAATTCGACCTGATGGAAATGGAAAATGGGACCCACGGCAATTCCAGGCGCCGCCCCTACTCCCTTGATCACACCGGCCTCCAAAGTTTCAGCAGCGCGCGGACTCTCGTTCGCCTTGGGCACCTCTGCCTTGACAGGAGTCGGTTCAGGCTCCGCATGACCGTCCTCGTCCCCCAGCCCAGCCAGGATGGCGGTCTCGAGCTCGACGATCGCGGTTTCCTCGTCCTCCCCGTCCGCCTGCACCGTGATCTCGCTGCCCGAGACGACACCGAGCGTCAGCACAGAAACCATGGATTTGGCGTTCGCTTTTTTCTCACCGTGCTGCAGTCGAATGTCCGACTTGAACTGCTTGGCAAGATTGACCAGCACCTTGGCAGGGCGCGCGTGCAAACCGGTTCGATTATGGATCACAATCTCGATTTGTTTCATGGCAGACTCGATCAATTCTGCATGGATGTTGGAAATCCATGCCAGGAGGAATTTCAGGAGGGCTGTTTCTCACCAAGATACTTCACGACCACATCGGGATCAGCAGTCTTAAGCAGGTCCGCAAGCGACTCTTCGTTATCGATCACATCTGCCAGATTCGACAGGACGCCGACATGCTCATCTGCCGAAGCGGCAATGCCAATGACCATGTAGACCTTTTCGCCTTCATCCCAATCCACTCCATCTGTCAATTGCAGGACCGAGATCCCGGTCTGCAGGATGTGGTCGCGATTCTCATACACGCCATGCGGGATGGCCACCCCGTTCCCCAGGCTGGTGGACATGGATTGTTCACGGGTCAACATTCCATCTATATACTCAGGCATGACACAACCGGAAGTCACCAGCAACTCTCCGGCTTTACGGATGGCATCCGCCTTGTCTGTGGCGCTCGCCTGAAGGGTTATTCGCTCTTTGGAAAGAATAGGCATAATTATCACCTGTCCGTTAGGCAACCGCTTCCACTGAGAAACACTTAACTCGGCTGCATCCCAGCACGGACAACGGGAGAAAGTTGTTTCTTAATACGAACCATTGTAAGCCAGCATAAAACACGCGGCGCTTCGAAGGGGGCTAAGCTTCTGTAGAAGCGATTTCTGTCTTGTCGACCAACGACTTGACAAGCTTGTCGAACACGGGGTCGTTCAAAAAGTGGTTGAACGCCACGACCACCGCATTAGGGGCCTTTGCGCGGGCAGTCTTTGCAAGTCCCTTGTGGACGACCACGACCTGGGCATCGGCGGGAATTTCGCGAGCAGGCTTATGGACCACGACGACATCGGATATTTGGGCGGCTTTCAATTTCTTCTTCAGAGAGTTTACGCTCATGAGGCTGGAACCCATCCCGGCTTCACAGGCAAAAATGATCGTCTTTACTTGCGCGGCAGAAATTGACTGGGACATTTGTACTCTCTTTCTGGAGAATTTGGCAGATGCGGTAGCGGTATAATTTGCGATGAAGATGGGACTGCCGCACCTGCCATTCGTTTCTGGTCAACCTGATGGGTCCTCCGGTTTTTACGAGAATGTTGTGTCAGCACTGGTACTGCTGCCATAGCTCTAAATATTCACGTAAATCCCGGGGAGCCCTCTGGGCTTAAGCCAGGCCAGGGACGGTGCCAACAGTGGCGGTAGTCTCTTCTTCGCTTACTTCTTCCTTGACGGGGTTGACACGAAGGATCAACACTCCCACAGCAGCAGATACAACCGCGCCGATCAACACGCCGGTCAGGACGGCGAAGTGCTGTCCGGGCGGGATCACGGCCAGGTAGGCGAAGATCGATCCGGGCGACGGGGTGGCAACAAGACCAGCGCCGGAGATCACGAACCACAGATCAGCGGCAAAGCCACCGGCGATCACGGACAGGATCATGATAGGGTGAGCCAGCACGTAGGGGAAATAGATCTCATGAATTCCGCCGAGGAAGTGGATGATCATGGAACCTGTCGCGGATTGCTTGAGCATACCCTTACCTGCAATGTAGAAAGCGATCAACAGACCCAGACCAGGTCCCGGATTCGTCTCGAGCAGGAAGTGGATCGCACGCCCGGTCTGTTCAGAGGCGGCGACGCCTAGGGGGCCAAGCACGCCGTGATTGAGCGCATTGTTCAGGAACAAGATCTTCGCAGGCTCGATGATCACCGCAGCCAACGGCAGGAGGCGAGCATTCACCAGCCAATCCACCACACCGCCGGCAACATTGCTTAAGCTCACAACAACCGGCCCAACGACCACATTGCCGAACAAGGCAAGCAGGACTGCAAGAATGCCGGCCGAGAAGTTATTGACCAACATCTCGAATCCAACCGGAATCTTGTCTTCGAATCTTTCATCGAAGAGCTTGATGAGCCAACCACCCAAAGGACCCATGATCATGGCGCCCAGCAGCATGGGAATTTCCGCTCCGACGACGACACCCATGGTAGCCGTAGCACCGACGACACCACCGCGGTGGCCATGAACCATCTTGCCACCTGTATAACCAATGAGCACGGGCAACAGGTATTTGATGATCGGGCCAACCAGCGCGGCAAATTTTTCATTTGGAAGCCAGCCAACCGGAATGAACAAAGCTGTGATCAAGCCCCAGGCGAGGATTGCGCCGATGTTGGGGATGACCATGCCGGCCATGAAGCCTCCAAATTGCTGCAACTTTTCTCTCATATTCTTTTCTCCTTTTATAGTTAGTTATTGCCTGAACTCCAGGCTGATAAGGATTTGGGGGCTTTCATCAAGCCTCCGTATTCCAAACAGCGGTCGGAACGCTGTCGGGGAACCTAAGAAGTGACCGATCAGCTCAGGAACTGAGTGATGGTTTCGATGTCTTCCGGCATCAGCAAGGGATGAACCTGGATAACCTTGGGATTGTTTGCGTACTGCCGGGGTAATGGGATCGTTGTCAGAACTAAGTCGGCCGAAGAGATAAGAGTTGGAGTCAGATCACGGAGAGAGATAACTTCCAAATTGCTAAGGTTGGGAAAACGGACATGCAGACGAGCAACGAGAAGCTGCGCGGTGGCCATGCCACTGGGACAAATCACAAATACACGATCAAAGCGGTAAGACCGGTTGCGGATAAACGCGGCTCGTAATAACACAACGAGATTATCGATCTCGCTTTTGGGAAGTTTCACGTGGGTAAACTCGTAAACCAGCGTAGCAACTTCCTGCGCGATTGTATGTTCCTTTGCGTATTTCTCTGGCAGTCCCGCATTATTCAGGGCTACCGGGAACCAAAGGTGGAACTGCTGGCGAAAACAGGCAGGGACGATATTATTCAACAGTCCGGTTTGCAGCGTGCGATCGTCTTTGATCTTCGAAATACCGAAGGCCTGGCTGATGTGATCCATCAGTCGCTGGCACAGGGCGGAGAAATCACTTTCGCCTTGCAGATCGCCCGGGAAGGCATCATTACGCGGCGCCGCCATCATTTCCATGGCGACCCCGGCAATGTCCGCCTTTTCCCAGGCAGTATTGGACTCACGTCTCAGGCGGCTGGCTACAAAGGAGGCCACGGGCCACATCTTTGCACTTTGCAGGGAGTTGATGCGTTCGTCTTCCACATGCAAGTGCCTTGCATTCTGTATACGGCTCGACATGATCGCGAAGACGAGTGCAAGATGCAAAACAGCATCGTCGGTAAAGCGCCCTCCCAGCTGCTCTTCCGCTTTTGCGACCAACCCGATCGTCCGTCGCAATTGCAGTCCCGACAAATATTTATCGATCTCTGCCACCAGCGGCAGGAGACGGGCGTCTCTTTGCAGGATGAATTTCAATCCCTCCGAATGCGTGACTTCCGTAACGGGATCGGTGCTGAAGGGTGTCTCACCCCATAACAATTCAGCCAGTGCCTGCTGGCAATCGTGCTCTGCTCCATGGACTTGGATACCGAAGTGTGGTTTACGAATGAGACGGATGCGCTGACCCTGCAGCCAGTTTTCAATTTCGTCCAGGTCCTTCAGGATCGTCATCCTTGAGACATGCGAGATTTGCTCCAGTTGGGCAAGGATGACTGGATCTGCCCTCGTTAATAAAAACAACGCCAGTAACTGCTGGCGTTGACTGACAGAAAGAACGATCTGTACATTGGAAAGGATATTGATTTTTTGAACCAGGGTTCTCATCTGGTCTGTTGTCAAGTTGACCGAAAAACCAACCCCTGGCAAAACACTTAGATCCTGCCCGTGATGTTTTAGCCAAACCCTGACACCCTTTATGCTGTAATTTACCTGTCTCGGTGTAATGTGCAGCAGTTTTGCCAGTTCCACGGAACCAATCGGCCGTTTGACATCAAGCAGGATCTTGAGGATCTCTCGCTGGCGGGTGGTGAAGGTTAGCATCTTGATCGATTGCTCAAATGAATATTTGGGGCACTTGATTCCATTCTAGGACAAAATCTGACTAATGTTCGCCGATTTAGAGCATCTTTTGCCGGACAAGAAATGACAAAATTATACTATTTAAGAGGGTATTGAACTACATCTGAAGGATTCGGGGAGTGTCCAACTCCGAGGATAAAGTCTGCATGTCACCCTGAGCGAATGCGAAGGGTCTCCTGTGGATTCGAGCCGAATGGCTCGAATCCACAGGGATTCTCCCTGGCACTGCCCCAGGGCAAGTGTCACTCCCTGCGGTCGTTCACACCGTACCGGTGTCCTTCGGTAGAATGACATGTTGTTTCCGATTTTGGACACTCCCAGGATTCGCCTTAACATGAATTTGCTTAGAGTAATAACGACTTCCCTGGCACCAGACGCCAGGACAGGTGTAGTCGTTGGCTTACAGGCAAAAAGCGACTGAAGTCGCCACTACGCAGTTAGGCAATTCTGGTTAACCTGAAGAATATAGGGCTTCTATGATGTCGCAACGCTCTGCCCAGACTGGCTCCGAGCTGTGGGAGTTGTAAAGTATGAACGCATCGATATGCATTACCTTATCAAATCCTGTATACTGATATAGGGATGCCGTAAGATTTTGTGGCCAGAGCGACTGGAATGGCACAAAAACCGGCCCTGCTTTTTGTGATATATATAGTGATAAATTTCACTATAAAGATTTCGCCAATGCAAGTATGATAAGGAAAATAAGCTGAAAAGGAAAATCGAACATGGACATTGTTGTTACCCCTGGACTGGACCCCGCGCATGATGTTCTCCATTATGGACGTCAGGCTTTAGATGCGATTTTTGCCCCCAAGAGCGTTGCCGTCATCGGCGCGACCGAAAATCCCGGCAGTGTCGGGCGGACTATTGTCTGGAATTTGCTGAGCAGCACGTTTGGTGGGACGATTTACCCCGTCAACCCAAAGCGCCCCAGCATTCTCGGCATCAAAGCCTATCCGAGCCTGAGCGCTGTGCCGGAAATCGTGGACCTAATCGTTGTAGTAACTCCTGCTACGTCCATACCCGGCATTATCAAGGAAGCCGTTGATATCGGCGTAAAAAGCGCAGTGATCATCTCCGCCGGTTTCAAAGAGACCGGACCACAAGGCGCGGAACTGGAGCGCCAGATCCTGGAGCACGCCCGCCGCGGCGGCATGCGCATTATCGGACCGAACTGTCTGGGTGTGATGAGTCCCATCAGTGGCTTGAACGCCACCTTTGCCACGACGATTGCACGACCCGGCAGCGTAGGCTTTATTAGCCAGAGCGGCGCGTTGTGTACTGCGATCCTTGACTGGAGTCTGCGAGAGAACGTTGGGTTTAGTTATTTTGTCTCCGTCGGCTCGATGCTGGATGTGGACTGGAGCGATCTCATCTATTACCTTGGAGACGATCCGCACACCAAAAGCATAGTTATTTACATGGAGACGATTGGCAATGCCCGAGGGTTTCTCTCTGCTGCACGCGAAGTTGCTCTGACCAAACCCATCATTGTCATCAAACCGGGCCGTACAGAAGGAGCTGCCAAAGCGGCCGCTTCCCACACAGGTTCCTTGACCGGCAGCGATGAGGTCCTCGAGGTTGCTTTCCGTCGCAGTGGCGTCCTGCGCGTTAATAGCATTGCCGAACTGTTCTATATGGCAGAAGTACTGGGAAAACAACCAAGCCCCAAGGGTCCCCGCTTGACGGTTCTGACAAACGCCGGAGGACCGGGCGTACTGGCTGCCGATGCGCTGATCACCAATGGTGGTGAACTGACGAAGATTTCCCCCGAAGCCATGGAAGAATTCAATGAAATCCTTCCCGCCTCCTGGAGCCACAACAATCCCGTCGATATTATTGGTGATGCAAGCCCTGAGCGATATGCCAAAGCATTAGAAATCGCCGCCAAGGATCCTAACAGTGACGGCATCCTGGTGATCCTCACACCACAAGCGATGACCGATCCCACGAAGACTGCTAATGAATTGGTTCCCTACGCTCAATCCCTCGGCAAGCCTGTCATTGCCACCTGGATGGGCGGTAATGACGTTGCTCCGGGCGAGGCGATCCTCAACAAAGCCAATATCCCAGCCTTCCCCTATCCCGACACCGCAGCGCGCGTCTTCGATTACATGGCGCATTATTCAGAGAATTTGCGCCTCCTTTACGAAACACCCATGCCCGTCGGCGACCCTGCGCAGAGTGAGCTCGACCGCGAATGCGCAGAGAGTGTGATCAAGGCCGCACGTCAGTCAGGCAGGACCATCCTGACGGAATTTGAATCCAAGCAGCTGCTTTCCTGTTACGGCATCCCCACTGTAGAAACCCGGATTGCCAAGACCCAGGAAGAGGCAGTGCAGGCTGCCGATGCAATTGGTTATCCCGTGGTGCTTAAGCTCCATTCGGAAACGATCACGCATAAGACCGATGTCGGTGGCGTGCAGTTGAACCTGGCGGACGCTGCAGCGGTAGGAAAAGCCTACACCGATATCCAGGATTCGGTCGCACAAAAGGTCGGTGCGGAGCACTTCCTGGGCGTCACCGTCCAGCCAATGGCAAAGGTTGATGGATACGAGTTGATCCTTGGCAGCAGCATCGATCCGCAGTTCGGACCTGTGCTCCTGTTCGGTCTGGGCGGGCAATTGGTAGAAGTATTCAAAGACCGGGCGCTTGGTCTGCCGCCTCTCACCACCACGCGGGCGCGCCGCATGATGGAACGGACGAAGATCTACACGGCTCTGAAGGGTGTACGAGGACGCGACCCCGTGGACCTCGTCGGTCTGGAACGCCTGCTGGTTCGCTTCGCCCAACTGGTCACGGAACAGCGCTGGATCAAAGAACTGGACATTAATCCCCTCATGGCTTCGCCGGAAAAACTGATCGCCCTCGATGCGCGCGTGGTCCTCTACGATAAAGACACGACCGAGGAGCAGCTGCCGAAGCTCGCCATCCGCCCGTATCCCATTCAGTATGTGGGGACATGGGAAGCAAAAGACCGGACGAAAGTGACCATCCGGCCGATCCTGCCAGAGGATGAGGATTTACTGGTGAAATTCCACCAGGTGCTCTCGGACCGCACTGTCTTTATGCGCTACCTCCAGCCGATCATGCTCCAGGAACGCGTCATGCACGAACGCCTCGCCCGCATCTGTCACGTGGATTATGATCGCGAGATTGCCCTGGTCGCGGAAAGGACGGATGAAGAGGGAGATCGAAATGTCATGGGAATCGTCCGCCTGAGCCGCATTCATGGAACCAACGAAGCGCGTCTGAGCGTTCTGGTTGGGGACCCGTATCAGGGGATCGGGCTGGGCGGTGAGCTGGTGCGCCGCGGCGTGGATGTCGCCCGGAGGGAACGTATGAGCCGCCTGAGCGCCGTGCTGACAGACGATAACCAGGTGATGAAGGGTGTCTTCGAAAAACTCGGCTTCCGCATCGAGCCAACCGACAACGAAAAACTACTGGTGGCGATCATCGATCTATAGGAATCGGATTCTGCAAAACCGGACCTCGCCTATCCGGTGGATAGGCGAGGTCTTTTCTTTAACTCGAAGGTGAAGTTAGACTTCAGGCTGCCTCCGCCGCCGTGTAGCTTGCATCCGCGGCGTCCTGGGCAGCCGTGCACACGTTCCGGGAAACTCCGCCCGCATTCCAGGTAAACCAGCATGCATTCTGACCAAATCCGCACGCGCTCTGGGAAACCCCGCGCGTGCTCCCGGCAGCCTCCCCTCGCCCTGCGGAGGCTTGTCAGCCTTCTGCCTCTCTTGACTTTGTGGACTACGAGGCTAGTCGAGAGCGGCCAGGCTGTAGATTTCTATGCTCCGCCCAATTCCTTCAACCTGGCCAACCTATCGGGTTCCCGAGGGAACAGCAAGGGATCTTGCATCAGGAGTTCATGCGCTTTAAGAAAATAGGGGCGCGCTTCGTCCTCGCGGTGCAAAGCCAGCAGGCATTCGCCGATCTCCTCGAATACATAACCATCATTTTCCCCGGCAGAGTCAAGCTCCTCTTCCAGAGTCAGCTGTCTGGATAGGGCCTCCTCGAAACGATTCAAGGACCGCAGGGCGCGTCCCACACACCATGCCGCGATGCGCGTCTCTTTCGCTTTGCCTTGCGACCGGCGCCATGCTTCGGCTTTCTCGAAAATCTCCAACGCCGAGGTGAAATCTCCAAGATCGTGATAGGACCAGCCAGTATTGTTATACAGGGAACCAAGCCACCCCCGCGCTTTTTCATCCTGTGAGGATTCCGCTAGTCCGATGGCGTTCAAGTTCAGCGCCAGGCTTTGCTCCGGCGGTGCGACGATCGCCAGCATGTGGAGCGCGTCCACCATGTAGAAATCCTCATTCAATTGGCCCGCCAGTTCAAACGCCTGCTGAAACAGGGAGCGCGCCACCTTGAGCTTACCCGAGGAATTGTAGGCACGGCCGCGCTCCAACAGATAACGCACTTTCGGGCGCGCAGGGGCTTGATCCAGTCTTCGCTCCACCTGATCGAGGGTTCGATGAGCCTGAATAAATTTCCCTTGAAGCCCCTGAGCCCGCCCGATCTGCGTGAGGAGTTCGAGGAAAGCAGGATCATCCTCAGGAAACTGCAAAAGAATTTCGCGGAATTTTGCTTCCGTTTGAGCAGGAGCGGAGTAATCCCAGAGGGCATCGAAATCAGGAAGGCTCGGTGAGGACATTCTGTGCCTGTTCTTTCGAATTATTCTCCATGGTCATGACATCGGAGGAGAGGAACCCGAGGATTCCCATCAGCGTGCAGGAGAGGCCGGCGATCAGGAACCAGGTTTGGATGCCGAATGCATCGGCAAAGGGACCCGCAATGATCAGCGCCAGCGGAGAGACCAGCATCGCTGCGCTGAGGATGAACGCAAAGACTCGCCCCTGCATCTCAGGCGCAATCGTGGCCTGCAGGGTCGCGCCAAAGGAGCCGTTGATGATAGGCAGCAGCAGCCCGACAGCTGTGTTTGCCGCCAATCCCAACCAGAACAGCTCCGAGGGGACGATGCCAACCACGATCGTACTCAGGCCGGTGAGGACCAGCCCGGACTGCGCGGTGACCACCTTACGCTTGAAGCCGCCCCAGCCGCCGAGGATTAAGCCTCCAACGACAGTGCCGACCGCGAAGGAGGAAAGCCACCAGCCTAGCTGTCCCACGCGACCGTGAAAGTGCTTCGTGATCAGGAGAGGAGTTAGCGCCTCGGTCGCGCTGAAGAAGAAATTGATCACCATCACCAGGCACAAAAGTATGACGAGTCCGCGCCAGGTGATGATGTAACGAAATCCTGCTTGAAAGTCCTGCCAGAAGGTGCTCGGCGTTTGCGCACTTCGATCCGGCTGCGGGATCCGGACGAACAGCAGAATCGAGATCGCGAACAGCGCTGTCCCCACGTCAATACCGAGAATGCCCTGCATCGGAATGACCGACAGCAAATATGCGCCGAGCGGCGCGGAGATAATATTTAGCCCCCCGTAAAGCGCCTGATTGAAGCCCTGCACCCGCGTTAGATTCTCCTTCGGCACAAGCAACACGATCGAGGCGCCAAACGCGGACTGGTGAAACCCTCCCGCCACCGCGCGGCTGAACAGGGCAAGATAAATTTGCCAGATCTGGATCAAGCTCCGGGCAAAGAGTAGCGCGAGGACCAGGGTCGCAATTGCCACGATCGCATCGGCGGCGATGAGGATCAGGCGGCGGTTCCCGCGGTCTACCCATGTGCCGATGAAGGGAGAGAGCAGAACCTGCGGCAGCAGTCCCATCATCGAAGCGATGGCAAGGATGGTGGCTGAGCTGGTCTCCCGGGTGAGATACCAGATGATGGCAAACTGCACAAGCTGGCTGCCAAGCAGAGAAAGCGCCTGCCCCACCCACAGGGGAATAAAACGGACTGCCCAGTTCTCGTTAGTGGTTTTCATAAGTTTCTAAATAAGGTATCTGGAATTCCCAACTTCATCGACAATGATCAACACACACCCAATTCACGCGATCCCATTCCCACGTGTCGTCGAGCGCTCTGCCGCCTGGACGGTTCACGCCGCCGAATAACACAAATCGATCTCGTTCGGGATCGTAGACGACATTGAGCCCGCTGCGAGCTGGTGTATTGGAGGCGGGAATCTCCTCCCACGTCGAGCCATCCCACGCCCAGACATCGCTGCGGAAGGTTTCGCTGCCGCTGCCGATCAGCAGGACTTTTTCAGTCACGGGGTCGAACACGAAACCAGCATGGGTACGATGGTCGGGAGTAGAACCATCGCCCATGATCTCGCGCCAGGAAGTTCCCTCCCAGGCCCAGAGATCATCGTAATCTATCGAAGCTCCGCTCGGGTCCGCGAAATGACCGCTATACATCAAGGTTTCCCTTCGCACCGGATCATAGACCATCCCTCCAGGGAAACGAGCTGAGGGTCCCGACTCACTCACCTTTCTCCACGATTGACCGCCCCATTCCCAGGTATCGCCATGGATCTGCATCTCCGGGGTGGCGCCGCCAAAGAGGATCATTGTCTCACGGGCAGCGTCGTATGCCATCAAGGCGCCTTCGCGCCCACCCGGACTCGAAGCCGATGCAAACTTCGTCCATGTCTGACCATCCCATTCCCAGGTCTCATCGAAGCTGTTGTGGGTCTGCAGCCCGCCATGGATCACAAGCACATCCCGTGCGCTGTCATAGGCAATGGCCGCCCAGTTGCGCCATACGGGCCCCTCCGCACTAATGAGCGACCACTGCGCCCCGTCCCAGCTCCAAAGCTCCAACGGATCTTCGGCAGGCTTGCCACGCTCGGGGCCTCCGTTCACCAGCACGATCTGTTCGAGTTCATCGTGATAAAAGATGTACGTCCATTGCCCGGCTTTCAGGGCAGGAGCAGTTCTCATTGTCGGAGGAACTGCGGTTGGAGGTGGAAGAGTCGATTCAGAAGTGGATACACGCAGCGCTGATTCCGTCCCGGGCATAGCGCAGCCTGCCAGTAGCAAGATCAAAGTGAAGTGAACAATCCTTCTAATGCAGCGCAGACAAAGTGTTATTGATGGTCTTGAAATAGATCGCTCCATCACCCATTTCCAGGCTCGCGACTTGCCACTGTTAATTCCTCCAACCGGTCCACCATTTGGGCAAGAATCTCAAAGGTCTCCTCCACCGGTTGTGGCGTGGAAAGATCCACACCGGCAATCTTTAGCGCCTCCAGCGGATAGACCGAGCTGCCCGCGCTGAGAAAGCGCAGGTAATCCTCTGCCGCGTCCGGAGTTCCGGCGAGCACCCGGCGTGCCAGCGCATGGGCACCTGAAATGCCTGTGGAATACTGGTAGACGTAATAATCCTGATACAAATGGCTGAAGGTCGCCCAGGTGATCCCTGTACGCTCGCGGTCAAATGTCATCTCACTGCCGTATCCCTCCGCATACAGGTCTGCCATGATCGCATTCATATCGTCGGCGGTCACGCCCTCGCCGCGCTCGACTCGCTGGTGGACTTCCAGTTCAAACTGCGCCAGGATCGGCATAATGAAGAAATAACGGTGGAAGTTGGCAAAGGCCTCCTCCAGCAGGCTGAGCTGGAACTGCGGATCCTTGTTTTTCTCCAGCAAATGCGCCCGCACCAGCGCCTGGTTGAAATTCGACGCGACCTCCGCCACGAACAGGGAGTAGTTTGCATACACTGCCGGCTGGTGTTTCCAGGTCAGATACGAATGCATGGAATGGCCCAGCTCATGTGCCAGCGTGCTCATGCTGAAGATGGTATCGTCGTATAACATCACGATGAACGGATGCGTGCCCTTCGACCCGGAGGAAAACTGCGCGGCGCTCTTGTTAAGGTTTGGGTACACATCTACCCAGCCCTCTTCCAGGAGTCCGCGCCGCGCTGTGGAGACATACTCCTCACCCAAGGGAGCCAGACCATCACAGATCCACGCGACGGCTGTTTCGTACGGGACCGTGATTTTCTCTCTCGTGAGCGGCGCCCAAACGTCATAAGGCTGCAGATCCGTTTGCCCCAGTGCCTCGCGCCGCACTCGCCAGTACTTGTGCCAGACGTGCAAATTCTTGCGGGTGGTTTCGATCAAATTGTGAAAGACCTGCGGCGGAATGTTGTTGCCAAATAGCGATCCTTCCAGGGTGGATGGATATTTTCGCACGCGCTGTGCGAATACATTTGCCTTCACAGAAGCGAGCAGGTTACTTCCGAGCGTATTCTTGAACGCCAGGTGCCTATCACGGAATCCCTCCCAGGCAGTGCGGCGCGCTTCACGGTCCGGGGAAGCCAGGATCTCGTCTAGTGTCCCCTGGGTAACGACCAAATCCCGGCCATCGCTTGTACAGGCATTCGGATATTGCATCTCGCTGTTGGTCATCACATTCATGGTGGTATACAGGCTGGCAAAGGGATCCTGCGCCAGCCCCAAAACCTCCTCCACTTCTGCCGAGCGCACATGTGCCTGCTGGCGAAGCAGGTCATCGAAATAATGGTCATAGATCTTCAGCCGTGGTTCTTGGCTGCGCCACCTTGCCAGCGTATCTGTATCGATAGTCAGGATTTCCGGCTGGATAAACCCGATCCCTGCCAGGATCTGGCCGAAAATGCCTTGCGATTTCCCAAACATGCGCGCCGCGTTCGCGTCAGCATTGTCTACTGCCTGAGCGTTGAACGAGTAGGTCAACACCTTGCCCAACACCTCGAAGAGTGCGTTGCTGGCATCCAGCGCCTCTGCCAGCGCCGATGCGCTATTACGTACGGAGCCTTCCATTCGTTTGATATCTTCCAGACGGACCAACAGGGAGTCGGCTTCCGTCTCCCAGGCTTCGTCAGATGGGTAAACGCTGGCAGCATTCCATTTGTATTTTGCGGGGGTCTCCGCGCGTGTACGAATTGTCTCAGACATGGTTCCTCCAATGCATGGATTTGCCCCACTTTAAAGGAACGCAAAGGATTCGGCATGCGCTAAAAGATGTATTTTTATATGTATTTTCGAGTCAAACGGTGGTCTCGCCAGATTATGATTACTGCTGGTGAAAATGCAGGACCGCCTGTGTGCGATTGTGCACCCCTAGCTTTTGATAGAGGTTGGCCACATGCCGTTTCAATGTCCCCTCTGCGATCACCAGCTTCTCTGCCATCTCCTGATTCGAGAGTCCCATCGAAAGGAGCTGCAGGATTTCGCGCTCCCGGCGCGTGAGGCCCGGACCTTCAGCCTGGCTCCTCTTTTCGGCGATCTGATCTAGCAGCCAGTCGAATCCGTTCTGCCTTGCCGGGTCGATCCATTCCAGAAGTCCGATGCGCGCCTCGAGGAACGGTCGAATGATTCTTTCTGTCTGTGCAGCCTTGACGGCTCGTTTCAATGCCTTTTCGGCATCAGCGGTTTTCCCCATCGCAGCCAGGCAAACCACCTGCGAAACCAACACTTCCAGGCGGACAAGGCTGTAGTCGGCCTCCTCCAGGTCGTTGATGGCGGCGTCAAACTGAGAATATGCTTCGCTGAATTTCCTTTCCGCGAGCAACAGCCTGCCCCTGGCATAGGCATTATAAAAAGGAAAGGGATATTCACCATATGCTGAAAGCGCTTTCAACCATCGTCGCGCAGATTCGAGCTCCCCATCCTCCACGGCAAACAGCACACGCTGGCGAATCACCAGACGCAGAATAACCTGGTCCTGCAAACCGCGCGCCAGTTGATCAGCAGCGTCCAGATCAGCAAGAGCCCGCGTTTTCTGGTCAAGCGCATCATAAATTACAGCTCGCTGCAACAGAGCTCGTGAATGCATGGTCCGTTCCTGGGCGCTGGCGCTCAGGTCGATCGCTTGGTCGGCAGCCTGGAGTGCAGGCGCAAGCTCATTGCGCTGATAGAAAATCCGTCCGAGAGTCCAGTACCAGTGACAGGCATCGGGCGTGGTATCGACGAATCGCTTGAGCGCCTGTTTGCAGACGTTCTCCGCATCGAAGAGCCGCGCCTGTAGATACAGCACATCTGCCAGATTGACAAGTGATGCGATCGCAATATAGGAATTTCCATCCGCATCCGCCAGGGCAAGTGAGTCGCGAAAACTTTGCTCTGCCTGAAAGAAATTGAGTCCCATCTTCTGCGCCGCACCTAACCCAAAAGATACGTAGGTTTGAAGGAAGGGATCCTTCGCTTCCGCAGATTTCTGGGCACGCCTGGCAAATTTCATCGCCAGCTCGGGTTGATGGGTCATGGCGGCGTGCAAGGCACGCACGGCCAAAAACTCGCTACGCAAGTTCCGTTCCAGAAAGGAACCCAGGCGGTCGAAATACTTCTGCGCGTCGACCTGCAGGTTCGAGTCCAGCAGGAGCCAGGCCTGTGTCAGGCAGAGACGAGCCTCATTCCAGATGACGGACTCCGGCAGAGCTTCCAGCCAGCGACGCAGTGTCACAAGCTCGCCGCGCTTCAGATAGTCGGGTGCCAGGGACGAAACCAGGCGCGCGGCCGTTTCGTGCTCCGGGATGGCAAACGCGTGCTGGATGGCTTCCACGACCATCCCATTTTGCTCGAACCAATTCGACACCTGACGATGAAGCGTTTCGACGCGGTCCGGAAAATTGTTATGTAATTGAGCCTGCAGGAATTCTCGAAAGAGAGGATGATATTGATACCACGAGCCCACCGACGTGATGAAAAGATTCGTCCTCTGGATCTGTGCCAGCGTTTTGGCTGCAGTAGCAGAGACGATCACACGACAAAGTGGCAGGGAAAATTGATCCGGAATCGAAGTATTGAGCAGGAAGGTTTGAACGTCCTCCGACTGCTGATTGAAAATTTCCGTCAGAAGATAGTCCGTAATAAATTGCTGCTCATGCCCCTCCGAGTCCGGAAGCTCTTGCGCCCGATTGACCTGCAGCGACAGTCCAGCCATCTGCAAACCTGCGATCCAACCCTGCGTGCGCTTTTCCAAGGCACGGATCTGCTCACCGGACAGACTCAATCCCATGACCTGATTCAGGAACGTATTCGCTTCCTCCACATTGAAGCGCAGGTCTTGAAGATTAAACTCGCGCAGCTGGCCGCGCGCCCGCAGCCGCGCCAGTGGCAGAGGTGGCTCCACACGCGTGAGCAGGACGAGTTGCAGCGAAGCAGGCATATGGTCCAGCAAGTAGGCGATCGCTGCATGGATCGAATCTTCTGTAATGACGTGATAATCATCCAGCACGAACACGACCGGGCTGATTTCACTCAGCTGGTTGATCAAGTCTCCCAGGATCACTTTTAGGTCGCGTCGACCGGCAGGAATGCGAAGCTTTATCCCCGTCGCCCGAAGCGCGGCCACGAATCCGCGTGCGAAGCGGATGGGATCATTGTCGTCCGAATCCAGAGCCAGCCAGGCAACGTTGGAGGGCTGTGCAGCGAGCCACGTCAGCGCCAGGGTGGTCTTTCCGGAACCTGCGGGCGCCGAGATTAACGTCAGCAGGCACGGCTCGCGGAACGCCTTCGTCAACCGGGGACGCGCAACGACCGGCTGGCGCAGCGCTGGCGGACGAAGCTTCGTCTTCGGAATGGACGGCGATTGCATTCCAAAAGTTTAACATGGAAGGCAGAAATATTCGCCTGGAATTTTGGAAAACTGCTCTGAATACAGGAGTTTTCAGAATGCTCTGTGGCTAAGCTATGGCGTTACTCGCCTTTTTTCCAGTGCATGGGGTGTAGTTCCTCTCCCTCCTCAAACCCCGACAGGAGGATGAGCGCCGTGGCAACGTTCCTGCCCGGATTTCTCCACTTGTGCTTGAGGTGCGCCGCGAAGAGCAGGCTATCGCCTGCCTGCAGGTTAAAAACCTGGCGCTCCACCTGATATTCCAATTCACCGCGCAAACAAAAAACAAACTCGTGCCCCGTGTGAGACATGGTTCGCGGTCCACTGTTGGCGCTGTTCTCCAGGGTTAGCATGAAGGGCTCCACTCGGCCGACGAAATGCTCCCCTCCCAACCCTTCGAATACACCGCGCCCAAACGAGATGCGGGCGCGCTCATCCACTTTTAGGAAAACTACATTTTGCCGCTGTGTATCTGTCCCAAAAAAAGAGGTGATCGAAACACCGAGGGCATCCGCCAGTTTATAGAGCGTGCTGACAGACGGCGATGCCCTGCCGCGTTCGATCATCGAAAGCGCATTGGCAGAGAGTCCACTTTTGGTGGCAAGCGCACGCATGGAAATATTGCGCGCCTCGCGCAGCTCCCGCAGGCGATCCCCAATGTTGACCGAAACTGCTTCATGTTGAAAAAGAGCCATAGGAACTCCTCCTGAGTGTTTCCTGCATTATACATCAGCCTTCCATGACATTATGCCGATGTATATGTGACATCATTCACTATTGTACAATCTGTCACAATATTATGATGATCATATATATATTCGTTCATGCGCATATAGGAAGGCAAAAATGGTGAATCCAACCCTGAAACAGGAAATCATCCAGCTCGAGGCGGACTTCTGTGCCGCTCTCTCCGATCCCACCCGGATCTTCATCCTGTATGCCCTGAACGAGAGATCACAGAACGTAACTGAGCTTACGAACGAGTTGGGAATCCCTCAGCCTACCACCTCGCGGCATCTCAAGGTTCTGCGCGAACGCGGGCTGGTCTACACCGAGCGCCAGGGGACAGTTATCACCTATCACCTGACGGATCAGCGCATTATCCGGGCGATGGACCTCCTTCGTTCTGCGATGCGAGACCGTCTTACCCAGCAGGCAAACCTCGTCACCGAGCTTGGTTAAGGAGAATGCATGAAGAAGCCCTTCCCCTTCTGGACTCTGGGATTACTCGGGATCATCCTTGTGATCCTGGTCCCTGTCCTCTACGTCCTCCCGCGCGCCGATAAGGTTTCCTCGAACCCCGCAGACTACCTGCCTGAGAAGCCCGTGCATGTAGACCATGCCGATATCGTCCAGGGCGAATTCAAGACCGGCCAGGATGTGACGCGCGCCTGCCTGGAATGCCATCCCGATGCCGCGACTGATGTCATGAAGACTACGCACTGGACCTGGGAATCGAAAGCCTTCAATGTGCCCTGGCGCGATACACCGGTGACGATCGGCAAGATCAACCAGATCAACAATTTCTGTATCGGCTCGCAGGGCAATGAGAACAAGTGTATGTCCTGTCACGCCGGCTATGGCTGGGAACAGGGACGCGAGACCGCTCTGGCAAAAGCCGAAAACGTAGACTGTCTTGCCTGCCATGCAGAGACGGGTTCCTACGGGAAAGGTCTTTTCGGCAACCCCGCGGAAGGCGTGGACTTGCTCGCCGCAGCGCGCTCGGTCCGGGCACCGACGCGTGAGAACTGCGGTAAATGCCACTTCGATGGCGGGGGGGGAAATGGCGTCAAGCACGGCGATCTGGATGAGAGCCTGTACTTCCCCACGACGAACAACGACGTGCACATGGGCAGCAAGTTGGACATGCAGTGCAGCGACTGCCACTGGACAAAAGATCACCAGATCCTGGGTCGCATGATCGCCGACAATTACACCATCGATCCAAAGGAACAGGTCTCCTGTGAACAATGCCACGTGAACCAGCAGCACAAGGATGAACGTATCAATACTCATCTTTCCGCAGTAGCCTGCCAGACCTGTCACATCCCGGCGCTGGCACTCGAAGACCCCACCAAGATCTCCTGGGATTGGTCCCAGGCGGGTCAGGAGGCTCGTGTGGACGATCATTTCACCTATCTCAAGATCAAGGGTGAATTCGTTTACGACAAGAACTTCACACCGACCTATCTCTGGTTCAACGGGAACAACGAATATCGCTACCTGCTCGGCGACAAGATCGACCCGAAAGGAATCACCTATATCGACAAGCCCGCTGGGAATATCAATGATCCCAGCGCAAAGATCTTCCCCTTCAAACTGCACGTTGCGAAACAGCCGTACGACACGGTGAACAGCTACCTGCTCCAACCCATTACCTCCGGCAAGGATGGCTTCTGGACGACCTTTGATTGGAACAGTGCCTTTGAGCTTGCAGCGCCGGTCACAGGGCTCGCATACAGCGGTCAATACAGCTTTGCCGAAACTTACATGTACTGGCCCACCACGCACATGGTTCAGCCTGTGCAGAATGCGCTGCAGTGCGAGTCATGTCACGGTGAAAGTGGACGACTGGATTGGGAAGCCCTTGGCTATCCCGGCGACCCTGTCGAATGGGGCGGAAGGGATAAATAACAATGACCAGACGCAATCTCTTCACCACTCTTGGATTGCTTATCGCGATCACGGCCTTCTTCGGGGTCCGCGCTGCCCTCGCGAAGCCTGAGCCTGCTCCTGTCCAACAAGCATCTTCCCTCCACCCGACATTTGCCTTGCTCGACAAAGATAACGTGAACGTCTTGGAGTCTGGCGAACCAGTCTCGACGATGCAGACCTGCGGGCAGTGTCACGACACCGAATTCATTCAGGGTCACGCCTTCCATTCCGACCTGGGCCTGAGCGATTACAAAGAGAATGGTGGGTACAACACAAGCACGGGAACATTCGGAAAATGGGATCCTCTCACGTATCGCTATCTCTCCCAAAAAGGCGATGAACGTCTGGATCTCTCGACTGCGGAATGGCTCAAACTCTATGGCACGCGTAGCGTTGGCGGTGGACCGGCGGAAACTACACGAAATGGAACATCTTTGACGGCCGTCAGAGGAGACCCGGCAGATCCCGAAGCGAGCATCCTTAACGTCGGGACAGGGCAACCTGATGCCTGGAATTGGGCAGAATCCGGCACGATCGAGATGAACTGCTTCCTGTGCCACATGGACACTCCCAACTACGAGGCACGCGCGCAGGCAATTCAATCCGGGCAGTTCGGGCTGGCGAATACTGCCACCCTGTTCGATAGCGGACTCGCTGTCCAAACGGAGGCCGGCTTCCAATGGAATACATTCGCCTTCCAGAGGAATGGCGAGATCAATGCAAATCGCGTTTTCATCAAAGATCCGACCAAGTCCAATTGCGCAGCATGTCATGGTGAAGTCCACCCTGAGACGGCCGAGCCGCTCACCATCTCCGCCGGCGATTTGAATTATCCCCAGACAGCTACAACCGGACAAGTGATCGCTGCACAGAAGATTTCTGACTCAGGTGTAAACCTCAGCAGAAAGAACGACCTGAACCGCTCCTGGGATATCCACGCCGAACGCCAGCTCCAATGCACAGACTGTCACTACGCATTGAACAATCCGGCCCATGCCGATGAAGCGCAAAAAGCAGAACCCGGTCATCTCCTCTACGACCCGCGCACGCTGGAGATCAGTGAATATCTTGAGAAACCGGACCATAACTTCGCACGCGGTCAGAGCGCGCAGTTCAACGTATCGCCCGAAGACAAGGGCACCATGCGCCGCTGTGAAAACTGCCACGACGCCGACAAGGGCCACGCGGACTGGCTCCCATACATTGACAAGCACATGGCGGCCGTTGCCTGCGAAACCTGCCATATCCCACAGATGTACGCGCCTGCCATCCAGTCTTATGACTGGACTGTGCTGACCCTCGATAAGCAGCCTCGCAAATCCTATCGCGGCGTGGAAGGTGACCCAAGCATAATTACTTCGCTTGTGACCGGATACCAGCCGGTTTTGTTAAACCGCACGGATATCGACGGACAAAAACTACTGGCGCCCTATAACGTAATCACAACCTACTACTGGGTCTACGACGATGCAAATGGGAACCAACGTCCTGTTCGTTTGATTGACCTTGAAGCCGTGTTCTTTGAAGGCGGTTCCTACACATCTGAGATGGTCCGCCTGTTTGATACGAATGGTGATGACACGATTTCTAACGATGAATTAGTGATTGATTCTGCAAGGAAAGCAGCAGAGCTTAAAAGCAAACTCACCTCTCTCGGACTGAACAATCCTCATATCGAAGGCTTGACCCAGCCCTACAGCATCAATCACAACGTAACCCGTGGCGAGAATGCAGTCAACGAATGCAAAGCCTGTCACAGTGATAGCTCACGCGTATCGCAGCCGATCCAACTGGCGAGTTACTCTCCCAATGGCGTGCTTCCTGCCTTTGATCCGGCGAACAATGTGAACGCAACCGGTGAGATCCTCATCCGGGAAAGAACAGGGGCAGTCTACTACAACCCGGTGCCTGCCAGGGACAAGATGTACGTCTTCGGCTCCAGTCGCGTGAACTGGATCGACTGGCTCGGCGCCCTGATGTTCGCCGGCACGATCCTCGGTGTGGCCGGGCATGGGACACTGAGGTTCATTTCGTCACGCAGGCAGCCGAAAGACGCCGCGCGCACCGAGCGGATCTACATGTACGAGTCTTATCGCCGTTTCTGGCACTGGCTACAGACCACATCCATTGTCATCCTGTTGTTCACCGGCTTGATCATCCACAGACCTGACGTCTTCGGCGCGTTTTCCTTCCGCGGGGTTGTGACAGTCCACAACGTGATCGCGGTCATCCTGGTCGTGAATGCTCTTCTCGCCGTTTTCTATCACATCGCCACCGAACGTGTGCAGGAGTACATCCCGCGCCCGTATGGCTTCTTCGATGACGCCATCGTGCAGGCAAAGTACTACATGTCCGGGATATTTAAGAAGGAGCCGCATCCGTTCGAGAAGCGGCCCGAGAGCCGCATGAACCCGATCCAGAAGGCAACCTACTTTGGCATCTTAACTATATTGCTGCCTCTGCAAATCCTGACCGGGGCATTAATGTGGGGTGTACAACAGTTCCCGGCCATCGCGAACTTGCCCGGTGGATTATCTTTCCTGGCTCCCTTTCACTCACTGGTCGCATGGACGTTTGCGGCCTTCATCGTTGGTCATGTCTACATGACCACCACCGGCACGATGCCATTGGAAGCCATGCGCGCCATGGTCACAGGCTATGAAGAAGTCGAAGTACAAGAGCAGCTGGAAGATGTACAACCTGAAGACGCTGCGACTGCCCTACGCGCCGCTCAGGCCTGTCCGGGTGCTATCCGGGAGCGCGCAGAAGGAAAATCAAAATGACAACAGCTCCTATCATAAAGAAAAGTTATTTAAATCGCACAGAGAAACCATACGTTAATCCATATCTTGGAGGAATGATCCTGGGAGTCGTTCTGTTCCTGGCCTTTTTCCTGACCGGAAATGGACTTGGCTCTTCAGGAGCCACCAGCCGCATCGACGCGTTGATTGTCGACTCGGTTGCCCCTTCCCATGTGGATAACAATCCTTATCTGTTGAAAATGGCAGGCGGCGATAAGAACCCGCTCGATGATTGGATCGTGCCCGTGTTCTTCGGGGCTCTGCTGGGTGGTTTCGCATCCGGCTTTTTCAATGGGCGTCTCAAATTTATGACGACCAAAGGCCCGAATATTTCGGAGCGGACGCGCTGGCTGATGGCCTTCCTGGGTGGCGTGCTCTTCCTATATGGCGCACGCATGGCGCGCGGCTGCACCTCGGGGCAGGCACTCTCTGGCGGAGCAACCCTTTCCGCCGGCTCGTGGGTGGTCATGTTCGCCATTTTTGGTGGAGCCTATGGGCTGGCATATTTTGTCAGGAAGCTGTGGAACTAGAGAACACCGCTGGTTGAGTAGCCCTGAGCGTTAGTTGCGAAGGGCGTATCGAAACCAGCAATTAGAAGAAGTGGTCTCGATACGACGGACGAACACCGCCTACTCGACCACCGTCAGTGCAAGGAGAAATAATATGAATTTTCCTCTCCCTGAATTTATCGCCGTCAGCGCTGCCAACCCGTGGACCTATGTGCTGTTTGGCGCCATAGGTTT
>Ga0075429_100000646_pt1 | contig 26951 bp, 26 predicted proteins | sample RhiMetdeltSRZDD3_FD_75295 | JGI IMG/M metagenome (GOLD analysis project Ga0075429, IMG submission 75295) | Populus rhizosphere microbial communities from Tennessee, USA - Rhizosphere MetaG P. deltoides SRZDD3 | ecosystem: Host-associated > Plants > Roots > Rhizosphere > Soil | place: USA... | reverse complement strand
GCTCGCGCGACATCGCGCTCGCCGTATTCGCGGCCCTGCTCGCCGCGCTTGGCATGCGCGCGGTGATGGGAGTGTTCTTATGAGAGGACACGCAGGATCCTGGGCCGCGCTGGTGCACCGGCTGTCCGGAATTGCGTTGGCGCTGTTCCTGCCGGTGCATTTCTGGGCAATCGGCCATACGCTCGAGAGCGCGGCGAGCTTCGATGCGCTCCTCGAGTGGACGAACCGGCCGCTGGTGAAGTTCGCGGAGTGGGGAATCGTCGTGCTCCTCGCGGCGCACCTGGCCGGCGGCCTGCGGATTCTCGCGCTCGAATTCCTTCCCTGGCGCGACTGGCACAAGGGCCTTGCCGCTGCCGCGACCGGAGTCGCGCTCGCCGTCGGGCTCGCTTTCGCGCTCGCGCTGTAAAATTACAGCAGGAGGATGAGATGAGGTCTCGCAGACTACTTGCGCTTGCTTGCGGGCTTTTGTTGTCGACGCTCGTGCACGCCCAGTCCTGGCCGCAGAAGCCGGTGAAGTTCATCGTGCCGTTCCCGCCCGGCGGGGCGACCGACATCTCGGCGCGGCTGATCGGGCAGAAGCTCTCGGAGACCTGGGGCCAGAGCGTAGTGATCGAGAATCGTGGTGGTGCCGGTGGAGGCGTCGGCGCTGCCGAAGCCGCGCGCGCGGCGCCCGACGGCTACACGCTGTTCTTTCCCTCGGGCTCGGTCGTCACCGCCAATCAGCACATCTACGCCCAGATGAACTACAACCCGGAGAAGGATTTCGTTCCCGTCACCAAGGTGGTGTCCGGTCCTCAGGTGCTCGCGGTCCCGGCGAACTCCCCGTACAAGACGGTGAAAGACCTGATCGACGCGGCCAGGGCGCAGCCGGGCAAGCTCACGTTTGGCCACGCCGGCATCGGCTCGCAGACGCACCTCGCGGCCGAGAACTTCGTCAACAGCGCGAAAATCGATGCGGTCGCGGTTCCCTACAAGGGCGAGGGACCGGCGCTGACCGGTCTGGTCGGCGGCGATACCACGTTCGCCGTCACCAACGTCGCGGCGACGATCGGCCACATCAGCTCGGGTCGGCTGCGCGCGCTCGGCGTCACCAGCAAGACCGAGTTTCCCCAGCTACCCGGCGTGCCGCCGATCGCCAGGACGCTGCCGGGGTTCGAGAACACCGGGTGGTTCGGCATCGTCGCCCCGACCGGTACGCCGAAGGAAATCATCCAGAAGGTCTACCAGGACACGAAGAAGGCGCTCGAATCGACGGAACTGAGAGCGCGCCTGTACGTACAGGGCCTCGCCCCCGTGGGCGACACGCCCGAGGAGATGGGCCGCGCGATGAAGGAAGAGACGCAGCTGTGGTCGCGTGTCGTGCGCGAACGCAAGATCTCGGTGAAGTGAGAGTCGAACCGCTCGGGGTCGAGGAAGCCGCGAAAGAGCTCTACATCCGCGCGCTGAAGCTGCTGCCGCCGGATATCAAGAGCGGGTTCGACGCGCTGGCGAAGCGCGAAACCGACGCCGGCGCGCAGCGGGTGCTCGGCACGATGATCACCAACATCCGCGTGGCCGAAAACACCGACAACCTGCTGTGCCAGGATACCGGGATCCCGATCTACAACGTGTGGATCGGGCGCAACGTCGAGGTCGACGGTTTCGCGCTCAAGGAGGCGATCCGCAAGGGCTGCGAGCGCGCCACGCGCGAATATCCGCTGCGATCGTCGGTCGTCCACCCGGTCACGCGCAAGAACGAGCAGACGGGCTGCGGCCGTAACGTCCCCGTGATCAACATCGATTTCAGCGCCGATCCGGAAACGCTCGAGATCGAGATGATCCCGAAAGGCTCCGGATCGGAAAACAATTCCTGGCTGCGCATGGCGATCCCCGCGGAAGGCGTCAATGCGATCAAGACGTTCGTCGTCGATTGCGTTCTCGAGGCGGGCGGCAAGACATGCCCGCCGACGATCGTCGGCGTCGGCGTCGGCGGCAGCGCGGACCTCTGCGTGCACCTTGCGAAGGTGGCTGCATCGCGCCCGCTCGGCTCGTCCTGCGAGGATCCCGAGGGCGCCAAGCTCGAGCGCGATCTGCTGCAAGCGGTGAACTCGCTCGGCGTCGGCCCGCAGGGGCTCGGCGGCGATTCGACCGCGTTCGCAGTGCACGTCGAGACCGCGGCGACGCATATCACGATGAACCCGGTCGCCGTGAACATGCAGTGTCATTCGGCCCGCCGCGCTCGAGCGACGTTTACCCCGAAGGGCGTCGAATATGGCTACTAGAGCCGCGATCGCAGCGCTCGCACTCTGCGCCGCGTTGAGCGCGCAGGCTGCCGACGTTGCGGGAGTGAAGCTGGACGACCGGGCGAAGGTCGGTGCCGCCGAGGTGGTGTTGAACGGCGCGGGGTTGCGCAAGCGCGCGTTCTTCCAGGTCTATGCAATGGGGCTCTATCTCCCGGAGAAGAAGCCGGCCGCGGCGGACGCGATCGGCGCGCCGGGAGCGAAGCGCGTCGCGATCCACATGTTGCGCGACGTCGACGCTGCCACGTTCACCGAAGCGCTCGTCGACGGAATGCGTTCCAACCACGACGATGCGGCCATGAAGGCGCTCGAGCCGCGCATCGCCGAGCTCTCGGCGATCATGGGTGAGCTGAAGGAGGCGAAGAAGGGGATGGCGATCCTGCTCGACTGGCAGCCGGGGACCGGCACGGTCATCAGCATCGACGGAAAACCGCGCGGCAAGCCGATCCCGGGAGAGGATTTCTACCGCGCGCTGCTGCGGATCTGGCTCGGCGAGCGTCCTGTGCAGGACGACTTGAAGAAGGCGTTGCTGGGGGGCTGATGGCGCACCACGAATTCTCGCCGCCGCTGAGCGAAGCGCAGGTGCGCAGCCTGCGGGTAAACGACACGGTGACGCTCACCGGCACGCTGTTCGGCATCCGCGACGGCACGCAGATCCACCTCTTCGACCGCGGCCGCACCACGCGCTTCGACCTGCGCGGCCACGCGGTGATCCACACGGCGCCCAACGTGAAGGTCGTCGAGAAGAGCGCGCAGCATCCGGCGGGCTATGCACCGATCTGCGTCGGCACCACGACGAGCGACCGCATGGAGCGCTTCACGCGGCCGCTACTGCAGCAGCATGGGGTTCGCCTGATCATCGGCAAGGGCGGGCTGCGCGAAGATTCGCTCGCCGCGTTCGCGGAGCTCGGCGGCGCATATCTCGCGATCATCGGCGGCACGGCCGCTCTGGAAACCACGTGGATCGAGGCGATCGAGGACGTCGACCTCGACGACCTCAACCCGGAATCGCTGTGGAAATTCCGCGTGCGAGGGTTCGGTCCGCTGCTGGTCGCGATGGATAGCTACGGCGCGAGCCTGTACGCCGACGTGAAGAATGCAGCGCAGGCGCGCCGCGCCGAGGCGCTGCGCCGGTTGGGCGTGGTTTAGAATCGAGTTCGAGGAGGAGTGCAAGTCATGAGGCAAATCGCAGGCATTGCCGTACTGTGCGCGGGGGCGCTTTCCTTCTCCGCGCAGGCGCAGAACATCTCCATCGCCACCGGCGGCACCGGCGGCGTCTATTACCCGCTCGGCGGCGGATTCGCCGCGGTGCTGTCGAAAAAGGTGCCCGGCATGCAGGCGACTGCCGAGGTCACCGGCGGCTCGGTTGCCAACATGCAGCTGATCGGCACCGGCAAGCCCTACATCGCGCTGACGCAGGCCGATGCGGCGATCGATGCGCTCAAGGGGCAGGACAAGTTCGCCGGCAAGCCGATTCCCGTGCGCACGCTCGCGGTGCTCTATCCGAACCGCATGCACGTGGTGTCGATCGAGGGCACCGGGATCACGAAGATCGCGGATGTGAAAGGCAAGCGCGTCTCCACCGGATCGGGCGGCAGCGCGACCGAGGTGTTCGCGTTCCGTGTCATCGAAGCCGCGGGGCTGGACAAGGACAAGGACATGAAGCGGGAACGGCTCGGCGTTGCCGAGTCGGTCAACGCGCTCAAGGACCGCAAGATCGACGCGTTTTTCTGGGTCGGCGGCCTGCCGACCGCTGCGGTCACCGATCTGGCCAATTCGCCCGGCGTGAAGATCAAGATGATCGATATCGCCCACCTAGTGCCGGTGATGGCCAAGAAGCACGGCAACATCTACATCAAGGACGTGATTCCGCAGAGGACGTACAAGGGCATGGAAGCCGACAACCAGGCCGCCACGGTGACGAACCTGATGACCGTGCACGAGAACATGGACGAAAAGACCGCCTACACGATCACGAAAACGCTGTTCGAGAATGTGGTCGACCTGGTCCGGGTGCATGCCGAAGCGGTCAACATCAAGCTCGAGAACCAGAAGACCGAGGCTTCGTCGATTCCCTGGCACCCGGGCGCGATCAAGTACCTCGCGGAGCGCGGCATCAAGATCAAGTGAGGCCTGCAGGCATCCGAGCCCCGTCCAGCGTGCTGGCGGGGCTTTTCATTTTGGGGAGCCGATGAGCGAAGACGTCACGCTGCTGCACAAGCCGGCGCCCGAAGTCAGCGCCGAGGCGCTGCAGCGGGCCGAGCAGATGATCGAGAAGGAAGAGGGCGTCCACAACAAGCTCTCGGGCTGGCTGGCCGCGTTCGTCACCACGGTGGCGGTCGTGATGTCCCTGTTCCATCTCTACACCGCCTACGCGATCGTGCGTCCCGAGCATTTGCGCTCGACGCACCTCGCGTTCGTGCTGTTCCTGTCGTTCCTGATTTTCCCGGTGGCGAAGCGCTTCCGCCACCGCGTCATGTGGTGGGACTGGCTGCTTGCACTCGCCGGCGTGGCGACCACGGTCTACCTGATCGCGGGCGGCGACGATTTCTTCGATCGTTCGATCGTGCCGAACCAGTGGGACATCGTGTTCGGCGTCGCGCTGGTGCTGCTGATCCTCGAGGCGATGCGGCGCACGACCGGCTGGATCCTGCCGTTCGTCACCATCTGTTTCCTGCTGTATGCGTTCTTCGGCGAGTTGCTGCCGGCGCCCTGGACGCACAAGGACTACGAGATCCCGCGCCTCGTCGGCCACATGTACATGACGCTGGAAGGCATCTACGGCACGGCGCTCAGCGTTTCCTCGACGCTGATCATCCTGTTCACGATCTACGGCGCGTTCCTGCAGTTCTCGGGTGCCGGCAAGTTCTACATCGACTTCTCGTTCGCGGCGATGGGCGGCAAGCCGACCAGCGCCGGGCGTACCGTGACGCTCGCGTCGTTCCTGCTCGGCGGCCCTTCGGGATCGGGCGTGGCGACGACGGTGACACTCGGCGCGGTGGCTGCGCCGATGCTCGCCAAGGTCGGCTACAGCAAGGACGAAGCCGGCGGGCTGCTTTCCGCGGGCGGCCTCGGGGCGATCATCTCGCCGCCGGTGCTGGGCGCTGCCGCGTTCATCATCGCCGAGTTCCTCAAGATCTCGTACCTGGATGTCGTGCTGATGGCGACGATTCCGACCTGCCTCTTCTATCTCGCGCTTTTCATCATGGTCGAGATCGACGTGCGCAAGTTCGGCATGAAGGACGTGCTGTTCGGGCAAGTCGAGTCGGCCTGGAGCCTGACGAAGAAGTACTGGTTCCATTTCCTGTCGCTGGTCTCGATCGTTGCGTTCATGCTGATGGGTTTCTCGCCCGAGCTGTCGGTGTTCTGGGCGACCGTGGTGGCGCTGGTCACCAGCTTCCTGCACCGCGATTGCGCGCTCCTTTCCTACGACTTGCTGCGCGGGCGCGAGCCGTTCCTGCGAGGCGTCGCCAATTCCGGGCTGATCAAGGCGCTGGACGGCGGATCGCGGGCGGTGCTCAACGTGGCGGCGACCTGTGCGGGGGCGGGCCTGATCGTCGGCGTGGTTACGCTCACCGGCCTGGGGCTGAAATTCAGCTCGATCGTGCTCGCGTATGCGGGGAATTCGCTGCTGCTCACCGCGATCTACACCGCGCTCATCGTCTGGATCGTCGGCCTCGCCGTGCCGGTAACCGCGAGCTACATCATCTGTGCGGTGATTACCGCGCCGGCGCTGATCGCGCTCAAGGTGCCGGAATATGCCGCGCACATGTTCATCTTCTATTACGCGGTGCTGTCGGAGGTCTCGCCGCCGACCGCGCTGTCGCCGTTCGCCGCCGCCGCGATCACCGGCGGCGACCCGTACAAGACGACGCTGCAATGCTGGAAGTACACCGCGCCGGCGTTTCTCGTGCCGTTCATGTTCGTGCTCGATCCGAGCGGCACCGGGCTGCTGCTCACCGGCTCGATGAAGACGCTGGGGAACGCCGACTGGGGCGCGATCGCGCTGGTGACGTTTACCGCCGCGATCGGGATCGTCGCGCTCGCCGGCGGGTTGCAGGGGTGGCTGTTCAAGCGCACTAATCTCGCCGAGCGGCTGATGCTGGTAGTCGCAGGCTTCCTCCTCGTGTATCCGAAGGCGATGACTGATGCGATCGGGTTTGCGCTGGTCGCGCTGGTCGTGCTGATGCAGTGGCTGCGCAGCGACCGTGCGCACGCTTGACACCGACATCCTGATCCTCGGCTCGGGCGGCGCCGGGCTGTTCGCCGCGCTGCACGCGCACCAGGCCGATCCGTCCCTGTCGATCACGGTCGCGGTGAAGGGACTGCTCGGCAAGAGCGGCTGCACGCGCATGGTGCAGGGCGGCTATAACGTCGCGCTCGCGCCCGGCGACTCGGTCGAGCGCCACTTCATGGACACGATCGAGGGCGGCAAGTGGCTGCCCGACCAGGACCTCGCCTGGACGCTGGTCAGCCGTGCGCTGGAGCGCGTGCGCGAGCTGGAGAACGAGCTCGGCTGCTTCTTCGACCGCAACCCGGATGGCACGATCCATCAGAAGGCGTTCGCCGGCCAGACGTTCGATCGCACCGTGCACAAGGGCGACCTGACCGGAATCGAGATCATGAATCGGCTCGCCGAGCAGGTGTGGGCGCGCGGGATCGGCCGGCTCGAGGAGCATCGCGCGGTCGAGCTGGTGAAGACGGCGGCGGGCGACGCGATCGCGGGCGTGCTGCTCATCGACATGCGCACCGGCGAATACCTGTTCGTGCGCGCAAAGGCGATTCTGCTCGCGACCGGCGGCGGTCCGACCATGTACCGCTATCACACGCCCTCGGGAGACAAGAGCTGCGACGGCCTCGCGATGGCGCTGCGCGCGGGCCTGCCGCTGCGCGACATGGAAATGGTGCAGTTCCATCCGACCGGCTTGCTCGCGGGGATGCAGACGCGCATGACCGGCACCGTGCTCGAGGAAGGATTGAGGGGTGCCGGCGGCTACCTGCTGAACGGTGCAAAGACGCGCTTCATGCCTGGCTACGATCCCAAGGCCGAGCGCGCAACGCGCGACTTCGTCTCCCGGGCGATGTTCAACGAGATGCGCGCCGGACGCACGACGCCGCACGGCGGCCTCTACCTGTCGATGGCGCACCTCGGCCCGGAGAACGTGCGCAGGCAATTCCCGGGAATGGTCGAGCGCTGCGCCGACTGCGGATTCGATCTCGCCGGCGGGCTCGTCGAAGTCGTGCCCACCGCTCACTACATGATGGGCGGCGTCGAGTTCGCCGCAGATTGCTCGACTGCGCTGCCCGGGCTTTTCGTCGCCGGCGAGGATTCCGGAGGCGTGCATGGCGCGAACCGTCTCGGCGGCAACGGGGTTGCGAATTCCACCGTCTACGGCGGCATCGCCGGGGACGTGATGGCGGCCTGGGTGCGAAGGCAAGGGACGCTGCGCGAACCCGACCGGGCATCGATCGCAGCGGCGCGCGAGCGCTGCGAGCGGCCGATGCGCGCAACGGCCGCGACGCACGGAACGATCGAAGCGCTGCGCGAGAAGCTTTACGCAACGATGTGGGAAAAGGTCGGTATCATCCGCGACGCGCCCGGCCTGCAGGCTGCGCTCGCCGAGTTGCGCGCGATCGACACGGAGCTGGATGCGTGCACGCTCGCGGATGCGAGCCGCGCCTTCAATCTCTCGTGGCACGACTGGATGAACATGAAAAATCTCGTGGCAACGAGCCGCGTCATTGCCCAGGCCGCGCTCGAGCGCAACGATTCGCGCGGCGCGCACTTTCGCGCTGATTTCCCCGACAGCGGTCCGCTCGAGCGCTCGGCGTTCACCAGCGCCCGGCTGAACGGCGACGCGCTCGAAATCTCGATGAAGCCGGTCGCGTTTACGCGCGTCAAGCCGGGCGAATCGCTGCTGCGGCAGGCCGCCTAGCGATGCGCTGCTGGTGGATTCAATCGACGGGAACTCGTACCGAGCTCGAAGAGCGCGACGTTCCGGTGCCGCAACCCGGCGCGGGCCAGGTGCTGGTGCGCTTGCGCGCCGCCGGCCTGAATCGCGGCGAATTCATCGCAGCGCAGGGACTGCACAAGCCGGGCGCAGCGAAGCCTGCGGGCGTGGAAGGCGCGGGCGAAGTCGCCGCGCTGGGCGAGGGCGTCAGCACGGTTCGCGTCGGCGAGCGCGTCATGGGACGCTGTCCCGGGGCGTTTGCCGAGTTCGCGCTGATGGATGCACGCGAGGCGATCCCCGTCCCCGCGAACCTCGCGTGGGAAGAGGCCGCGGCGGTTCCGCTCGTCTTCATGGTCGTGCACGACATGCTGATCGCGCAAGGACGCCTCGGGCGCGGCGAGTGGCTGCTCGTCACCGGGATTTCCTCGGGCGTTGGGGTGGGCGCGTTGCAGACGGCAAAGATGCTCGGTGCGAAAGTGATCGGCACGTCGGGCTCGGCGGAAAAGCTCGCGCGTCTCGCGCCGCTCGGGCTCGACCTCGGACTGCAGACGCGCGCCGGGGATTTCAGCGCAGCGGTCATGGAAGCGACCGGCGGGCGCGGCGCCGATCTGGCGATCAACACGGTCGGCGGCACGGTGTTCGCGGAGTGCATGCGCTCGCTCGCGTTCGAAGGGCGCCTCGCGATCGTCGGTTACGTCGACGGTGTGCTGAAGGCCGAGGTCGACCTCGACGCGCTGCACGCGAAGCGCCTCAGGGTTTTCGGCGTGTCGAACAAGCTGCGCAACGCCGAGCAGCGGGCGGGGAGCGTGCGCGGCTTCGTCGCCGACGTGCTTCCTGCAATCGCGGATGGCCGCATCCGCCCGCTCATCGAGCGCGTGCTGCCGTTCGGCGAGCTCCCGCAGGCAAAGGAGTGGATGGAGTCGAACCGGCACACCGGCAAGCTCGTGCTGGCCATGCCGTAGCGGAAGCGCGTCCAGGGAGGCGACATGTCCGAGCTTTTTTTCCTGCCTTCGTGGCCGCCGGGCGCAGACGCGCTTCCCTGGTACGCGCTGCTGCTGCTGGTTGCTGCGATTGCCGGCGAGCTGGCGCGCCGCTGGCTGCACCTGCCGCGCCTCTTCGGCTGGATCGTGGTCGGCGTGCTGCTCGGACCCCGGGTGAGCGGCGTGCTCACCGAGCGCATGCTCGAGGAGATGCGCGGCATGCTCGATGTCGCAATCGGCGTGGTGCTGTTCCAGCTCGGCCAGCGCGTCGACCTCGGCTGGCTGCGCCGCAACCCCTGGCTGCTGGCGACCAGTGTTCTCGAGAGCGCGCTCGCGTTCGCGGCGATGTTCGGCGTGCTGCTGCTGATCGAGATGCGTCCGCTGCTGGCGGCGCTCGCCGCGGCGATCGGCGTCGCGACCGGCCCTGCGGTCGCTCTCTCTTTGACGCGCGAGGGGCGCGCGCAGGGCCAGGTGACTGAAAGGATGCTGCTGCTCACGTCGCTCAACTGCGTCTATGCGTTCGTCGCGGTGAACATCCTGCTCGCCTGGCTGCACCAGGAATACTCCAACGACTGGCTGTCGATTTTCGGGCATCCGCTGTACCTGATCTTCGGGTCGCTGGCGCTCGCGCTTCTGTTTGCGCTGGTGACGCTCGTGCTGATTACGCTGCTCGGGCGACGTGCAGAGGCGCAATACATCGCCGTCGTCGCGCTCGTCGTGACGGCGGTGTATGCCGCGTCCGCTCTGAAGCTCTCCGGCGTGCTGGTGCTCCTCGGCTACGGCGTGATGGCGCGGGCGTTCGACGTGCGGCGGCGCTTCGCGTCGCTCTCGTTCGGGCACCTCGGGCAGATCCTGCTGGTGCTGCTGTTCGCGATCAGCGCAGCGACGCTCGATCTCGACCTGCTTTCCGTGGGCGCGCTGGCCGGCGCGGTGCTGGTCGCGGCGCGCTACGTCGGCAAGGCGATCGGTGTATTCGCGCTGGCGCCCGCGTCCGGGCTGTCGATGCGCAAGGCGTCGCTGCTTTCGCTTACGTTGATGCCGATGTCCGGGGTCGCGCTGATCCTCGTGCACGACACCACCGCGCTCTTTCCGGGGCTCGGCTCGGCGCTCGCGAGCGTCGTGGTATCGGCGATCGTGATGCTCGAGTTGCTGGGGCCGGCGGCGGCCTACTTCGCGCTGGTGCGCGCGGGCGAGGTCGACGAGACGGGGAGGACCTGAACTTGGAGACGATCGCTTTCAAGCCGTCGGCGCCGCTTTCGCTGGGCGTGGAGCTCGAGCTGCAGCTCGTCAACACACGCGATTGCGACCTCACGCGCGCTGCATCGGACATGCTCGCCTTGATCGAGAAGGAGCCGCACGCCGGGGACATCAAGCCCGAGATCACCGAGAGCATGATCGAGGTGAGCACCGGGGTCCACAGCCGGCATGACGCTCTGCTCGCCGAGCTGCGCCAGATCCGCACGACTGTCGTCGCGGCCGCCGACCGGCTCAACGTCCGGGTCGCCGGCGGCGGGGCGCATCCGTTCCAGCACTGGAGCGACCGGCGCATCTTCGATCGCCCGCGGTTCCAGAATATCTCGCAGCTCTACGGCTATCTCGCCAAGCAGTTCACCGTGTTCGGCCAGCATATCCATGTCGGCTGCGCGGACGGAGACGACGCGCTGTACCTGCTGCACGCGATGTCGCGCTACCTGCCGCAGTTCATCGCGCTGTCGGCGTCTTCGCCGTATTACCAGGGCGTCGACACGGCGTTCGACTCGTCGCGGCTGAATGCCGTGTTCGCGTTCCCGCTCTCCGGGCGTGCGCCGTTCGCGCTCAAGTGGAGCGAATTCACCACCTACGTGGAGCGCATGAACGCATCCGGCATCGTCGAGAGCATGAAGGATTTCTACTGGGACGTGCGCCCGAAGCCCGAGTTCGGGACGATCGAGGTGCGGGTCTGCGACACGCCGCTCACCGTCGAGCGCGCTGCGGCGCTCGCCGCCTATGCGCAGGCGCTGTGCCGCTGGCTCCTCGTCGAGCGTCCCGACCGGATCTCCGAGGACAACTACCTCGCCTACACGTACAACCGCTTCCAGGCGTGCCGCTTCGGCCTGGAAGGCGAGATCGTCGACCCGGCGGCGGGCGTGCGCCGCACGATCGCCGAGGACGTGGCGGCGACGCTGCAATCGGTCGCGATGCACGCGCGCGAGCTCGAATGCGAGGAGCCGCTGCAGCTGCTGGGGCGCATCGCGCGCGAAGGCAACGACGCGCGCTGGATGCGCGAGGCGTTCGCCGACGCGGGGTCGCTCGCCGATCTCGTCTGGCAGCAGGGGGAGCGCTTCCGCGCCGGGTGATGAAGGAAGTTCCGCTGAAGATCGGGCTTTCCGCCCGGTTGATGCACGACCCGCCGAAGGAGCTGGGATTTCGCGGCAAGACGCTCCAGTACCTCGAGCAGTCGATCGCGCACTGGCTGATGGCGCACGGCGCGCTCGTGTTCATGGTGCCGACCACCCAGACCGGGGGCATCGACCGCACGCAGGTCAGCATGCACGACTACGTCGGGGTGCTCGACGGCCTGGTGCTGCAGGGCGGCGCGGACGTCAGCCCGTCGAGCTACGGCGAGACGCCGCTCAAGCCCGAGTGGTCGGGCGACCGGGTGCGCGACCTCTACGAGATCGACCTGCTGTGGGAATGCGTGATCCAGCAAAAGCCGGTGCTCGGCATCTGCCGCGGCGCGCAGCTGATCAACGTGGCGTTCGGCGGGACACTCTGGCAGGACATCCGCACGCAGGTTCCGGACTCGCTCGGCCACGTCGATTCCCAGGCGTACGACAGCCATGCGCACGAGATCGAGCTTGTGCAGGGCTCGGGCCTCGGGCGGCTCTACCCGGTGCAGAAGCGCGCGACCGTGACGTCGATCCACCACCAGGCGGTCAAGGACCTCGGCCGCGGCCTGGCGGTGGAAGCGAACTCGGTGCCGGACGGCATCATCGAGGCGATCCGCTGGAGCGGCGCGAGCTACGTGCTCGGGCTGCAGTGGCATCCGGAGTTTCATCCCGGGCGCGGCGACAGCCTGCTCGACTGCTCGCCGGTATTGAGCGAGTTCCTGACGAGCGCGCGCGGCAACCGCGCCGCGCAGCTCAGTTCGCGGTGATCCCGGCTTCCTTGACGACCCGGCCCCAGGTCGCGAGCTCGCGCTCGATGTGCCTTGCGAGCGCCTCGGCCGTCCCGGGCTGCGGCTCGAGGCCATGGCTGAGGAGCTGCTCGCGAACGTCTGGCGCGGTGAGCACCTTCACCAGCTCGCGGTTCCATCGCTCGAGCACCTCTTTCGGCGTCTTCGCCGCGACTACGTACGCGTACCAGTTGGTCGCCTCGTAGCCGGGATAGCCGGACTCGGCGACGGTCGGCACGTCCGGCATCGACGGCGAGCGGGCCGCGCCTGTGACCGCGAGCGCGCGCAATTTCCCCGCTTTCACGTGCTGACCTGCAGAGGCCGGCGTTGCGAACACCGCGGCGACTTGGCCGGCGAGGAGATCGGTCACTGCGGGCCCGCCCCCTTTGTACGGCACATGGACGATGTCGACCTTCGCCATCATGCGGAACAGCTCCCCGGCGAGGTGACCGGCTCCGCCGATGCCGGACGAGCCGTAATTGATGCTGCCCGGCTTCGCCTTTGCGAGCTTGACGAAATCCGCGAGCGTCTGTGCGGCGACCGAAGGATGGACGACCAGCACGTTCGGAAACATGACCGCCATCGTGATCGGCGCCAGGTCGCGCACCGGGTCGTACGGCAGCTTGGCGACAAGGTGCGGCGCGACGCTGAGCGACCCGACCGAGCCGAGCAGCAGCGTGTAGCCGTCGGGCTGCGAGCGGGCGACGAGCTCGGTCGCGATGTTGCCGCCGGCCCCGGCGCGGTTCTCCACCACCACGGACTGGCCGATATTCTCGCTCAGCTTCTTCGCGATGATCCGCGAAGCGATGTCCGTTCCGCCGCCCGGTGCGAATCCGACGATCATCGTTACCGTGCGGTTCGGGAACGGCGCCTGCGCGAGCGCGCTCGACGCGAGCACGGCGCCTGCGAGGATCGAGGCAAGAAAACGGACCATTGAGGCGGGTCTGATTCGCTGTTCGGGACGCCATTATGGCGCGCCTGACTACAATTGCACGATGGGACCGTTCGGCATCGGGCAGTCGATCACGCGCTTCGAGGACGCTCGGCTGCTGCGCGGCGAAGGCCGCTTCATTCACGACGTGCACGCCGCGCACGAAGCGTACCTCGTGCTGGTGCGCTCGCCGCACGCGCATGCGCGAATCCGCTCGATCGATGTGGCGCAAGCGCGCGCAGCGCCGGGTGTCGTCGGCGTCTTCGGCGGAGAAGATCTGGCGGCCGATGGTCTCGGCACACCGGAGGTGACGTTCCCGCGCAAGCGGCCCGACGGCTCGCCGCTCTTCTGGCGGGCGCACCCGGGGCTCGTGATCGGGCGCGTGCGCTACGTCGGCGATCCGGTGGTTGCGGTGGTCGCCGACAGCCTGCAACGGGCAAAGGACGCCGCCGAGCTCGTCGCGATCGACTACGAGGACCTGCCGAGCGTCACCGACACGCTGGCCGCGGCGGGCGCGTCGCCGGTGTGGGAGGAATGTCCGGACAACGTGTCGAATGTGTTCGAGGTCGGTGACGCAGCGGCGACCGATGCCGCGTTTTCACGCGCGGCGCGGATCGTCAAGGGCCGCTATGTGATCTCGCGCGTGCACGCGCAGTTCATGGAGCCGCGCGGCGCGCTCGGCGAGTACGACGCGCAAGGCGACCGTTACACGCTGCACCTCGATATCCAGTACCCGCACCGCGTGCGCGATCTGCTCGCGAGCCGGATCCTGAAGGTCCCTCCCGAGAAAATCCGCGCGGTCGCAGGCGACGTCGGCGGTGCGTTCGGCGCCAAAGGCTGGACCAGCCACGAGCATCGGCTCGTGCTGTGGCTGGCGAAGAAGCTCGGCCGCCCGGTGAAATGGACGTGCGAGCGCAGCGAAGCGCCGCTCGCAGACGAGCACGGCCGCGATTGCGTCAGCGATGCCGAGCTGGCGCTCGATGAGAGCGGCAGATTCCTCGCGCTGCGCGTGCGAACGACGAACAATCTCGGCGCCTACGTCTCGTCGGACCGGAACCTGATGGCGATGTCGATGAACGTGGGCTCGGTCGTCGGCGTGTACACGATCCCGGCCGCGCACGTGCGCGCGCTCGGCGTTTTCTCCAACACCAATCCGACCGCGCCGTACCGCGGATCAGGCCGTCCGGAAGCCGCGTATGTGATCGAGCGGCTGATCGACGACGCTGCGCGCGAGCTGGGCATCGATCGCGTCGAGCTGCGCCGCCGCAACCTGATCCCGCCTGCGGCGATGCCGTACAAGACCGCGCTCACGTTCACCTACGATTGCGGCGAATTCGAGCGAGTCATGGAGCGTACGCTCGCGCTCAGCGAATGGAGCGGATTCCCGCAGCGGCGCGAGGCGGCGAAGCAGCGCGGGAAGCTGCGCGGCATCGGGCTCGCAAACGCGATCGAGCGCGCCGGCGCGCCGGCGGGCGGCGAGTTCGCGCAGATCCGCTTCGACGCGGACGGTACTGCAACGCTCTTCATGGGCAGCAAGAATCAGGGGCAGGGCCACGAGACGGTGTTCCGCCAGATTGCGTGCGACCGGCTCGGGCTCGCACCGGAAGATTTTCGCTATGTCGACGGCGACACCGCGACGGTGCCGCGCGGCATGGGAAGTTTCGGATCGCGCACGATGGTGCTCGGCGGCAGTGCGCTGTGGGTTGCCGCCGACAAGATCATCGCCAAGGGAAAGCGGATCGCCGCGCACCTGCTCGAAGCAAACGAGGCGGACCTCTCCTTCGCGTCGGGCCGCTATTCGATCGCCGGCACCGATCGCGGCATCGGGCTGAAGGAAGTTGCGCGAGCCGCGCTCGCGACCGGCAAGCTGCCGCAGGGCATCGAGCCGGGGCTCGACGAGGAAGGCACGTACATTCCGACGCAGGAAACGTTTCCCAACGGCTGCCATGTCTGCGAGGTGGAGATCGACCCGGACACCGGAACGATCGAGCTCGTAGGCTACTGGGTCGTCGACGACGTCGGCACGGAGGTGAATCCGCTGACGCTGAAAGGACAGGTCATCGGCGGAGTGGTGCAGGGCGTGGGCCAGATCCTGATGGAGCAAATCGCCTACGACCCGGAGTCGGGACAACTGCTGACGGCTTCGTTCATGGACTACGCAATGCCGCGCGCGGACGACCTGTGCAACATCAGCGTGGGAAGCCATCCCGTGCCGACGAAGCTCAATCCGCTCGGTGTGAAAGGGGCGGGAGAGGCGGGCACCGTGGGTGCGATGCCGGTGGTGATGAACGCGATCGTCGATGCGCTCGCGCCGCTCGGCGTGCGCAGCCTCGACATGCCGGCGACGCCGGAGCGCGTCTGGCGCGCGATCCGGGAGGCGCGCAAGCCGAAGTAGTCAGTCCGCCTTCACCCCCGAATCCCTGACCAGCCGCGTCCAGAGCTTCGCGTCCTCGGCGATGAACGCAGCGAACTCTTCGGGCGATTTCGATCCCGAGACTTCGGTTCCCTCCTTTGCGAGTGCTTTGCCGACCTCGGGCAGCGCCAGCACTTTCGACGTTTCCTGATGCAGCTTCTGCACGATCTCGCGGGAGGTTCCGGCGGGAAGAAAGAAGCCATACCAGAACGAGATCTCGTAGTCCGGGAGTCCTGCTTCCTCCATGCCGGGCACACCCGGCACGAGCGGCGTGCGGTTGCGGCTCGTCACAGCGAGCGCGCGCAAGCGGCCCGCTTGAACCAGCGGCAGCACCGACGGCGGCGTCGCGAACGAAAGCTGCGTGTCGCCCGCGAGCACCGATTGCACCGCTGGACCGCCGCCCTTGTAGGGAACGTGCACCATCTCGACCCCCGCGAGCTTCATGAAGAGCACTGCGGCGAGATGTGGCGCGGCGCCGTTGCCTGAGGACGCGAAATTGAGCTTGCCGGGCTGGCGCTTTGCGACTTCGATCAGCTCCCTGAGCGTCGTCGCACTGACCGAGGGATTCACCGCGACGACGAGCGGCGAAGACGTCACCTTGGTGACCGGCATCAGATCGCGCTTTGCGTCGTAGCCGAGCTTCATCAGCAGCGGATTCACCAGGATGCTCGAGGGACTCGCGATCAGCAGCGTGTAGCCGTCGGGCGCGCTCTTCGCGACGTACTCCGCGGCGATGCTCGATCCGGCGCCGGGTCGGTTGTCGATGACGATCGGCTGCCCGAGCGCGCGCGAAAGCGGCTCGCCGAGCGTGCGCGAGACGAAATCGGCTGCGCCCGCGGGAGCGAAGCCGACCACGAGCTTGATCGGGCGCGACGGAAACGACGACTGCGCCTGCAAGGCGCCCGCCGCGGCGCAGAGGATCGCAGCCGCGATCAGGCGCCAGGACATCAGCGCGGCCGCTATCCGACGTGCTGACGGAAGAAGGCGAGCGTGCGCTCGCGGGCGAGCTTCGCGGCCGCAGCGTTGTAGGAAGCGCGATGGTCGCAGTTGAAGCCGTGCCCGGCGCCCGCGTAGAAATGCGCGGTGATCTCGGGGTGCGCAGCCGCGATCGCCTTGGCCTGGTCGAGCGTCGGCGACTGGTCGAGCTCGCCGAAATTGCACATCACCGGGCATTTCGGCTTCTCGCCGATGAAGTTCGGCATTCCGCCGCCGTAGTGCGGCACCGAGCACGCGAGCCCGGGGACGCGCGCTGCCGCCAGCCACGCGACGGTGCCCCCCCAGCAGTAGCCGACGATTCCGACTTTGCCCGCGGACTTCGCGCTCGCCACCGCCGCGGCGACGTCCTTCATCGCGTTTCCCCAGTCCAGGCTTTGCATCACCTTGCGGCCCGCTTCAATCTCGGGCTGGCTGTACCCGGTGTCGTAGTTGCGCTGCGCGCGATCGAACATCGCGGGCGCAATCACCAGGTAGCCGTCGGCGGCATAGCCGTCCGCGACCGATTTGATATGACTGTTGACGCCGAAGATCTCCTGAATCACGACGATGCCGCCGCGCGGCTTTCCGGACGGCTCCGCCTTGTACGCCGCGAGCTTGTGTCCGTCTTCGGCCTGCAGTTCGATCCAGCTGCCCATGTTCTCCGCTCCTCGTGAAATGTGTCGCAGGTAGAATCTTCGCATGAAGAAGAATGCGCAAGAACTGTTTCAGCTTGCGTGCCGGGCGCTCGAGCGCGCCGGAGCTCACGCCGGGATGGCGCGGGCAGCAGCGGGCCACCTGGTCGCCGCGGAAGAGCACGGATTGCCGACGCACGGCATGTCGCGGGTGCCGTTCTACTGCTCGATGCTGCGCAACGGCCGCGCGGACGGCAACGCGCGGCCTGCCGCGAAAGCCGATTTCGGCGGCGCGTTCCTGGTCGACAACGCCGACGGCCTGCCCTACGAATCGTGCGCGTGGGCGATCGCTGAAGTGATTGCACGCGCGCGGCGCAACGGCGTCGCGTTCGCCGGGGTGACGAACAGCGCTCACGTCGGCGTACTCGGCATTCACCTGCGAGAGGTCGCGCAGGCCGGAATGGTCGGCATCGCGTTCACGAATTCGCCCGCTGCGATTCCGCCGTGGGGCGGCAAGAAAGCGCTGTTCGGGACCAATCCGGTCGCGTTTGCGTTTCCCCGGCGCGATTCCGAGCCGATCATCGTCGACCTTGCGCTGACGACGGTCGTGCGCGGCAAGATCATGCTGGCGATGCAAAGGGGCGAGAAGATCCCCGAGGGCTGGGCGCTCGATCGCGACGGCAAGCCGACCACGGACCCGAAGGAGGCGATCGAGCGCGGCAGCCTGTTTCCAATCGGCGGAGCGAAGGGTGCGATGCTCGCGCTCGCGTTCGAGCTCGTCTGCGCGGCGCTCACCGGGTCTGCGATCGGGCCTGAAGCGGATTCATTTTTCTCCGAGGAGGGCAACAAGCCGCGCATCGGCCAGGCGTTCCTCGCGATCGACCCGGGCGCGCTCGCCGGCCGCGAGCGCTATTTCGAGCGCGTGGAGACGGTCGTCATGACGATGCTCGCGGACGAAGGCGTGCGCCTGCCGGGGTCGAAGCGCTTCGCTGCCGTGCAGCGCGCCGCCGGGCAGGGAATCGAGGTCGCCGACGATCTGCTCGGCAGAATCGAAAAGCTGGCACATGGATAAGTATTGCGCCGTCATCGAGTTCCCGGCGATGCGCGTCGGCATTCGTACGCAGAACGAGACGCTCGAGGCGATCCATTACCTGCCGCGGTCCGCGCGGCTGAGCGGTCCGTCGAGCCGGTTCGCCGAGCGCGTGGTGCAACAGCTGGAGCGCTACCGCGACGATCCGGACGCCCGCTTCGATCTGCCGCTGGCGATCGAAGGCACGCCGTTCCAACGCCGCGTGTGGCGGGTGCTGGAACGGATCCCGCGGGGTGAGACGCGTACCTATGGAGACGTGGCCGCCACGCTGGGCAGTGCAGCGCGCGCAGTCGGCCAGGCGTGCGGCGAGAACCGGCTGCCGATCGTCATCCCCTGCCATCGCGTCGTCGCCGCCGGCGGAATCGGCGGGTTCGGTCACGCGCGCGGCGGCTATCTTCTGGAGGCGAAGCGTTGGCTGCTCGGCCACGAGCGGGCGCTCTGACGAGCGCGGATGCGTCGCTGCTCGACGCGTTTTGCGACGCGCTCTGGCTCGAAGACGGCCTTTCCAGGAACACGCTCGAGTCGTACCGGCGCGATCTTGCGCAGCTCGCCGTCTTCCTGAAAGGGCGCGGTCTCGCCCAGGCGCAGGAAGTCGACCTGTTTTCGTTTCTCGCCGCGCGCAGGGGACGCGCATCGAGTGCTGCGCGCATGCTCTCCAGCCTGAAGCGCTTCTATCAGTATTGCCTGCGCGAGCGGCACGCCGCTGCGGACCCGACGCTGAAGCTCGATCCGCCGAAGCGCTCGCCGCGGTTCCCGAAGACGCTCTCGGAAGCGGATGTGGAAGCGTTGCTTGCCGCGCCGGCGACCGACGCAGCGCTCGGGTTGCGCGACCGCGCGATGCTCGAAGTGCTGTACGCGTCCGGATTGCGGGTGTCGGAGCTGGTCTCGCTGAAGATCTACCAGGCGAATCTCGACGCAGGGGTCGTGCGCGTGCTCGGCAAGGGTTCGAAGGAGCGGCTCGTGCCGCTCGGCGAGGAAGCGATCGAATGGCTGCGCCGATATTTGAAGCAGGCGCGGCCTGCGCTACTCGGAAGGAAGTCTTCGGATACGCTGTTTCTGACCGGGCGCGGCGCCGCAATGACCCGCCAGGCGTTCTGGCACAACCTCAAGCGCCTCGGCTCGCGGGCCCTCCCGGGTAAGAGTCTGTCACCGCACGTGTTGCGCCATGCGTTCGCGACGCACCTGATCAATCACGGCGCCGACCTGCGCGTGGTGCAGATGCTGCTCGGCCACGCGGATATCTCGACGACGCAGATCTATACGCACGTCGCGCGCGAGCGCCTCAAGGCGCTGCACGCGAAGCATCATCCGCGGGGGTGAGGCGGCGACGCCGCCGGTCTCAGCTTTTGTGGCGTTCGATCGAGACGCCGACGAATTTTGCGTTCGGCAGGATGCCGATCTTGGCCGCGTTCACCTTCACCCACGGTGCGCCGAATTCGTCCAGCAGCAGGCGCGCAATTCGCTCGGCGAGCGTTTCGACGAGCCGGAAGTGCCCGGTCCCCGCAAGCGCCTTGATCCGCAAGGCAACCTGCTCATAGTCGATCGTGTCGGCGACGCGATCGCTCTCGAACACCGCCTCGCCCGGAAGGCCGATATCGAGGTCGATCGATACGATCTGCGCGACATGCTGCTCGCGCTTGTGGATGCCGATCCGCACTTCGATGCGCAGGTCGCGGATGACGATCGAGTCCATTGCGCGTCGATTATAGGGCGTGCGGTTAGAATTCCCCGCCATGCAGACTGCGCTGATCGCGCTCGCGGCCTACCTGCTCGGGTCGATCTCGTTTGCGATCGTGACGAGCCGGATCCTGCGCCTGCCCGATCCGCGCAGCTACGGCTCGAAGAACCCGGGCGCGACCAACGTGCTGCGCTCGGGCAGCCGGATCGCTGCCGCGCTTACGCTCGCCGGCGATGCCGGGAAAGGATGGCTCGCGGTGTGGCTCGCGGCTCTGTACACGGGCGAAGCACCGGCGGCCGGCCTGGATGCCGCGCTTGCAGGGTTGTGCGCGTTTCTCGGGCACCTCTACCCGGTGTTCCATTACTTTCGCGGCGGCAAAGGCGTCGCCACCGCGGCGGGGGTGCTGCTCGGCCTCGACCCTTCGCTGGCGCTCGCGACATTCGCAAGCTTCGCCGCGATCGTGGCGATTTTCCGCATGGTTTCGCTCGCCTCGATCCTGGCGGCGCTGTTTGCGTCCTTCTATGCGTTCTGGCTATTCGGTCTGCGCGCAGTGACGGCTACGGTGGCGATCATGGCGCTGCTGCTCGTGCTGCGCCATCGCGAAAACATCGGCCGCATTCTGCGCGGCGAAGAATCAAAGCTCGGGAGAAAGACGGCATGAAGATCCTGGTGCTGGGTGCGGGTGCGGTCGGCGGATACTTTGGCGGGCGGATGGCGCAGAAGGGCTGCGACGTGACCTTTTTGGTGCGGCCGGCACGCGCCAAGGCGCTGGCGCGCGACGGGCTGCGGATCGAGAGTCGCGCGGGGGATTGGCAAGGCGAAGTACGCTGCGTGACCCAGGATCAACTGCGACCCGGGTACGACGTCGTTCTGCTGACGGCGAAAGCCTACGATCTCGCGAGCGCGGTCGATGCCATCGCGCCTGCGGTGGAAGGCCACGGGCGCGCGCGGGTGCTGCCTCTGCTGAACGGTCTCGCGCATCTGGACGTGCTCGATGAGCGCTTTGGCCGCGAGCGGGTGCTCGGCGGAGTCGCCTACATAGGCGCGACGCTCGCGCCGGACGGCCGCATCCTTCACCTCAACGAGTTTCACCGTGTGACCTACGGCCCGCGCGCGGATGCGCAGCGCGCCGCGTGCGACGCCCTTGCCGCCGACCTTGCCGGCGTCGTCTTCAACTGGCAGCAACTCGATACGATCGAGCAGGCGATGTGGGACAAGTGGGTGCTGCTGGCGACGCTCGCCGGGATGACGTGCCTGATGCGCGGCTCGGTCGGCGACATCGTCGCGACCGCTTCGGGGACAAAGCTGACGCTCGCGCTGCTCGCAGAATGCGCGGGCGTCGCCGCGGCGGAAGGATTCGCGACGCCGGAGGCCGAGATGGCACGCTACCGCGGCATGCTCACCCAGGCGGGCGCCGCCTTCACTGCGTCGATGCTGCGGGACATCGAATCTGCCGGTCAGACCGAAGGCGATCACATCCTCGGGACACTGCTCGTTCGGGCGCGCAAGCGGGATCTGCAGACGCCGCTGCTGGAAGTGGCGGTGACTCATCTGGAAGCATATGCAGCGAGACGCCGCCGCGAGGCCGCGTCTACGGCGCAGGCAGCGACGCCAGCTCCCAGCGCGGGCGCACGGTAAATCCGTGTGCGTCCTCGCGGTGCGCGCCGGCGCGCAAGCGCTGCGCAGCGGCGAAGGCGATCATCGCGCCGTTGTCGGTGCATAGCTCCTGCTCCGGGAAGAAAACTTCGAAGGCCCGCTTCGTGCCCGCGCGCTCGAGTGCCTGACGCAGGGCGCGATTTGCTCCGACGCCACCGGCCACGACGAGCCGCGTGAGGCCGGTGCGCTCGACCGCCAGCGCGCACTTCGCGACCAGCACCTCGACCAGTGCGTCCTCGAACGCGCGCGCAACGTCCGCGTGGAACTCGGCGCTCGGCGGTGCACTGCGCACCAGCAGCAGGACCGCGGTCTTCAATCCGGAGAAGCTGAAGTCGAGGTCTCCGCTCGCGATCATCGGGCGCGGGAGGCGGTGGCGCCCCGGGCGACCGGCTGCGGCAAGCTTCGCGATTTCAGGCCCGCCGGGGTAGCCGAGCCCGAGCAGTTTTGCCGTCTTGTCGAATGCCTCGCCTGCTGCGTCGTCCTGGGTTTCTCCGAGCAACGCATACCGGCCGACCGCGTCGACCCGCATCAGTTGCGTGTGGCCGCCGGAAACCAGCAGCGCGATGAACGGAAACTGCGGCGGGCGCGCCGCAAGCAGCGGAGAGAGCAGGTGCCCCTCGAGATGGTGGATGCCGATCGCAGGCACTCCGAGCGCGAACGCAAGACCTCGCGCGAACGATGCGCCGACGAGGAGCGCTCCGGCCAGCCCCGGTCCTTCGGTGTAAGCGACCGCCCCGAGATCGGCGATCGCTCGACCGGTTCGCTCGAACAGGCGCCGGCTGAGCGGCACGATGCGACGGATATGGTCCCGCGACGCGAGCTCGGGCACGACTCCGCCGTACGCCTGGTGCATGTCGCTCTGCGAATGGACGGCATGGGCGAGCAGCTGCGCCGTTGCGGCGTCATATAGCGCGACGCCGGTTTCATCGCAGGAAGTCTCGATGCCGAGAATCAGCATGGTCTGGTTTTACGTACTTTTCGGATATAATTCAATTCGTTCCGAACCAGCAAGGGAATTGGATGCCGACCGTACGCGTGAAAGAGAACGAGCCGTTCGAAGTGGCGATGCGCAGATTCAAGCGGACCGTCGAAAAGACGGGATTGCTCACCGAGCTGCGCGCCCGGGAATACTACGAGAAGCCGACTTCGGAGAGAAAGCGCAAGCTCGCCGCAGCAGTCAAGCGCCACCACAAGCGGCTGCGCAGCCAGATGCTGCCGCAAAAGATGTACTGATCGCCAGACCCTCCGGGGCCGCGAGCGCGGGAACCTCCGCCCCTCGCGGCTTTTGCATTTATGAGCCTGCACGAGCGCATCACCGAGGACATGAAGGCCGCGATGCGCGCCAAAGAGAGCGCACGGCTGTCGGCGATCCGGCTGCTGCTCGCCGCCTTGAAGCAAAAGCAGGTCGATGAGCGCGCACCCGGCAAGGAATCCGCCGCGCTCGCCGACCCGGACGTGCTTGCCGTCATCGACAAGATGATCAAGCAGCGCCGCGAATCGATCACCCAGTTCGAGAAGGCCGGGCGCAACGATCTCGTCGAGGTCGAGAAGGGCGAAATCGACGTGCTGTCGGCCTATTTGCCGCAGCAGCTCGGCGCCGCCGAGATCGGGCAGGCGGTGGATGCTGCGCTCGCCGAGTCCGGCGCCTCGGGCGTCAAGGACATGGGCAAGGTGATGGCGCTCCTCAAAGCGCGCCTTGCCGGCCGCGCCGACATGGGGAAAGTGTCGGCGCTGGTGAAATCCAGGCTCGGCGGCTAGACAAAAAGCGAGGAAAATGGGGTACGTCCCCATTTTTCCCCCTTGATCCCCGAGTCCTTCAAGCAGGATCTTCTGGTTCGCGTCGACATCGTCGACGTGGTGTCGCGCTACGTGCAGTTGAAGAAGGCAGGCGCAAATCACCTCGGTCTGTGCCCGTTCCACAACGAAAAGACGCCTTCCTTCACGGTGAGCGCCGCGAAGCAGTTCTACCACTGCTTCGGATGCGGCGTGCACGGCAATGCGATCGGGTTCCTGATGTCGCATTCTGGGCTCGGCTATGTCGACGCGATCAAGGAGCTGGCGGCATCGGTCGGGATGCAGGTGCCGGAATGGCAGCCGCGCACGCCCGAGCAGGCGGCGCAACGCGACCGCGAGACCGACCTGTACGCGCTGCTCGAACGCGCGATGGATTTCTACCGCGCCGAGCTGAAAAAGTCGCCGCGTGCGATCGAATACCTGAAAGGCCGCGGCGCGAGCGGGGAGATCGCTGCGCGCTTTCGCGTCGGCTATGCGCCCGACGACTGGCAGGGGTTGCGCGCGGCATTTCCGCAATACGACGACAAGGCGCTCGTCGAATGCGGCCTGGTCGTCGAGAACGAGGGCAAGCGCTACGACCGTTTTCGCGACCGGGTCATGTTCCCGATTTTCAGCGCGCGCGGCGCGCCGATCGGGTTCGGCGGCAGGATTCTCGACGCGGGCGAGCCCAAATACCTGAATTCGCCCGAGACGCCGCTGTTCGAAAAGGGCCGCGAGGTGTACGGCCTGGTGCAGGCGCGCGAAGCGATCCGCGCGGGCGGCCACGTCGTGGTCGTGGAAGGGTACATGGACGTGATTTCGCTCGCCCAGTTCGGCGTCGCATACAGCGTGGCAACGCTCGGCACGGCGACCACGCCGGTCCACGTTTCGCGGCTGTTGCGGCTCGCAGACGAGATCGTGTTCTGCTTCGACGGTGATGCCGCCGGCCGCAAAGCGGCGCGGCGCGCGCTCGAAACGAGCCTGCCGCTCGCGACCGATGGGAAGACGATCCGGTTCCTGTTTCTTCCTGAGGGCGAAGATCCCGATACGTACGTTCGCAAGCACGGTAAGGACGCGTTCGAGCGCCTGATCCCGGGCTCGCAGACGCTCTCGGGCTTCCTGCTGGGTGAGCTGCGGGCCGCGGCGGACTTCACGACCGCCGAAGGGCGGTCGCGCTTCTTGACCTCGGCAAAGCCGCAGTTGCAGCGGATCGCCGCGCCCGGGCTGAAGCTGCAGATCGTCAAGGAAGTCGCTGAGCTGGCGAAGGTGTCGCAGGACGAGGCCGAGCGCCTGCTCGACCTTAGGAACCCGTCGTCCGCCTGGCGCCGGCCGGGTCCGGCAAGGGCCGCGTCGCCAGCCGCAACCAACCTGGAATGGACGCTGCTGCGCTATCTGCTGTTGCGCCCGCAGCGGGCGCCGGACGTCGATCTCGCTCTGCTGGATCCCGAGCTGCCCGAGTCGGCGGCGATCCTGGCGTTCGTCGACTGGTGGCAGAACGCGCCGCCCGCCGGACCGTCCGGGGACGCGCTGCTGATCGAGAAGTTCGCCGGAACCCCGTACGCCGAGATCCTGTTCGAGGCCCAGAAGTCGCTGCTGGACCTGGAATTCAACGAGGACGATGCGGATGCGGAAATCGCGAACTGTCTGCAGGCGCTCAGGGTCAAACGAACTGGAGAGGGGCTGGACGCGTTGCGCGGACGCGTCGCCCGGGGTGAGGCGGGACCCCAGGAGCTCGCCCAGAGGTTGAAGGAGTTCGACGAGATGAAGAGAGATCGTCTCGCCGGGCAGACTGGCATATAATCCGCGACTTTTCTTCGCACCGGGCGAAAACAGGCGAATGAGCAAAGACAAGCGCAAGACGAAGCACAGGCAGGCTCGCTCGATCAAGAAAAAAGCGAGCGCCGTCAATAAGTTGAAGCAGCACAAGGCGGCGCGGCGTCCCGCCGCCCGCAAGCCACATCCGGTCGCCAAGCGAGCGGACAAGGACCTGAAGCGCGTAAAGAAAGTCGTCGCGCCCAAGGCCAAGGCTGCGCCGCAGAAGGCGGAAGGGAAAAAAGCCAAGCCGACGATCAAGAGCGCCAAGCACGCGCTCGAGCTGCTCGAAGCGCGCGTCGCGGGGCTGAAGAAAGCCAAGGGCGGGCGCACCGGGCGTAAAGGCCGGAAAGAAGAGTGGCTGCTCGCCGCGTCGGCTGCGCAACTGCCGAAGGAAGACGCCGAGACCCGCCGCACGCGTCTCAAGAACCTGATCAAGCTCGGCAAGGACCGGGGCTTCCTGACCTACTCCGAGATCAATGACCATCTGCCGGACGATCTCGTCGATGCCGAGCAGATCGAAGCGATCATCTCGACGTTCGGCGACATGGGGATCCAGGTCTACGACCAGGCGCCGGACCAGGAAACGCTGCTCATCAGCGCGGAATCCACCGCCGTCGCGACCGTCGACGAAGACGTCGAGGAGCAGGCCGAGGCAGCGCTCTCGACGGTCGATTCTGAATTTGGCCGCACGACCGACCCGGTGCGCATGTACATGCGCGAGATGGGCTCGGTCGAGCTGCTGACGCGCGAAGGCGAGATCGAGATCGCGAAGCGCATCGAAGAGGGCCTGCGGCACATGATCCAGGCGATCTCCGCGTGCCCGACGACGATCCAGGACATTCTCGACCTCGCCGAGAAGGTGGAAAAGGACGAGTCGCGGATCGATGAGGTCGTCGACGGACTGATCGACCCGCACGCCAAGGACGACTTCGATCCGAAGAAAGCCGAAGCGCCCGAGGAAGAGGAGGCGATCGAGGAGGAGATGACCGAGGAGGAGGAGAGCGCCGCGCAATCGGCGAGCCTCCTGCAGCTGCGCACCGCGGCGATGGAGAAGTTCGTTCGCATCCGCCGCCTCTACGACAAGATGAAGCGCGTGCTGGAAGCGAAGGGATCGAAGGACAAGGATTACCTGCGCGTGCGCGACCACATCGGCAACGAGCTGATGACGATCCGCTTCACCGCGCGCACGGTCGAGCGCCTGTGCGACAGCGTGCGCAGCCTCGTCGACAAGATCCGCTCGCACGAGCGCGAGATCCACGACATCTGCGTGTACAAGGCGCAGATGCCGCGCGCGCATTTCATCAAGCTGTTCGCCGGCTCGGAAGGCTCGAAGCGCTGGCTGACGATCGAGATCAACGCCGGCAACCCCTGGAGCGAGGCGCTGATCCGTCTCGAGCCCGCGATTCTGGAGCTGCTCGGCAACATCCAGGGGGTGCAGCAGAAGATCGGCATCCCGATCCGCGACCTGAAGGAAATCAACAAGCAGATGTCGACCGGCGAGGCGAAGGCGCGCCGCGCGAAGCGCGAGATGACCGAGGCCAACCTGCGCCTGGTGATCTCGATCGCGAAGAAGTACACCAACCGCGGCCTGCAGTTCCTCGACCTGATCCAGGAAGGCAACATC
>Ga0075429_100000644_pt1 | contig 26985 bp, 21 predicted proteins | sample RhiMetdeltSRZDD3_FD_75295 | JGI IMG/M metagenome (GOLD analysis project Ga0075429, IMG submission 75295) | Populus rhizosphere microbial communities from Tennessee, USA - Rhizosphere MetaG P. deltoides SRZDD3 | ecosystem: Host-associated > Plants > Roots > Rhizosphere > Soil | place: USA... | reverse complement strand
CCGGAGTTGCGCTTCTCGGGATCCTGCGCCACCGCGCGGCCCGTGATCCGCGACGTGAACAGGAACACGGGGTACGCCACCAGCAACGACGCCACGCCGAAGCGCACCCACTCGCGCATGTGCTCCAGCGAGCTGTCCCCGAACGCCGCGTCGGGCCACTTGTATTCGACCAGCGCGAACAGGATGGCCCCGGTGTGATACGCCACCATGTAGAGCGCGACGAACATCAGCAGGTAGAGGAACGCCTCGCGCGCGGAGAACGCGACTCGGCGCCGCGGCACCGGGATGCCCAGCCCCGCGTCAAGCCACGCTCCCAGTGCCGATTCGATCTCGTCTTCGGCCCAGCGCGCCTCGCGAAGTGCCGCGCGGATGGCGTCACGGCTCGCGCCGCGGGCGAGTGCTTCGCGGACGAACGAGTGCAGGTCGGCGTTCATGGACCGGCAGTCTGGAGCCGTCCCCGCGCGGGCGTCCAGTCGGCGGGTCCCCGGCTCGCGGCTAGAGGATCTGCAAGCCCAGTTGCGACTGCGCCCACAGCAGGCCTTGCAGCACGCCCAGCGTGGTGAGGCCGGCGATGACGTCGTCGGCGACCACGCCCCAGCCACCGGGCAGCACCTGCACTTCGCGTGCTCCCAGCGGCTTCCAGACGTCGAAGACGCGGAACAGGAAGAACGCGGTCATGAACACGAGCGGCCGGTGCGGTGCGAACAACAGCGCGATGCTCTGGCCGATCACCTCGTCGATGACGATGGGCCCCGCGTCGTGGCCCAGGTCCTTCTCGGCCTCGGTCGCGATCCACACGGCCACGAGCGTGCCCGCTGCGAGGATCGCGAGTGCTACGGGCAGCGACGGGACGGGCAGGAACCAGCCGATGGCGACGACCACTGCACTGCCCACGCTGGCCGGTGCGAACGGGCTCCAGCCGAAGGGACCGAGGCTCGCGAGCCAGACGACCGGGCGCTTCACGAACGCGGCGGCGGACCGGGAAGCGGCGGCGCGATGGCGGGCGGGGCGGTGCGGGCGGTCTCGGTGGCCGCAGCGGCGGGCCGGACGACCGGCGACAGCATCGGCGGTGTGAGCGGAGGTGCGACGGTGGTGGCCACGCCGAGCGACGCCGCGCTGGGGGCTGCGGGCAGCGTCGCGATCGCGGGTGGCGGCACGGTCGCCGTGGCGATCGCGGGCGGCGCGGCCGTCGCGACGCCTCCCGGAGTTCCGGTGGTGCGCTGCGGCATCGAGGCGTGCGGCGGCAGGACGGGTGCGCTCGGCGAGGCGGCCGTGGGCGCGTGGCCGCTGCCCAGGCGCGCCAGCACGGCCTTGCACGCCGCGCGCAGCGTTTCCGAGACCCCTTTACCGTCGGAGGCGACGGCCTCGAACTCGGGCCAACCGTGCGGATTGAGTGCTTTGTGCAGGCGATCGATGGGCGTGGCCACGGCAGAGTCGCGCTTGTTCCATTGGAACACCCACGGGATGCGCGCCAGCGCGGCCCCGGTCACGCCAAGCGTGCGCAGGTGCTCGTTCAGGTCGGCCAGGGACTCGCGGTTGGCAGCCTCGCGTGCCGGGTGCGAGTCGGCCACGAACACCAGGCCGTCAACCCCCTGCAGCACCGCCCGGCGAGAGAGCCGGTAGTAGACCTGCCCCGGCACCGTGTAAAGATGGAATCGGGTCAGGAAGCCGTTCACGTGGCCCAGGTCGATGGGCAGGAAGTCGAAGAACAGCGTGCGCTCGTGGTCGGTGGCGATCGAGATCATCTTGCCGCGGCGTTCCGGCGGCAGGCGGTCATGCAGGGCGCGCAGATTGGTGGTCTTCCCGCACAGCCCCGGACCGTAGTAGACGATCTTGAAATGGATCTCGTGCGTCCGGTGGTTGATGAGCGCCAAGGTGCTGCCCCCTCCGGAGCCGGCCGGGTCACTCCCCGAACAGCGCGTCCACTTCCTGCGAAGCCGCGGCGGCGAAGTCCGGGGCGGCCTCGAACTCCTGCTCGGGCGCCTCGGCGATACCCACCTTCTCGAAAAGCCCGCGGAATACCCCATCCAGCGTGTCGGCACCGCGCTTGGAGCGCACGCGGACCAGCCCCAGCGTGCTGCGCTTGTCGAAGACGACGGACAGGATGACGCGGTCGGCCAGCAACCTGGAGTAGACGGAACGCGCCCGGCCCTCGTTCACCACGGCGTCCACGGCCTGCTCGCCCAGGAGCTGGGCCAGCTCGGCATTGGCCGTGAAATCGGCCGCCGCCAGGCTCGCGAACGAGGTGACGTCGAAGTCATCAACCCGCCCGGCCGAGGTGATGACCTGGCCCGAACGGTCGATGAGATGCGCCGACAGCGCGTTAGTGCGCTGAAGCAGCTCGTCGAGAACGTCGTCGATGAGCTTGAAATCGCTTTCGAACAAGGTCCACTGCGGCATGGCGCTCCCTCCGCGCTCAGGCGGATGTGCGATGTCCGAGGTGAAGGAACCCTGCGGCACGTCCATGTTCCAGAGCGCAAGGGGTACCACGCGAGCCGCCGGGTCACAAGCCCAGACTGGCCAGAGCCGGGCCAGCAGCCGAGGCGTACCCGGGGGCTACAGCTCACCGTACGGCGCACGCAAGCGAGCGCTCGGGGTCTCGTCAGCTGGTCCCGGGCGACTGCTCGTCGTGCTCGTCCTCGATCTCGCCCACGATCTCCTCGAGGATGTCCTCGAGGGTCACGACGCCGAGGAATCGGCCGTCGGCTCCGCGCACCACGGCCATCTGCCGGCGTTCGCGTCGGAACACGTTGAGCGCTCGGCCCAGCGAGATGTCCGGGTCCATGTAGACGGCCGGGTACATGGCGTCTTCCAGGATGACCAGGTTCATCAGGCTGAAGATGTGAAACAGGTCCTTCGTATTGACGATGCCGACCACGTTGTCGGGGTCGCCATCCCACACCGGCATGCGCGTGTGCGCACTCATCCGGGCGGTCTCCAGGATGTCGTCCGGTTTCGCATCCCTCGAGAACGACACCACCTTCTCGCGCGGCACCATGACCTCGCGCACCTTCTTGTCGGAGAGCTCGAAGACGGCCCGCGCGTAAGTGGCCTCGTCGGGCTGGATGACTCCGGCTTCCTGACCCTCCTCGATCAGCATGTCGATCTCGTCGGGTGAGTGCACCGAGCTGTGGGCCTTGACCGGCGGCAGCTTCATCTGGCGCACCACCCAGTTTCCGGCGGCGTTCATGGCCTGGATGAATGGCCGGAACATGCGGCCGAACACGAGCAACGGGACTGCCACCACCAGCGCCACGTCGTCGGCGCGCTCGAGGGCCACGGCCTTGGGGGCCAGCTCGCCCAGCACGACGTGCAGGAACGTGATGATGAGGAACGCCAGGGCCACGGCGGCACCGTGCGTGACTGCCACGCTCCACGGGCCCGGGATCGCCTCGAACAGCGGGTGCAGCAGGTGCGCCAGCGCGGGCTCGCCCAGCCAGCCCAGCGCCAGGCTCGAGAACGTGATGCCGAGCTGGGTGGCGGCGATCGAGTCGTCCAACCGCTCGATCGCGTCGCGGACCGGGATGGCGCCGAAGCGTCCCTGCTGCACCAGCTCCTCGACGCGCGTCCAGCGCACGGTCACCAGCGAGAACTCGGCGGCGACGAAGAACCCGTTCAGGCCCACGAACCCGAACACGAGCAGTAGCTGGAGCACGTCCCCGAAGTAGGCCATGGCGGCCTGTTACTCGACGTCGCGGCGCCCTTCGAGAGCGCGCGCGAGGGTGACCTGGTCGGAGTACTCGAGGTCGCTGCCCATGGGCACGCCGCGCGCGATGCGCGTCACGCGCACGCCGAGCGGCGAGAGCAGCTTGGAGAGATACAATGCCGTGGCCTCGCCGTTCACGTTGGGATTGGTGGCGAGGATGACCTCCTTGACCTCGCCGCCGCGCAGGCGGGCCAGCAGTTCGCGGATGCGCAGTTGCTCGGGGCTCGTGCCCTCGAGCGGCGAGAGTGCGCCGCCCAGGACGTGGTAGCGCCCCGGGAACTGGCCCGTGCGCTCGAACGCCAGCACGTCCACCGGCTGCTCCACGACGCACAGGACACGCGGGTCGCGCCTGGGATCGCCGCACAATGCGCACGGGTCGGTTTCGGAGAAGTTGCCGCACGTGCTGCAGAAGCCGACGCGCTCGCGCACCGCGCGGATGGCCTCGGCGAGCCGCAGGGCGTCCTCCTTGGGCACGCGCAGCAAGTGGAGCGCCAGTCGCTGGGCACTCTTCAGCCCGATGCTCGGCAGCTTCTCGAGCTCCTCGATCAAGAGCTCCAGGTACTTGGAACTGTACATGGGGCTAGCGAGGGGTCACGCCGCGCGTCGCGGCGAACCAGGGAGCGGGCGTGGCCGGCGCGCGATGGAACGGCGCGCGGGAAGGGGCGGGCGGGAGCTCGGTGTGACCCGGGGAACTCGAGGGCATGGGCACGTCAGAACGGCATGTTGAAGCCGCCGGTGACCTTGGAATAGGCCTCCGCCATCTTCTCCTGGGATGTGCGCTGCGCTTCGCCGATGGCCGTGATGATGAGGTCCTCGATCAGCGTGACGTCCTTCTCCTCGAGGGCCTTGGGGCTCAGCTTGATCTCGCGCACCATCTGCTTGCCGTCCACGATGGCCTTCACCATGCCGCCGCCGGCGGTGGCCTCGTAGCGCTCTTCGACCAGCTTCTCCTGGAGCTCGCCCATGCTCTTCTGCATCTTCTGGGCCTGCTTCATCATGTCGCCGAAGCTCTTCATGTGTTGCGGTCTCCTCCGCGTGGGGCGCGGTCGATGACTTCGCCGTCGAACACTTCCATGGCTCGATCGATCAAGGGTTTGAGACTATCCGCTTTCGCGGTGCGCGTCTCGTGCGTGTTGGGCTCGCCCGCCGTGCAGCGCAACTCGAGCGTCTGGCCGAACGTGCGCGCCATTTCCTCCTGCACCATCGCGCGGTGCTCGGGCGCGTCCACGACGGCCCGGTGCAGGTCGTCCATCGCCAGCACCAGCACGCCACCCGCGAGGCCGACCAGGCGCGACTCCTCGAGGAACGCTCCCAGCATGCGCTTGCGGCCATTGACCGCGGCGATCGCCCGCTTCCAGTTGTCCTCGATCGCCCCGTCCAGCTGAACCTCGACGCCGCCACTGGCGGTGGGTGCACCGAACGCCGGCGGCAGCGTGGCGACCGGTGCCGTCGAGGCCGCAAGGACGGGTGCGACGACCGGTGCGACGGCTGCCGAGTGCCTAACCGCCGGAGCGGCGACACTCGCGCGCGGCGGCGTGAAGCCGCCGGAAGCAGGGCTGTGCGGAGCCGGCGCGGCTGCGGGTGTTGCAGCCGGAGCGACGAAGCCATGCGCACGCGTGCCCGATGCGGGTGCGGCCGTGCGCGCGGAGCCACCGCCGGCCGCTGCCGCCGCCCCGCCCGACAAGCGGCGCTCGAGTGCTTCGAGCCGCTCGATCAGCGCGGCCACGGATTCGGCCGGTTCCAACGTGGCCATCTGGAGCAGCGCCGCTTCCAGGTGCACGAGCGGCTGCGGCGAATCGCGCATCGGCCACTGGCATTCGGCGGCGAGCCGCATCAGGCGCAACAGGTCGGTGTCGGCCCAGCCCTCGCCCTGCTTCGTGAGCCGCGCAAGATCCTCATTGCTGGCCGCCACCAGGTCGTGGCCGCGCTCGGGGTCGACTTTCAGCACGAGCACGTTGCGGAAGTGCTCGGCCAGCCCCTCGGCCAGCTCGCGCGGGTCCATGCCTTTCTCGAAGGCCGCGTGCAGCTGCTGCAGCGTCGTCTGCGCATCGTGCGCGAGGATCGCCCCCGCGATGCCGAAGTAGGCCTCGCGGTCGGGAATGCCCAGCACGCGGCGGACGAGCGCCTCGTCCACGTGGGCTTCGCCCGCCGAGACCACCTGGTCGAGCGCCGAGACCGCGTCGCGCATCGAGCCTTCACCCTTGTGGGCGATGAGCAGCGCGGCGCCGTCGGTGAGCTGGAACTTCACGCCGTCGGGATCGGCCGTCTCGCGCTTCTGGATCTCGAGCAGCCGGTCGGCCACGCGGCGGATGGGCACACGCGCGAAGTCGAAACGCTGCGTGCGCGAGCGGATCGTGTCGGGAAGCTTCTGCGGATCGGTGGTGGCGAAGATGAACACGAGGTGCGCCGGCGGTTCCTCGAGCGTCTTGAGGAGTGCCGCGAACGCATCAGCCGAGAGCTGGTGCACCTCGTCGATGATGACGATGCGATAGCGGCCCCCCGTCGGCGCGAAGCGCACGCTCTCGCGCAACTGCTGCACGTCGGCGATGCCGCGGTTGCTCGCGCCGTCGATCTCGAGCACGTCGAGCGAGACGCCGGCGGCGATCTCGGTGCAGGACGAGCACGTCCCGCACGGCTCGTACGAGCCTCCGCGGGCTGCTTGCGGGCCTCCGGCCGCGCCCTTCTTCGGCGCGGGTGCCGGCGTTGCCGTGGCACCCGGCCGGTTCTGGCAGTTGAGCGCCTTGGCGAGGATGCGCGCGCTCGTGGTCTTGCCCACCCCACGCGCCCCCGTGAACAAGAACGCCTGCGCCACACGGCCCGACGTCAGTGCCGCGGAGAGCACGGACGTGACGTGGTCCTGCCCCACCAGGTCTGCGAAGACCTGGGGCCGGTACTTGAGCGTGAGGGCGCGAGAGGCCATGGGCACCGTGCGTGAGCGGCTTGCGCCTGCCGCGGTGCCGCGTCAGGTGCCTTGCCGCGTGGTGCGTTACCGCGAGAAGCGGGCCAGGTGGTCCAGCGGCACTCCCGAAGGGTTGCTTACCGCTGCTACCTTCCGGTCCTGACGGGGTTCACAGTTCCGGGTTGCGCTGGGCCTGGCCCAAATGGCGAGGGAATGGTGGAGATGATCGGGATCGAACCGACGACCTCCTCGTTGCGAACGAGGCGCTCTCCCAACTGAGCTACATCCCCACCCAGGCGATTCGCGCCCGCGAGTGGTGCGCCTCGAAGGGGCACCAGAGCATCACGGGCGGCGAGCGCGGCGGATACTAGCAGGCCTCGGGGGACGGTCAAGGCGGCTACTCGCAGCGCGTTGGCTCGCCTCGCGAGCGCGTCGCTGACCCACGAAGAGAGCCCTCGGAATTCTCTCCGAGGGCTCATCGAGACCTTCAAATCAAACGACGCCACTCAGACCGCGGCACACTCCAGGCAGCGACCATACAGGTACACGTCGTGACCTTCGACGGCGAACCCCTTCGGCGTCTGGTCCTCGCACGCGCACTGGCAGCCGAACCAGTCGTACACGCGGTTACAGCCATTGCACATGAAGTGGTGGTGATGCCCCATGCCCGTGCGCTCGTAGCGGGGCGCCTCACCGGGCAGTTCCACCTGCTCGATGCACTTATCGTCCAACAGACGCTTGATGGTGCGGTAGACGGTGGCCATTCCGAGGCCTGGCGCAATGCCGCGTGCTTCCTGGTAGATCTCCGGAGGACTGAGCGGCCGACCCGCCTTCTCGAGGACGGTGTGGATGGCCTTGCGCTGCGCCGTGGTTCTTTCCATCGCGGTTTCGATCTCCTTAGTGTCCCCAGCGGCCATGTGGCTTGCCGGGCCGGTGAGGTACTCGGGGAATGGTGCCTCGGGAGCTGCGATTCCGACAGCTTGTGAGGAACTGGCGGAGAGAGTGGGATTCGAACCCACGAGGCGGTATTAGCGCCTACACGATTTCCAATCGTGCTCCTTCAACCACTCGGACATCTCTCCGCGGTGCAACTACTTCGCTGCCACAATAGCGGGCCGGATCGGGTCAGCTCCGGCAAGGTCCCTAGCAAGTCATGGCAGGTGAAGCCGTTAGCACGATGGGGCGGTAGGAGGCAGGGCCCGGAGGCCCCGTTAGGGATGCCCGCCACACGCGGCAAGATTTTCGGCAGACTAGCGACTCGGGAACAGCCAATCAAGCAATCTGGGGTTGCAGAGGTTGCGCGTTGGAACAAGCACGGCGTGTTACTGGGAGGGGAGTCGCGAGTCCCACGTCCCAGAACCCCGCGTCAATCAACCGGCTGCGCGTGCCTCGGGAAGTCCCGCCTCGTGTAACGCGGCGAGCATCTGCTCGAGCCGGCTCGCACTCATCCACAGCCCCAGCTCTTCGCGCGCGTGTCGCGAGAAGTCCGGGTTGCACTCGAGCAACCGGCCGATGGCGGCCGCGGCCTCGTCCCGCATGCCGAGCGCCGAGTACGCCAGCGCGTGCATGCCGTGCGTCCAGTAGAACGCCTGGTTCTGCGAGCGCAGCGCCATCTCCAGCGCATCGTCGTATTCGCCCCGCTCGAAATGCCAGACGAAGAACGGGAACCAGTACCAGTCGGGCGGCTCGGGGTTGAGCGACAGCGCCAGCTTGAGCAGCAGTCGCCCGCGATCCCACTCGTCGCACATGGTGAGGTGGAGCCCGTAGTCGGCGAGGATGTCGGTGTGGTTGGGATTCAGCTCGACCGCGCGGTTGCCCGCCTCCTTGAACGCCTTGATGTCCCCGTGCGCGAAATGCGCTTGGAATCGCGCGTGGTAGCCGAGCGCGTCGTGCGGATCCAGCTCCACCGCCCGGTTGGCCGCCGCCAGCGCGCGGTCGCGCGCCGCCTCGCGTGAGGGCGCCGGGTTGTAGCCGAACCGCCACGTGTCGGTGTGCAGGAACGAGAGCGCCGCCCACAGCGTGGCCACGTCGGGAGACAGTTTCGACTCGGCCTCGATCAGGTCGCGCAGCTCGCGGTGGCGTTCCTCGCCGCGGTGCGAGGTGTAGTCGTAGAAGAGCATCAGGCAGTCGTAGGCATGCAGCCGCCCCGGCACCTTGCGCCGCGCGACCGCGGCCTCGGGCCGGGCGATCACGCCGAACGGCTGTGCCACCGTGGCCACGACCAGCGTCGCGATCTCGTCTTCCACCGCGAACATCGCGTCGGCGGTCAGCTCGCGCTCGTAGCGCTCGGCCCACACCACCTTGCCGTCCGCAGCGCTCAGGAGCTCGGCGTGCACGCGCACGGTCCGGGCTTCGCGACGGATGCTGCCGCCCAGCACGTAGTCCGCGCCCAGCTCGGAGCACAACCGCTTCGAGTCCTGTTCCCCGCGGTGACCGAACACCGTGCCGCGACCCAGCACGCGGAACTGCCGGAAGCGAGCGAGCGCAGTGAGGATCTCGATGCTGATGCCGTCGGCGAACGGCGCATCGGCTTCCCCGCCCAGGTTCGCGAACGGCATCACGCAGATCGTCGGGCCGCCCGGCATGGTGAGGTCGGGTTCGTCGGAACCATTCGTCCTGCCGGCCGCCGCCTTCGCCAGGTCTTCCGCCAGATGCAGCACGTCGGCATTGGCGCAGAAGCGCGGCGTGTATCCGCCGCGCGGAAGTTCGATCAGCACCGAATCGTGCGTGCCCTGCGTGAGGTAGTAGTGCTCGAGCCGTCGGCGCAGCCGGCCCGCTTCGACGCGCACGGAGGGATTGATCTTGGGATCGAACGAGGCGTCGCGTCCGAACACCTCGACGGCGAGCGTGTACTCCTTGATCTGGTCGGTCTCGCCCGCCAGCGTGCGCGTGACGAGATAGCTCAGGAGCTTGCGCGCGCCCTCGGCCGCTGCGAAGTGCGGACTCGAGAGAATGCGCGCCAGTTGGGTGCGGATCTCGGGCTCGCTGGGAACCGGCGCAGGAGTCTGCGCGGTTGCTGAACGCTCGGCGGGTTGCGGCATGGTCGGTGGCGCTCCCACGGGTGACGGGGAGTATCTCGGGCTGAACCGCTGCTGGCGCAGCCGGTTCCGCGGTTGTCGCGAGGGGACGCGCCCGACGAGGCGGACGTTACATACCCCCTGACACTCCCGTCAACGCCCCGCTGACCCTAGGTTCAGTCCGTTCGAGAGCTGGTGGGGCTGGGTCGACTCCAACTCCGCGCTCCGAGACCGCACGCGAGCCATGGCTGGCGCCTCTCTGGCGCGGCTGGCGAGCGCCGGGCTCGATCGAATCCAGCTCTTGAATGGTGGCTCCAGAATTGGTCCCCGACTCGCTTCGCGCCAAACGCCCGGAGTGTCGCGATTGTCGGAGCACCCTCCTGGGGCCGCCGCAAATGTGGGCACGCGGGGTCAGCTGCGGCGGGCACAAAGAGCGCTCTAGCCGCTGCGCGCCTGGGAATCGTGGGGAGACTCAGCAGCTTCGCGTGCCCCACTTCTTTGCTGGCCGGCGTCTTCGCCTGAAGTAGTGCTGGAGAATCCCCCGAGGCGGGACGCCGGTCGAGCAATCCGAATCCCCCGAGGGTCCGCCGCGAGCACGGGCGGGCTCCGATGAACGTGGCCGGCGTCTGCGCCAACTGCATCTTGGCGAGCCCCTTGGGCGCAGCGTCGGCCATCCATTCCCGCCGTGAGTCGCACCGGCGAGCATCGTGGCCGGCGTCTGCGCCAACCACATCCTGGCGAGCCCCCTTGGGCGCAGCGTCGGCCATCCATTCCCGCCGCGAGTCGCACCGGCGAGGGCTCCGCTCCCACAAAATGGAGAGGCCCGCCATCCTGGCGGGCCGTGGAGGCGAGTTCGTGGCGCTCAAGGGCGCCGCGGACTGGCGGAGAGGGAGGGATTCGAACCCTCGATACCCGTGAGGGTATAACGGTTTTCGAGACCGCCCGATTCAACCACTCTCGCACCTCTCCGCCGGTGTGTTTACACGAACTTAGGCGGTTCGCGCAACCCCCGGGGAGGGGCACTGGCTACAGATCCGGCTACAGAATGGGGTCACGACTGCCTGAGCAGGGAGATCAAGACTACCCCCAGCACCACAGGTACCGCGACTGGCCACACTGCCCCCAGCAGCAGGGACTGGATGAGGATTGCTGCAGGCTTCCACGACGGGTCGGGACCATTCAGTAGCTCCAGTCGACTATAAGCAAAGACGTGCAACTGTAGGTAGGCTGACGCACAGAACCAGCCCACGCAGTACCCGATCTTGACCCGCCTCGGGACGCGTGAGAGCAGCCCTCGGAGGCCGCCTGCCCTAGTCATCGTCGTCTTCTCGCCAGCGGACATCAGCCTGCGGCCTCCAACCGCTCCACCTCTCGCCGCACCATGTCGTCGCTGATCTTCGCGTAGCGCTGCGTCGTCACGATGGACGAGTGGCCGAGCATCTGTTGCAGCGCCGCGAGGCTTCCGCCCCGTTCCAGCCAGCGGCATGCGAATGTGTGCCGGAGCTGATGCGCGTGAAACGTCGCGACACCTGAGTACCGCCGCACCATGCGAGCGAAGCCACACGGATTGATTATCGGCAGGAACCGACCCACCCGCACCCGCAGTTCATCGAACAACGCCCGTTGCAGCGGAATCCTGCGAACCTTCCACGATTTGGTGTGATGCACCACGAGGATGCCCTGCGCTGCTCCACCCTCGGAAGGCGCCACTTCCAGGTCGCTGCTGCTGAGTCTCGCGAGCTCGCCCCAGCGAAGTCCCGTTCCCAATGCCAGCCGCGTGATGAACGCGTAAGGCTCCGGCACCGACAGCAGGCGCTCCACATCGGCATCGTCCAGACGATCCGGCGGGCGCTCCTGCGACTTGGGGAGCAACCGGTGCGGGATCGGGGCTCGGTCCAGCCAGCCCGAGTCCTCGCACCAGCGGAAGAAGCACTTCACGTCGGCCAGGACGTGGCGCACCGTGAGCGGCTTCTTGTTCTGCTTCTCCAACCACAGGCGCATCGCCCGCAGGTCTTCTTTCTCGACCCGCGAGAGCAACTTGTAACCCATGTACGGCTCGACGTAGTCGCGCACCCGTTGAGCGGCCATCACCCGTTGCTTGGGCGCCCGATTCGTGGCCACGTAGGAATCGAGCCACTTGGCAGCCGCCTCTTTCACGGTCAGCCGGACCACCGGCACCTCGCTCCGCTCGGCACTCCGAAGCTTGCGACACGCTTCGTCGAAGTCCGGGCCTAGCGCGATCCAACGGTCCTTCCCGTCCGCCCAACGGCGCGTGTAGTACCCGCGCCCTTTCCTCAGAAACATCCCTCTCGGCAACTTTGGCATCAGCGCTCCTGCTGAGCCTGCCACCGAAGGACGTCGCCACGGCGGAAGATAAGATTTCGCCCGTGGTGCTTACAAGGGAGACCCTTCTTGCGCACCCAGATCTCGATCGTCTTCGTGTGCTTGCGAAGCATCGCCGCGACTTCTTTGGTCGTAAGTCGGTCGTCGTCAGATTCGGACTTGCGCTCTTTTACGAGCGCGTCAGTCATGGCCGCCAGCTGCTTCTCGATCGCTGCGCGATCCGAAGAGCTCTTCCTGGACAGCGACTCCGCCAGTTCCGCCAGCTGTTGCTTCAACTCCCCCGCCTCGATTTCTGCCAATGCCCTGTGCGCCGCATCCATCGCCCCGCTCTTCTTGCCCATCGCTCTTCCCTTCATTGAGAGAACCCCATCCGTGTTGTTCCAATCTCTCTGCTAGCCCAGCAGACCATCCGTAGTATTCCCGCAGACGCTTGGTCATCTCACTCAGCGTCGCCGTGAGCTTTCCGCCGTAGTCGAGGAATGCACCACCGCGATACCGGCGACGGAACCGCTTGCCGATGTAACGACGCAACACGCGGACGATACGCAGCTGCGCCGGTCGCTTGAACCCTTCGCTGCGGTCCAGCCAGAGGATGTCCTCTAGCAACGCCAGTGGGAGCCCTCGCGACCTCCCCCACCATCGCCCAGCGCCATCCACACCCGCCGGAAGCTCCTTCTGCTTCTCCTTCCCGATGTATCGCCCGAGGTAACTCCGAGCGCCGCCCTGGCTTCTGATTGAGTCCACCTTCACGCCGTGCGCGAGCACGGCATCGTCGGCGAGCTGCCCGGTTGCGCGCGCCCAGCACTCGGTCGCCCGAGATTCGGGAAGATCCATTTCCGCGAGCAAGTGGTAATGCACAACGCCCCGGGCTTGAAACTCCCTCACCCAGAGGTATTCCCCCAGCTCGCCATGAAGCGCTCGGAGGAATCGGTGCAGGTCCGCCTTGCACCGTTGGACGAATCGCCGGTTTCGATCGCCCTCTGTCTCCCACTCCGCCTGCTTGGCCCGGTACGTCAGCGTGACGTGGACCTTGAAGAACAAGTCCACGTTGGCCGCGATGAATGCCAACCGCTTTGCGCTGGCCGGAGACCACGCCCGGATCCTGCCCCTGAAGTGTGCCCGGCGCGGTTGCCGGACGATGATTCTGTAACCCCCTGGCAGCCGTTGCCGTGTGCGACCGTCACTCTTCAGCTCGACTCCGTGTCGGTAGACCCGAAGTCCGTAGCCCTGTACTCGCATCCCTGCCTGTTGCCTTCCGTGGCCTTGCCACTGTTGAAGCCCCTGTGAACGACAATCGGGTGCCGCCGGTTTGCCGACGACACCCGTATTCTTATCCCGACTTCGGCGCTTGGTGAAGCGCTAAGTCGTTGTGCTCTCAGGGACTCCCACGGACTCCCTCGTTTTCAGATTTGCCCAATTATGCCAAGGATCGCTAGCGCACGCCGACGACCGCGACTCGGCTTGAGGCGACCCGACCCGCCTGCGTCAAGCGAACGAAGTAGAGCCCTGGCGCGACCTGCCCGCTCGTGGAGAGGTCGATCCGGTGCTCCCCCGCGCCCAGCTTGCCCACGTCGTGGCCCAGCACGCGCCGGCCCGATACGTCCACCAGGTCGAGCGTGGCGGGGGCATCCGACGCGAGCGTGAACGCCACCGACATCCGGTCGAACGCGGGGTTCGGGAAGGCGCCCGCTAGCGCGAAATCGATCCTCCGATCCCCGACGCTCGTGGTGGCAGGCACCGTGACGCTCACCTCACCGCCGAACGTCTCGCCGCGTTGCGACTGCACGACCATCATGTACGAATACGAGTTCCCGGGCACGACCGAGCCGTCGTCGTACGCGAGCGTGCCGTCCGTCACCACGCCCTCGGCATGCGCGGTCCACTCTCCGTGCGGATCCTTGCGATAGACGGCGGCGTAGCCGCCCGTGGCCTGCGCCACGTTCCACTCCACGTGCGCGACGCTCGGGGTCGCGCTCGAGGTGGGCGTGAGCGAAGCCTCCGCGCTCGAGCCGCCCCAGTCGAGGAACTCCGTGTCACTCAGCATGGAGGTCCCGCTCCAGCCCCCGTAGACGATCATCCTGTCGTGGATCGCGTCATACGCAGCTGACGAGAGGTCACGGGCGATAGGCGTCGTCCCGCCCGGCAGCAGCTGCGACCATGTGGGTGGATCCGTGGTGAAGTCGAGTGCCCACGTGTCGCCGAAGAACTCGGGACTGCTGGCGCCACCGTAGATCACCATGCGATCGCGGAGCGCGTCGTAGATAGCGGTGCCCGAACGACGCGCCGGCGGCGGTGTGCCCGTGGTGGTGACGAAGTGCCACGCCGGCACGCCACCTGGCACCCCTCGAAGCTTTAGCTCCCAGACTTCAGAGTTACCGCCGTATGCACCATCGGTTCCCCCGAAGGTGATCATGCGATCCCGCTTGCCGTCGTAGATCGACGACATGCCCCACATCGCGCTCGGGCCGCCGCCCACGGGGAGCTGCTGCCATTCCGGCTCGTGCCGCAGGTTCAGGACCCACGTCCCCGGTGGGGTGTATATGCCGCCGAAGCCCACGAATCGCTGCCGCATGGGATCGAACACCGCGGCGCCCGCGAGCTGGCCATCCGGCGCCGGACCTGCCGGTGTGAGCTCGGTCCACCGCGGCGTGCCGGCGAGCGACAATTCCCACACGTCGTTCAGGTACGCGAGCGGATCGCCGGGATAATGGCTGCCGTAGCCGCCAAAGAGGAGCACGCGGTTGCGCGCCACATCGTAGCCCCACTGCGGCGAGTGCCGCTCGCCGGGCGACGGTCCGTCGATCGCGAGATGCCTCCATGTCGGCGTTCCCGAGACTTCGAGTGCCCACACGTCATTCGCGAGGTCAAAGCTGGAGTCGGTCGCCACGAGGCCACCGAACACAATGTAGCGCTGGCTCTCCCGATCGAACACCGCTGCGTACTCGCGACGCGGGCCCGGGTTGGCGCTCAGCCCGGCGTCGGACCAAGTGCCACTCTGCGCGCGCGCCGCTCCAGTGGGTGCGAAAGCGCCGGCCAGGACGAGCAGCTGCGCCAGCGCGAGCGAGCCCAGAGGGTGGGACCCATGTCGCATGACAACCTCCGCGCATCGGGAGAGAGCCGCGTTGTGCCGGCCCGCCGGCGAATCCAATCGAGATTCGGGCGCTACCGCCCGGGACCGGCCGTGATGAGGATAAGAAAAGCATACAACTGCCAACAGAGGGGAGCGCCCCATGACTGCCGCCGCGCTCTAGCGGGCCGCGGAGCGATCGTTCATGGCGCGACGAGCAACTTGCGGCTCACGAGGTCGCTGCCCGCCCGCAGCCGGCCGAGATACACCCCGCCGGGTAGAGCAGCGCCTCGATACGGGATCCGGTGCGGGCCCGCAGTGAACCACTCGCCACGGATCGGCTTCGCCACCAAGCGGCCCGCAGGATCGAAGAGCTCCAGAGTGACCTGAGCCTTTTCACGCAGCTCAAAGGCGAATGTCGTCGAGTTGCGGAACGGGTTCGGCGAGTTCTCCAGACGCAACACGAGCGACCTAGCACCAGGCTCGCCAGGCACGTCGAGCGTGGCGGCTCCGAAGGCGCTGATGTGGCTCATCGGGAGCGTGCCGACATGGAGGTAATACCCCCCGACGTACACAGTGGAACCGCTCACCGCCAGGCTTGCCACGCCGCCCCCGACGGCGGGACTCCAAGTAGCGGTCACGCCCGTCGTGGCATCGAAAGCGGCGACACAGTTGCGCACCTGCCCGCCGATGTGGCTGAAGTCCCCGCCTGCGTAGAGTACAGAGCCGTTCTGAGCGAAAGCCCGCACCGGGCCGTCCGCAGAGGGGTTCCATGCTGTGGCCGCGCCAGTGGAGGAGTTGAGCGCCGCCAGGTAAGTGCGCGGGAGTCCACCGATCGCGCTGAAATGGCCGCCCGCGTAGACCGTGGAGCCACTCACCGCCAGGGCGAGCACCGAGTTGTTCGCGTTCGGGTTCCAATTGGTGGCCGCCGCAGTCGTGGCATCGAGCGCGGCGATGGCACTACGCGCCTTCCCGCCGATCCACCCGAACCCTCCTCCTACATAGACGGTGGAACCGCTCACGGCCAAAGCGTATACATAGCGATCGGCACCCGCGTCCCAGCTGGTGGCCAGCCCGGTCGTAGCATCCAGCGCGGCGACATACCTGCGCACTGCGCCCCCGATGCTGCTGAAGTATCCGCCCGCGTAGACGGTCGGCCCAGCCGCGGCCAGCGTCAGGACATCAGCGGTGGCGCTCGGGTTCCAAGCTGTCACCGCTCCGCTAGTGCCATCGATCGCGGCGATCCGGTTGCGCGTCTGCCCGCCGACGCTGCTGAAGCTCCCACCCGCGTAAACGGTCGAGCCACTCGCAGCAAGCGCCCAGACGATGTTGTTCGCAGTCGGGTTCCACGTGGTCGGCATCCCGGTCCCTGCATCGAGCGCCGCGAGGTTTGATCGCGCGACACCACCAACGCTGTTGACGTCGCCACCCGCGTAGATCCTGGACCCGCTCATGGCGAGAGCGACAACGCCAGCAGCCGCATTCGGGTTCCAGGCGGTGGCCAGCCCGGTCGTGGCATCCAGCGCGGCCAGATTGTTGCGTTGCTGCCCGCCGATCCTGGCAAAGGATCCGCCTGCGTATACGGTCTGATTGCTGACCACGATGGATCGCACATTGCCGTAGGGAGACAAATTTATATCGACATTCGGGTTGAAGGCGGTGGCCGCTCCCGTCGAAGCGTCGAGCGCGGCGATATAGTTTCGCGCTTGGCCGCCGATGTTGTAGAAGTTCCCGCCCACGTAGATCGTGGAGCCACTCACGGTCAGCGCGCCGACCCAGCCATTGTAGGGGTCCCCTGGGTTGCTGTCAGGGTTCCAGTCCGTGGCGGCCCCCGTCGACACATCGAGCGCGGCGATGCGGTTTCGCGCCTGACCGCCGATGCTGCTGAACCACCCGCCCACATAGAGGGTGGAGCCACTCACCGCCAGCGCGCTGACGCTGAGCCGCGGAGGGTCGAGATCGCCGGCGCTGGGGCTCGGGTTCCACGTGGTGTTGACGGCCCCGGACGCATCGATCGCGATCAGTCCGAAGTCCCCTGCGGCGAAGACGGTCGAACCGCCCACTGCGATCGCGTTCACTTGCGGCGTCGCCCCAAGAGGGAAGACGCTCGGATTCCACGTGGTCGCTGCACCGGTCGAGAGATCGACCTCCGCGATCGCGTTGCGAGCCTGGCCGCCAATGCTCGTGAAGTCTCCCCCGACGTAGAGGCCGGATCCACCAAGCGCCAACGCGCGCACACCGTAGTAATTGGCGCCTGGGTTCCACGCGGACACCTGCAGGTCGGACGTCACGTGCGCGAGGTTGGACCTGGGAACACCCCCGACCGAGCTGAAGTACCCGCCGATGTACCACCCACCCGCGCCATCGGAAACCACTGCGAAGACGTACCCCACCACCTTCGGAAACGCCGGAGGGAGCGCGCCGCTCGCCGGATCGAGGGGAACGCCCCCACCCGTGGCCGGCCCGACCTGAGTGAACTTGCCCCCGATGTAGATCGTGCCACCGATGCGATCCACGGCGTACACGTCGCCGTTCGTGACCCACAGGTTTTCGTCGATCGTCTGCGCGAATCCCACACCTGCCAGCGCGCCGACAACCGAAATGCCCACCGCGAGAGCAAGCGTGGCGCGCGCGAGCGCCGCCGGGACGAGTCGCTGGGAGACAGGTGCCGAGGCGAGGTCGGCCTGAGCCGACGAGCCGCCCAAGAAGCTCCAATGGGCCATCCACATTGTGGGCCTCCGAGGGGACGCGAGAGGACGCCCGCTGCTGCAGGTTGAGCGCGAGGCTCCTTCGACTCTACCGCGTCATTCTCAACCGGCCTACGAAATACGGGGTTTTGTGACCTGAAACAATGAGAGCGCGTTGCGAAACGACGGCTTCAGGCGATCTGCATCTTCGCCCGACGTGGCCCGCGGGAATCTGAGTGTCTGAACTTCAGAACGCGAACACCGAGCAATAGATGCAGCTCCCTCACGAAGTCGGGGCCCTAACGTCTCCGCCCTCTTCTGGAAGGCCCTCCAACGTCAGGGTGATCCGTCTGTCTTGCGCAGCCGCTGGATTCCCACCCACCCGCACACCCTCCCGTCTAGTGCCGCAGGAGTTCGCCCTCGATTCGCCCTATCTCCGCTCTGAGCTTCGACGCGATCTCGTTCGGTTCACGGCTGAGCACGTCAAAGACCCGCCGCCTCTGTGCTCGCGTCCCATCAGTCTCCGGTGTGTCTTGCTCGATCTGGTCGCGCCTTGCCTGGAAGTATTCCGTCGCATCGAGCCGTAGATCGCTCGCCAGGGTCAGAATGGGACTCACGAGCCCACTTACCACCTCTTCGCCGAAGACGGCCCGGGCCTCCACCGCAGCGGCCCTCACAGCATCCGCCGCTGTTTCAACCACCCGCAACTGATCCATGTAGTGCCGCTCTTCGAGGTCGAGCATCTCGGCCGGAGTTGCGCGTAGGGCACTCAGTTGATTCTCGACCGGAATCTGCATGTACGGAGATCTTGCGGTGCGAATCGCATCCCGAAGTCCATAACAGGATTTCAGGAGGGCGCGCGACACCGAGTGTCGCTCGGTCCCAAGCAGCTGCTCACGCCAAGCTTGCAGCCCTCGAACCGCAGCAAATGCCGTCGCAATGCCGCAGACTGTTAGGACCACGTCCCGCGCCACTCCAACCGCATCCGTCAGGCTCAGCGTACAAGCGCAGCACACATGAGCTCCCTTGCTTGGCTACAGATCCGGCTACAGCATCCTCGCTCCAACCCACTCCCAGCGACTCCCAGCATCGACCATAGCAAAGGGCCGAAGGGGTTAGTAGACCCCTCCGGCCCTTGCATTTAGCGCTTGGCGACGCCCAGATTGGTAGCAGCTCGGAATTGTGTGATTAGTACTCGTTCGTGATTTCGAGACCGCCCGATTCAACCACTCTCGCACCTCTCCGTGGGCGTGTTTACACGAAGTTAGGCAGGGTGTGCAACTCCGGGGAGCGGTGCTGGCCACTGACTGGCCTCACCTCGACAGCTACGAACCACGCAAGGGTGATTGCTCTGACTTTGGCCGGCGGTCGTCTACGCCGCAGGGGCCTTCCGGGACTTGGCAGCCTCCGAGATCAGTGCCTGCAGCGCCGCGACATCCACGGCGGCGAGACGCTTGATGTGGATGCAGCCACCGGCCGTCTAGTGCTTCCCGATCTTCTTCAGCAGGTCGACGTGCTCGCGCCGGGAGATGCAGAGGACGAACGCACTCTTGCGGGGGCGACATCGCGGCCTGCGCGGATCACACCGAGGCGCTCAACAGCGGGTGGGTTCATCACCGACCCCAGCATGTGCAGCAGTCGAAGCACTTGGATCATGGTCGTCTTCCGAGTCAGTTGGACGGCGAGTGCGGCATGGATGACGTTGGCCTCGCCCCGCGCGAGGGCTCACCAGGAACCGGCGGCCCCTTTGGTGGTGCCCAGAGCTGCGCGTGCGCCTGGCCCAGCGGCCCGAGGTTCGCCCCCCAGCAAGAAAGCCGGAGAACCAAGGCGGCAGCGCGGGTATGTCGGTGTGACGGGGCTTCCCACGCCAACTCCCGTCTCGTTGCGGGACTCGCGGCCCCGCCAGGCATTGGCCGGCGCCGACGGCGCGCATCCCGCGGTCGCAGGCTGCGCCCCCGATGCGGGGCAGGAGATGTCCGCCATGGCGACTGCTTCCACTGCTCTTCGACGGGTCACACGCTCCACTTTCTTCCTCTTCGCCTTCTGCGCATTCGCGGCGGTGGCTCGCAGCCAACCGGACGCGCTCCCGCCGATCGCGATCGCGTCCGGCGATCTGTGGGCCAATGCCGCGCCCGCTACCGCGATCGATGCAAGTTCCGGCGAGTGGACGAACTTGCTCATCCCTGGCGCAAGAGCGGGGCACACGGCCGTCCACGATCCCATTCGCGACCGCATGATCGTGTTCGGTGGCTTCGATGGTGCGCTCCTCCACGACGTTTCGGTGCTGGGGCTCACGGGACTATCCTCGTGGACGAAGCTCGACCCGCTCGGCACTCCACCCACAGGGCTCGGTGCGGCCACCGCCATCTACGACCCGGTGCGCGACCGCGTCGTGCTCTTCGGTGGCGGAGAACCCGACACGCCCAGCGAGGTCTGGGTGCTCACGCTGTCGGGCACGCCGACATGGAGCCAGTTGACGCCAGCCGGGCCGGTGCCCGGCGCGCGTCACGGGCACTCGGCGATCTACGACCCGATCCGCGATCGGATGATCGTGTTCGCGGGCGCCGGGTTCTCCTACCTGAACGACGTCTGGACGCTCTCGTTCGCAGGCACACCCACCTGGAGCCAGCTGTCGCCGACCGGCAGCGTTCCTACGCCGCGGATCGGGCACACCGCTATCTATGATCCGGTGCGCGATCGCATGTTGGTGCTGGGTGGTGCAGACGGCGGACCGATCCAGAGCGTGGTCTGGTCGCTGTCGCTGGCAGGCGCGCCGGCCTGGAGCCAACTCGCGGTGTCGGGCACTCCGTCGCACGGTTGGGACTTCCACACCGCAATCTACGACGCCGGCGGGGATCGCATGGTGGCGTTCGCCGGCTACGACGGCTCGGTGCTCCGGGACGACTCCTGGGCGCTGTCGCTCTCGGGCACGCCGACATGGAGCCCGCTCGTGCCGACCGGCGGGCCGCCTGGCGTGCGTTGCCAGCACGCGGCGATCTACGACCCTCTCCGCGGCCGCATGATCGTCTTCGGAGGTAAGAACGAGAGCGCGTACCTTGGTGACACGTGGGCGCTGATGCTCGATGGGGAACCGGCCTGGAGCTCGTTGGTGCCAGTCGTCTCGCCACCCGGAAGGCATGCGCACGCCGCGATCCTGGACGCGGACCGCAATAGGCTGGTGATGTTCGGAGGCATCGGGGACGCGCTCTTGAACGACACCTGGGCGCTGACTCTGGGAACGCCGCCAACCTGGAACCAACTGGCGCCGGCCGGAGTCACGCCCAACGGGCGCACGGGACACTCGACGGTCTACGATCCCGCGCGCGAGCGCATGCTGATGTTCGGCGGTGCGTACGGGGGCGTCGATCAGGTCGTCTGGGCGCTGGCCCTGTCCGGGGAGCCGACGTGGACGACGCTCGCACCGTCGGGCTCACCGCCAGCGGCCAGGCAACAACACTCGGCGATCTACGACCCGTTGCGGGACCGGATGATCGTCTTCGGTGGGGTCGCGCCTTCGAGCTACCTGAACGATACCTGGGCGCTGACGCTCTCCGGGACGCCGACCTGGAGCCAGCTGATGCCGACTGGCACGCCGCCGAGCGGACGATACGGCCACACGGCGATCTACGATCTGGCGCGTGACCGGATGCTCGTGTTCGGCGGTCAAGACGGGGCCGGCTTCCACAACGATGTCTGGGCGCTGGCGCTGTCCGGGACGCCGGCATGGAGTCCGCTGACACTGGCGGCTCCGTCACCGGTGGGACGGGCGGGGCACACGGCGGTCTACGATGTCACACGTGACCGCATGGTCGTCTTCGGAGGTCAATACGATGAGGCCGGCCCCATCCCATACTTCAGCGACACTTGGTGTCTGTACCTCTCGGGGACTCCGACGTGGGTAGCATTGGGCCCCTCGGGAACCGTGCCCGGCCGGCGGTCCGAGCACGCGGCGATCTTCGACCCGATAGGCGAGCGAATGATCGTGGTCGCAGGTCTCGAACAGCGCCACGCGGATTACAGCGACACTCGCGTGTTGACGTTCAGCGGGACCACGGGAATCGGGCCCGAGCCCACACCCGTGTCTGTCTTGCTCGCCCCTGGGCGACCGAACCCAAGCCGCGGCGACGTCACGATCACCTACGCGCTTCCACGTGCGACCGAGGTGACGCTACGGGTCCATGACGTCGCCGGGCGGCTCGCCCGAACGCTCGTGGAGAGTGAGCAGCCTGCTGGAAGCCACGTCGTGCACTGGGATGGACGGACGGCGGTGAGAACCGCGGTCCCCTCGGGCGTCTACTTCCTCGAACTCCAAGCAGACGGTCAGCGGTTGATGCGGCGAGTGGTCATGCTTCGATAGGGACGGCTTCGTCACCGCACGATCGAGTCTGCGGATCGTTCCGCTCACGCCCCGCGTCCGGGCCTCGCTCCCGAATACGGTCCGGGCGCGATCGGCTTCGATCGCGCCCGGGCTCCGTTGCGCCCGCGTCCCCCGATGCGGGACACACTCAGGTCAGTTGAACGCCAGATCGCGCTCGCGCTCCGGTGCGGCGACGGCGGCACGAAGCTGGTCGAAGTTCTGCATGAGCACGGCGGTCGTGAAGTTCGTGTGCCCGTAACCCTCGGGCCGAACCTGGATCAGCCGGGGGCCACCCGCGACGCTCGTCAGGATGTCCTCGTGGAACGCGGGCACGATCGGGTCGCGCGTCGCATGCAGCGTGAGCATCGGCTGACGGAGCTCGGACGACGGCGCTCCGAAACGATCCAGGAATGCGCTGGCCCCGGCGGTCCGGGTGTAACGGGCGACGCGGGCGTTCACATCGGCCACCAGTGCTGGCGGCAATGCCGCGGAGTCGTAGTGCCAGTCGGCGTTGTCGAAGAAGGTCTCGCCGTGGGTGCGAGCCAACAGGTCGCCCCCGCCCTGCATGGCGAACCCGAGCACGTTGATGAGCGAGGTCGCGATCTCGTTGCCGTTGGCACCCGGCAGCGGCCGGCGAGCGAGCGACTGGATCACTCCCAGGCCCTGCGGGTTCTTGGACAGTGCCGCGGCCACCGGCTGGATGACCTGCGCGTTGAGATCGGTGATGACCGGCGGGTGTTCGAGGTCGCCGGCGAGGACGCCGGGATAGACGGTGTCGAACAGCACCCGGATGTCGCCGATGTACTGAACCTCCTCGCGGCTGCCGCCGACGATGCCGGACACGAGCATCGCCCCGTCGAACTGCTCGGGATCACGCTGCGCGAGCAGCAGCCCGATCAGTCCGCCCAGCGACTGACCGAAGAGCAGCGTGTGGCGCGGGTGGGCGACGCGCCGCTGGAACAGCCGGGCGAGCGCTCGCGAGTCGCGCATGCCCTCTTCAACCGCATACCCGTTCGAGGAGAAGCTCGATGCCGCGACCGCGTAACCGCGTGCCATGAGCGAGTCGCGGATCGGGCCGTTGTTGGGCAGCGCCAGCGGCAGTGCGGGGTTCGTGTAGCCGTGCAGGTAGAGCACCAGGTCGCCGTTCCACTTCGCCGGCCGATCGATCTGCCACAGCGCGCCGGTCTCCGAAACACCCTCGAGGTGAAGCGCCGAGCGGAACTCCCGACGACCCCCGCGGTTGCAGAGTTCTTGCGCCTCGGCCCTGGAGGCCTGCGCGGCCGAGAGCTCCGTAAGTTCGGGCGCGAGGACGTTCTTCTGGCCACAACCGGGGACCGTGACGAGCGTGAAGGCGAGCGAGAGCGCGGCGATGATCGCGGACAGGCGGGCGGCAAGGCGGGTACGCGTGGGGTTCAGAAGGGTCGAGTACATGGCGGCCTCCGGGGGGCTCGCGAGCCGTTGCACCCCGCTCTGAGGTGGGCTGGTCGCGACGTCTTGTGGAAGACGCGGATGGCCTACCGCATAGCGCGTGCCGGACCGGGGAGCGTCCCGCGCGCGAGCGATCGGAACTCGGGCATGCCATGAACCACCAGCGTGTTAGACGTGCATGTGCCGTGACCGCCAGAGGCTTGTCGGCAACTCGCTGAGCGCTCCCCTCGCGCCTGCGACTCCACGCCATGAGAGCCCGACTCTACGGCGCGAGAGTCCGGCTGGCTCAGGACGCGAGCGTGATCGGCGGGTGGGCACCTGCAAGCGACGAGGCCCACAACCGGTGCAGCAGGCTCATCGGTGGAATGGCTCGAGGGCGGACCGCACACCCGTTCGGTCCGCCCTCGTTTCACGCTCGGCTCGAGCGCGCGTTGCTTGCACTTGTGATCGCTTGGCCTACCGATAGATCGCCTTGATCTTGCCCCACGTCGACTTGGCGGTGGGCGTTCCAGCGTCGTTGAACCCGACGATGGCGTTCGTATCCATGGTCACGGCACCATCCCGCGCCAGGACTCGGCCCTGCACGCTGGCGCCGGTAGTGAGTGTGATGCTGGCGGACGCGAGGATGCTGCCGAGCATGCTGGAACCGGTACCCAACGTCGCCGAGCTACCGACCTGCCACCAGACGTGCTGACCCTGGCCGGCGTTGATCATGACGACTGAAGAGCCGGTGGCGACCGTCAGCGTGCTTCCCATCTGGAACACGAACTCTGCGTTGGGGTCACCCTGGGCATCGAGCGTGAGGATTCCGGTCAATCCGGCCGAAGTCGCGAAGCAGTGAACACCGGGCGTCAGCGTCTGGCCCCCCAGATCCACGCCAGTCATCGTGTTGGTGCACGTCATACCCGCGAGGAAGCCATACATGGTGCCGAGATCCAGCTGAGCCTGAGCTGCGGCGGGATCACCCGCGTGCACCGTCCCGGGGCTGGGCTGCCCACCGGGAAGCCCGGTGATCGAAGTGCCGGGACTCAGGCCAACATCACCGCTGATGGTGGTCGCGCCGGTATTGGTGATCGTCGAGCCGGCCAGGACGGCATAGCTCGCCGCCGAGCCCAGGTTGGCCTGAGCGAACGCGGTCGTGGGCAGGATCAACAATGCGGCCAATGCAGTGCTGGTGACGAGAGATGAGCAGTTGTAGCTGAACTTCATGCGGCGCCTCCCAACCTTCCGAGTGGACGAGCGACTCGCCGCGAGCCGGTCTCCGGGTCCGCGCGCGTCCAGAACTCCTGCTTGTTGCTGACCAAGGCTGCGCAAGAGGGGTGCCATTGGAGGCCGTCCTCACGTCTCAGCCCTGAACTCATTACGCAGCCGAGAGTTGATCGCGATCGCGATGGTGGCGGACGAGCTCCGACCGTGACTTTGTCCGCGCTCGAGCGAGGAACTTCTTTCAATGGCGTGAAGTCCGTACAACCCGCGGCACGCCGGGGACGCGAGTCTCGCTGAGACCCCGAAATGCCGTTCACGACCGCGAGCTCGTAGGCGTGCGTCCGTCCGCTTGAAAGTCTTGCCCTCGATTTGAAACGTCTTCCCTCGAATCGACGCGCCGAGTGGAATCCGACGCCTCGGCGCGGCTGGCTTCGCTCACCGCATGAGTCCATCCCGCATCGGCTTGCGAAGTCTGATGTGAAACCGATCCGTGTTGGCACCGAACTGGCAGTAACGACTCGCGGGCGCAACTCGGCGCGATGCTTCGATTCCCCCGACAAGGAACGGTGGCGGATGAGCGACAGGTACCAGAAGTCTGATATTCGCCTGGATGAGCGACCCACGGCGGACCAACACGAGAAGCTTGCTGCTGCGCTCACGCACTTGCATCGCGCTTCGCCTGCGTTCGTCGAGCCTGGCGATCCGGGCCTTCTCAGTGACGAGACGCAACTCGGTCTTCGATCCATCCTCTGTATCGTCGCGCTTGCGCTCTGCTTCGGAGCGATCGTTCCGGCAGCGTTCGCCCTCACCAATGGCAAAGTGGATACCTTCTCGAGCGGGACGACGGAAGGTTGGGTCTCCCCGACAACTGATCCTCCGCTTGTAGTCACCACCGGCGGTCCGGCCGGGGGTGGGGATGGCTACGTCTTCGTGACGGCCACCGGTCGCTCGCTCAACAGCCAGCTTGCTGCGCTCAACGTGACGCAGTGGGCAGGGGACTACCTTCAGGCGGGAGTCTCTGCATTCGAGATGGACTGTTGGAATACCGGAAGAAACGCCCTGGTGCTTCGCGTCCAGATCTCGCGCTTCTCGCCGCTCGGTCAGGCCACCGACGTCGTCGTCTCCAAGCCGATCGTCCTGCCCCCGGGCAAAGGTTGGGGGCCGGTGGTGGTCTCGATCGCCCTGAACGACCTGAGGACGTTGATGGGTGATGCCCGCCTGGCGCTGTCGGGCGCAACCGAGGTCCAGATCGTCGAAGGTGCTGTCCATGCCCTCCAGGCGGAGGCGCAGGCGTCCCCACTCGGCGCCAACGCCGGCGGGCTGGGCCTCGACAACTTCAGGGCCGTCGGTATCCCCTCGCCGTCGCGGCCCACGAGCTGGGCACGGGTCAAGCGCGTCTTCCGGTAACAGGGAGTGACCGGCGTTGAACCACGGCCACCCTCGTTCGCGAGGGTGGTCTTGGTGCTTGTGGGTCGAAGCGCTCGATAGCGGGAACGTGAGCTTCGCGACTTCCCCCGCGCTCCCGAGCTGAGAGAGGCCCAAGGACATCCATCCCCATGGGCCTCTGCGAATTACGATGTCGCGATGTCACTCGCGCGGGTCGGCCTGTTGCGGTCGAGCTCGAGTTCGCGACCTCCCGATCCCATCACGCTCGCACCTCTCCGCGGCCGTGCTCAGGCGAAGGTGCGGGGCTCGTGCAAGCGCCCACGGAGCGCCCTGAGGGGACGCCGTCGCGTCCACTGGCCGCGCGCGGTCCGGGTGGCTGGGGAGGACCTCCCAGAACGCAGTTCATGGACACCAGCGTAGAACGTACGTGTTGAATGCTATCTTGTGGTGGCCCATAATATTATCTGCAATTTCCGGTGTAAATTCCACCTCAATACACACTGGTATTCTCAACGCTCGTGTTGGGTGATCCTTACCCGCGGACCGCGTGACGCCGACCTCATGAGACCCTCACAGCTCCTTGGCCGTTGCATCCTGGCGCTAGGCATGAGTGTGATTCCCAGCGCCCTGCTCCACGCGCAGACGGTGACGTCCGTTGTCGTCCCCCGGTACATGGAAGGCCTCAGCCCCGTCAACAGCGACCGCATCCCGTTCGCGTGCCGGCTGCGGCTGTCCGGACTCCTGGCCAGCAAGACGTATCGGTTTACCAACCAGATGGTCGTCTCCTCCGACCTGGCCACGTCGAACGGATCCGGGAACTGCATCTTCGCCGCGCCATCCGGCGACTTCGTTCGAACGACGAGTGCCAGCGTTGCGACCCTCGGCGACT